>OMBL01000755.1_pt1 | contig 12940 bp, 8 predicted proteins | sample 1644871 | NCBI WGS metagenome assembly OMBL01 (sample SAMEA103958115, study PRJEB25191) | human gut metagenome | biome: human-associated habitat [ENVO:00009003]; feature: intestine environment [ENVO:2100002]; material: feces | place: Germany | collected 2013/2015
CCGCCGATCACGAGCAGCGCTACGGGGGTATAGGTTCCGGCGATGGCGACGAAGATGAAGATATGGTCGAGCTTGTGGAAAACGGCCTTGTGCTTCGAATCCGGGCGCATCGAATGGTAGAGCGTCGAAGCGAGCAACATCAGAAAGATCGAAATGACGCAGACGCTTACCGACACCGACGCCAGCACGGGCCGGGCATCGTGCAGATAGGTCCACACCGCAGCGAAAGGCAGCAGACAAAGGGTCAGCGGCAGCATCACGGCATGCGAAACCGTGTTGGCCACCTCCTCGCCGTAGGTGGGTACGTAGGGCAAACGGACTTTTTCCTCTTTTTTCATAGACGACGTATAATTCTGTTCTACAAAGATACGTTTTTTATACAACTGCATCGGTTTTTGCACAAGATTATTCCGTGAAATCCCCGACGGCGCTTTGCGATGCCGAAGATTTTCGCTACTTTTGAAAAACAGTAAAACTTTCCGGAAAATGGATTTGACCCGTTATGACAAGCTGCGCAGCGCGATCCGCCGAACGCTCTCGCCCGACGAGGCGGCCGCAGCCGACCGCGCCCTGGAATATGCTGCCGAACATACCGCTTCGCAGGTACGACACGACGGCTCGCCGATGCTGGACCACGCCGCCGAAGTAGCGCGGATCGGGCTGGAGGAGATCGGGCTGGGAGGCGACTCGGTCGTGGCCGCCATTCTCCACGACGTAGTCCGCACAGCCAGTCGGCAGGACGAAGAGACATTCCTGCGGCTGACGGACGAGATCCGGGACCGCTTCGGCAAGGAGGTGCTCGGCATTACCGTGGGGCTGAGCAACATCTCGAAGATCCGGCTGAAAGTCTCGAAGGAGCAGGCGGCCAACTTCCGCGACCTGATCGTCAGCTACTCCGAAGACCCGCGCGTGATCCTCATCAAGCTGGCCGACCGGCTCGAGGTGATGCGCCGCCTCGAAATTTTCCCCCGCGAAAAGTGGCGCAAGAAGAGCTGGGAGAGCCTCAACCTCTACGCCCAAATCGCCCACAAACTGGGTCTATACAACATCAAGAGCGAACTCGAAGACATCGCCCTGCGCTATCTCGAACCCCAGGACTACCAGCATATCGCCGACAAACTGGCCGAGACCGAAAGCGAACGCCGGGCCTTCATCGCCCGCGTCCTCGAACCCATCACGCAGCGGCTCGACCAGGCGGGGCTGCGCTATCACGTCAAGAGCCGCACCAAGTCGATCTTCTCGATCTGGAACAAGATGCGCAAGCAGCACGTCCCGTTCGAGGGGGTATATGACATCTTCGCCATCCGTATCATCCTGGACTGTCCGCTCGAAGAGGAGAAGCAGCAATGCTGGACGGTCTATTCGATCGTCACGGATTTCTACACGCCCAATCCCGAGCGGATGCGCGACTGGATCTCCATCCCCAAATCCAACGGCTACGAATCGCTCCACACCACCGTCGCCACCAAAGAGGGACGGTGGGTCGAAATCCAGATCCGCACCGAGCGGATGGACGCCGTGGCGGAGCGGGGCATCGCGGCCCACTGGCGCTACAAAGGCGTAAACGCGGGATCGGACGGGAGCGAAATGTGGATGAAACAACTCCGGGAGCTAATGGAAGACAAGACCCGTCCGCTGGCCCAGAACTTCGACGCCAAGCCCTCCTCGGGCGAAATTTTCGTCTTCACCCCCGGCGGCGACCTGCGCAAGCTGCCCGAAGGAGCCACGGTGCTGGATTTCGCCTTCGACATCCACACCTCGCTGGGGCTCACCTGCTCGGGCGGCAAGGTCAATAACCGTCCGGCGGCGATCCGCGACGTACTCCACAACGGAGACATCGTCGAAGTGCTGACGCAGAAGAATCAGAAGCCCAAAGCCGACTGGCTGGGGTTCGTCACCACGTCGAAGGCCCGCACCCGGATCAAGGCCTCGCTGCGCGAGGAACACACCAAGAACGCCCGTCTGGGACGGGAAGAGTTGGAGCGCAAACTCAAGAACTGGAAACTGCCCCTGACCGTCGATGAAGGGGTCGGCATCCTCTGCAAGCACTTCAAACTCCGCACGGGAACGGAACTTTACGCCTCGATCGGCACCGAAAAGATCGACCTCATGCAGATCAAGGAGCTGCTTCAGGCCCATCTGTCGGGCGAAGCGGAGGAAGAGCGCCGGGCCGCAGCAGCAGCCATCGAGTCCGAAAAACGACGCAAAGCCGAAAAAGTTTCGACCCAGAGCAGCGGCGACGCACTCATCATCGACGAAAAGATCGGACAGCTCGACTACAAACTGGCCAAATGCTGCAATCCGATCCACGGCGACGAAATCTTCGGCTTCATCACCGTAGGTGCCGGCATCACGATCCACCGTACGGACTGCCCCAACGCACAGCGTCTCCGCAGAAACTACCCCTACCGGGTACTCGAAGCCCGCTGGCGCGACGAAGCGCAGGGCGCGTTCCGGGTGTCGATCCGCGTGGTGGCCAGCGACACGACGGGGATGATCAACCACATCGCCGAAGTAATCAACCGCGACCTGAAGTTGAGCATCCGCTCGATGAACCTGTCGCCGGGCGGCGGCCTGCTCTCGGGCGTGATCCACGTCGAAGTGCCCGGTACGGGCATGGTCGATATGCTGATCCACTCGATCCTGCGGATCAAAGGCGTGCAGAAAGCCTACCGCGTCAATAACTGAAAACGCCCCGAAAAGAGAAAGCCGCCTTTATCAGGCGGCTTCTTCGTCGCATCCGACGGGTCGGCAACCCGCCAGCGCATCATAAAAAGCAGTAAAAAAAGATACAAAACAGCCCGCAGAAAACCACCCTCGACCTGCAAGTGTATCCTGTCATAAAAAAGAGTGTGTTGAAATGAAAATTTCAGGCACGATCCTAAAGGGTGTCGGAATGGATGCAAGGCAAGGCATTGAGGGTAAGGGTGACAGTCTTTTACTATGGCAAATGACTTAACCCGTATCCCGATAATAACTACCGTTGTGTGTCATTCGGACACACCGCCATACACCTGTTCGGGTCCCATGTCCGGAAATTTACAACGGACCTCCGCCGATCGGACAATCCGCACTCCCGCCCGGAAATCCGAGCCGAGCCGCAGAAAATCCAGACAACAGGTCAAAAATTCGCACGAGGAACCCGGAACCAAGCTGCACGGGCAACCGCTTCCCTACCGGTCCCGCTCACCGACATAGACACAGAGGTTGGCCAATGCGTCGCGGTATTCGGAAGGTTCGTATTCGGAGAGCACGGACATCGCCCGCGCGAGGTATTCCTGCATGACGCGGGCCGCCTTTTCCATACCGCCCTCGTTCTCGACGATGTGCTGCAAATATTCGACCGACTCATCCTCCTCGTGGCAACGGGCCAGCCGTGCCTGCAACTCCCTGCGGCGCTCCTCGCCGACCGACTCGAGCACCGTGAGCAGCGGCAGGGTCACCTTGTGTTCGCGCAAGTCGTTGTTGGAGGGCTTGCCCGTACGGGCCGTGCGGGTATAGTCCAGAATGTCGTCCTGAATCTGGAACGCCATGCCTATCGACTCGCCGAACTTGCGCATGAGCGCCTGTTTTTCACGGGACGCACCGACGGCCAGCGCTCCGGCCGAAGCGCTCACCCCGATCAGGCAGGCGGTTTTCTTGTAAATGATATCCAGGTACGACGCCCGCGTCATCTCCTGCCGGTTCGCCTTGTCGTTTTGCAGAATCTCTCCCTCGCAGAGCGTGGCGATGGCGCCGCAAACATGAGTCACCAGGTCGAACTGGCCGCTCTTGAGGCCGAGATCCATGTTTTTGGCCAGAATGTAGTCCCCGACCACGACCGCGTTGCGCGACTGCCAGCGGGCATTGACCGAAGCCCGGCCCCGGCGCATGTCCGATTCGTCGATCACGTCGTCGTGGATGAGCGAGGCCACGTGGATCATCTCGACCAACGTGGCTGCGAGCAACGTGCGCAGCCCGCCGCTGCGCTGCCCCGCCGGAGCGTTGAGCGCCGCAGACAGCAGCACCGTCATCGGACGAATCCCCTTGCCCCGCGCCGAGAGCGCATAATCGAGCATCTCGGAGAGCAACGTGCCGTCCGCCGTGAATTTCTGCCGGATGAACTGCTCGAAGGCCTCCAGATCGCCCTCGACCGGCTTGCGGATCATATCGAGTGTTACCATAACCGAACTTTATGTTTACGTCGAAAAAAGTTTTGCCGAATACAGACCGATCGTTTTCCCCGCCGGAATACAACCGTCCCGAGCCTGGGATCAATCCGTGCAAAGGTAGTGATTTTTCGCTGAGTCGGGGAGGAAACTCAATGTTTTTTCGTACCTTTGGCAATCGACAAAAACATTCCAGATGACCCGCTTCAAAGAGATTCTCCCGAAAGTGCTGCCGACGGGCGCGGCCCTGCTGCTTTTCTTCATCGTCAGCGCCCTCTATTTCGCCCCCCAGTTTCGCGGCGAAGTGCTGCCGCAGCACGACGTGCAGCAATACGAAGGCATGGCCAAGGAGATCTGGGACAACCGTGCCCAAACGGGCGAAGATCCCCAGTGGGCGGGGCGGATGTTCGGCGGCATGCCCGCCTACCTGATCAACGTGGCCTACCCGGCACAACTGGTCAAAAACACGGCAGGACAGATCGTTAAAATTATAAACACCCCTGCAGCCTTCGTCTTCTTCGCCATGGTTTCCATGTGGCTGATGCTCCTGATCGTCGGGGTGAATCCCTGGGTCGGCATCATTCCGTCGCTCATGTACGGCCTTTCGACCTACTTTTTCCTCATCATCGGTGCGGGTCACGTGACCAAAATGTGGGCACTGGTATATGCCCCCCTGATGATGGGCGGCGCATGGCTTACGCTGCGGAGCAACATGTGGCTCGGCGGAGCGCTCACGGCCCTTTTCGCCTCGCTCGAAATCGGCGCCAACCATCCGCAGATCACCTACTATTTCCTGCTGGCCATGGCCGCGCTGTGGATCAGCGAAGGAATTGTCGCCTTCCGAAAAAAGCACCTGCCTTCGTTCGCCCGCCGTACGGCGGTACTGCTAGGCGCAGGCATTCTGGCCGTCGGCTCGAACTTCGCGCCTCTGTGGTACACGATGCACCACTCGAAGCAGACCATCCGCGGAGGTTCGGAACTCGCCGCCGGCGAGGAAACCTCCCAGGAAGGGTTGGCACTCGATTACGCTACGGCGTGGAGCTACGGCCGTGCCGAGAGCTGGAACCTGCTGATCCCCGACTTCATGGGCGGCGATTCGGGTCGGGCGTTCACCCGCGACGGCGAAGTGGCCAAAGCCCTTAAACCATACGGTCTGGAAAGTTTTGCGGAACAGTTACCGGCCTACTGGGGCGAGCAGCCCTACACCGCCGGACCGACCTACTTAGGAGCCGCCGCCCTGTTCCTGGCTCTGCTGGGACTCCTGCTGGCATCGGGACGCAACAAGTGGTGGATCGCAGCCGTCAGTCTGCTGACGCTTTTGTTGGCTTGGGGACATAATTTCATGGGATTCACCGAATTTGCCTTCAAATACCTGCCCGGCTACAACAAGTTCCGCACCGTATCGATGGCCCTCGTGGTGGTCGAATGGACGGTTCCCCTGCTCGCGGCGTTGGCTCTGATGCCCCTCTGGCGGGGAGAGGTGCCGCGTCGAAAACTCCTGCGGGCCCTCGCCTGGGCCGGAGGCATCACGGGCGGTTTCTGCCTGCTCTTCGCCGTGGCCGGAAGCGCGATCTTCGACTTCGGCCGGACGGAAGCCGCCGATTTCATGAGCCGCCAATACTACCAGATGTTCCAAGCCGCAGGTATGCAGGAAGCCATCGCACAGGGCGCTCCCGAAGAGTTGGGAGAGGTGACGGCCGACGCGATGGCCGCCGACCGGGCCGCGATCATGCGCTCCGACGCCTGGCGTTCGCTGCTGATGATCGCCCTCGCGGCGGGCAGCGTGCTGCTCTTCGCCCTGGGACGGATCAGACGGGGCTGGCTCATAGCGCTGCTCGGCGTGATCGTTCTGATCGACCTGGTGCCGGTCAACCTGCGCTACCTGCCTCAAAGCCGCTTCGTCGCCGCACGACGCCAACAGATACAGCCTACGGAAGCCGACCGCGCGATCCTGCGCGACCCGGAACCCGGATTCCGGGTGCTGAACCTCACGGTCAGCCCCTTCAACGATGCTACGACCTCCTACTTCCACCGTTCGGTGGGCGGCTACCACGGCGCCAAACTGGCCCGCTACCAGGACTTGATCGAGCGTTATCTTACGTCGATGGACGAGGGCGTACTCGACATGCTCAACACGCGTTACCTCATCCGCTTCGACCCGGCGGGACAGCCCGTCGCCGAATTGCGGGCCACAGCCAACGGCCCGGCCTGGTTCGTCCAGGAGGTCGTCGATGCCGCCACTCCCGAAGAGGAGATCGACGCACTGGGGCGCATCGACACCAAAACGGCGGCTGTCATCAACACCCGTGAGTTCGATATCCGCCCCCTGATCGGCGGCGAAGGGGAAATCCGTCTGGAGGAGTACCGGCCCAATTATCTCCGGTACGAATACACGGCCACTGCGCCCGGTACGGCGATCTTCTCGGAGATCTACTACAAGGACGGCTGGACAGCCTATATCGACGGCATCGAAACTCCCTATTTCCGAGCCGACTACCTGCTGCGGGGAATGGAGCTCCCGGCCGGTACGCACACGGTCGAATGGCGGTTCCGCGCCCCCGGCTGGAACGTCGCCGAAGGCGTGACGCTCGCCTCGTCGCTCGCGATTCTCGCAGGCATCATTGCAACCGTTATACTCGTTTTACGCCATGAAAGACGACAAAAGACTCAAGCGTAAGGTACGCAATTCCTACATCGTTTCGAACATCAGCATCGCCCTGGTGCTCTTCCTGCTGGGATCGGTGGGATACCTCATGACGGCCGCCATGCAGGTGGCCCGCACGTTGCAGGAGAGCGTCACCGTCACCGTCGAGCTCCGCAACGGAGCGGACGAAAAACAAAAAGAATCGCTCCGCAAACGGTTCGAAGCCAACGAGCTGGTGAGCCATGTGGAATACAGCTCCAAAGACGATAAACTGAACGACACCGATTTCCGGCAGATGTTCGAACAGGAGTTCGAGGCGATCCTCGAAGAGAATCCGCTGCTCGACTCGTTCGAATTGACCCTGTCAGCCGATTCGGCGGACCCGGACAAGCTCGAAACCTTCATCGCCCAAATTGCCGAACTCGACGGCGTGGACCGGGTTTCCTATCCGGCACAGACCGTCGAGCGGCTGCATGCCACGATCGCGAAGATCCGGCTGGTGCTGCTGCTCTTCGGCGGAGCCCTGCTCGTCATCTCGCTCATCCTGCTGAACAACACGATCCGGCTGGCGATCTTCTCGAAACGCTACCTGATTAACACGATGAAGCTCGTAGGGGCAACCAAATGGTTCATCATGCGACCGTTCCTGGGCAGCAGCATCACGCAGGGCATTCTGTCGGGAATCATCGCCTCGGCACTCTTCCTGACGGCCGTTTACGGACTGAACGAGGCGGTTCCGGAACTGATGTCGCTGGCCGAAACCATGAAAATCGGAATCATCGTGGGCGGCATGGTGTTGGGCGGCATCCTGATCTCGCTCTGCTTCACGTTCTTCGCCGTCAACAAGTTCGTCAACATGAAATCCAACAAGATCTATCTCTACTAAAAATCCCCGTACCATGAAAAAATTCAAGGAGATCAACGATAAAAACGATCCGAAGATGCCGCTCTCGCTCAAAAATTACATCCTGTTGCTCGCCGGACTGATCGTCATCATTCTGGGCTTCGTCCTGATGGCCGGCGGCGGCAGCGACTCGCCCGACGAGTTCAACTACGCCATGTTTTCCTGGCGCCGCATCACGCTCGCCCCGATCCTGGTGATCGGCGGCTTCATCTTCGAAATTTACGCCATTCTCAAACGATTCTGAATCCGGACTTCTCCGACCGCCGGAAGCCGGGTTGAAACCCGCGCATCCCCCGATACCGAAATATCCCCGAGAACTGTAAAATGGAAACCATTCAAGCTATCATCCTGGGCATCGTCCAGGGCCTGACCGAATTCCTGCCCGTATCGAGCAGCGGCCACCTGCAGCTGGCCAAAGAACTGCTGGGCGTCGATCCCGAAGTGGGAGGACTCACCTTCGATCTCACGCTGCACGCCGCGACGGTCTTGAGTACGATCGTCGTGCTCTGGAGCGAAATCAAACGCTTGGTCGTGGGACTCTTCTCCAAACGATTCAACGCGGAACAGGCCTACGTGCTGAAGATCATCCTTTCGATGATCCCGGTGGTCATCGTGGGCTTCACGCTGGAGCCTTTCCTCCAGTCGCTGGTCGAGGATCTTCCCAACCACGGGATCCTGCTGCTGGTCGGAGCGATGCTGCTGGTCACGGCCATACTGCTGACTTTCGCCTACTACGCCAAACCCCGCCACAAGGAAACCATCTCCTACCGCGACGCCTTCATCATCGGTCTGGCGCAGGCGGTCGCCACACTGCCGGGTCTGTCGCGCTCGGGCACGACGATCGCCACGGGACTGATTCTGGGCAACCGCAAGGAGAGCGTGGCCCAATTCTCCTTCCTGATGGTGCTGGCACCGATCCTGGGCAAGATGGTTCTCGACCTGATGAGCGGAGAACTGGCCGCCCAAAGCATCGGGACCGCACCCCTGCTCGCCGGATTCGCTGCTGCGTTCGTAGTCGGCTGTCTGGCCTGCAAATTCATGATAAACATCGTTAAACGGGGAAAACTCAACTGGTTCGCCATCTACTGTACGCTGGTCGGAGGGCTGGCCATCATCCGCTATTTCGTGATCCAATAATCCGCACATGACGCAACAATCCGAACTGAACCTACAGGGAATCGACTTCGAAGAGGGCTACATCGCCGTCATCGACAAACCGCTGGAGTGGACCTCCTCGGACGTAGTCCGCAAAATCAAGTTCGCCCTGCGCAGGGCCGGTTACCCGAAAATCAAAGTCGGCCACGCCGGGACGCTCGACCCGCTCGCAACGGGCATCCTGCTGGTCTGCATCGGCAAGGCGACCAAAATGGCGGACGCCCTGCAAGCCGAGGAGAAAGAGTACGTCGCCGACCTGATGCTGGGAGCCACGACCCCCAGCTTCGACCTCGAACACCCCATCGACAAGACCTATCCCTTCGAACATATCACGCGCGAAGCGGTCGAGGAGGTGCTCCGCTCGCTCACCGGCGAACGACTGCAAACCCCGCCCCTCTATTCGGCCAAGAAGGTCGAAGGCGTCCGGGCCTACGAACTGGCCCGCGCGGGCGAGGAGGTGGAACTGCGCAAAGCCCTCATCAACATCTACGAAATGGAGCTCATGGAATACGATCTGCCCCGCATCCGCATCCGGGTCCGATGCAGCAAGGGAACCTACATCCGTTCGCTGGCCGGAGAGATAGGCCAGGCGCTCGGCAGCGGTGCGCACCTCACCTCGCTCTGCCGCACCCGTAGCGGAGGTTTTCGGCTCGATGCGGCACACGAATTGAACTTTTTTCTCGAAAAACTGCAAAAAGCTGAAACAAAATAACTTATTTTTCGTATAAAATAAGTTGACGGTTTATCTTGCTCCGTGCCCGCAAAACTGCCCGCAGCGCTGCCCACGGACCGAAAAAAATGTTCGCAAATACTTTTAGCCATGAAACTATCGCAATACGGTTACGACTTCTCCGCCGACCTGTTGGCGAAATACCCGGCCGAAAACCGGGACGAATCCCGCCTGATGGTGGTCAATCGTGCCAAGGGCACCATCGAACACCGCATTTTCAAAGAAATCATCGAATACTTCGATGAAAAAGACCTATTCATCTTCAACGACACGAAGGTTTTCCCCGCCCGTCTGTACGGCAACAAGGAGAAAACGGGCGCCGAGATCGAAATCTTCCTGCTGCGCGAACTCAACCGCGAGCTGCGCCTGTGGGACGTACTGGTCGATCCGGCCCGCAAAATCCGCATCGGCAACAAGCTTTACTTCGGCGACGACGACCTGCTGGTAGCCGAGGTGATCGACAATACCACTTCACGGGGCCGCACGCTCCGGTTCCTGTTCGACGGGTCCTACGAAGAGTTCAAAGAAACCCTCTTCAAACTGGGCGAAACCCCGCTGCCCAAGTGGGTGCGCGAAAAGGTCGAGCCGGAAGACGCCGAGCGCTACCAGACTATTTTCGCCAGCAAAGAGGGCGCCGTAGCCGCCCCGACAGCCGGCATGCATTTCTCCAAGCACCTGTTCAAACGCATGGAGATCAAGGGGATCGAAAAGGCGTTCATCACGCTCCACGTCGGTCTGGGCAACTTCCGCACGGTCGATGTCGAAGACCTCTCGAAACACAAGATGGACTCCGAACAGTTCTTCGTGGACGAACCCACGGCCGAAGCGGTCAACAAGACCAAACGCGAAGGACATAAGATCGTTTCGATCGGCACGACGGTTATGCGAACGCTCGAAACGGCCGTTTCGACCGGCGGCATGATCAAGCCGATGGAGGGCTGGACCAACAAGTTCATCTTCGCCCCGTACGAATTTTCGGTGGCCGACGCCATGGTGACCAACTTCCAGCTTCCCTACTCGACCCAACTGATGATGGTTTCGGCATTCGGAGGTTACGACCTGATAATGAATGCCTACAAAATAGCCAAAGAAGAGGGCTACCGCTTCGGAACTTATGGCGACGCCATGCTGATTCTTTAGGAAAAATCACTATCTTTGCAGAGGACAGGGAGGCGGTCGGCGATCTTTGCGTGCAAACTCCGCGCGATTGCGCTCTTCCTCACTGTCTTTGCGAAAGACAAAACTCTCGTGAAGAGAGGCTCGGTAGCACAACAATGCGAAAACACGCATTGTGCCGGTTGCATTCTCTTCACCGCACAAACATAAAAAAACAACGGTTTCGATCGGCGAGGACCGCAACCGAACTTGTCTGAACGGGCCCGCATAGAAAACGAAGAAAAACATTCAACAATGGCATCGAACAGGATACTATACGTATGTCAGGAGGTCGCTCCATACGTCCCGGATACGGAAGGTGCGCTTCTGTGCCGGAAACTTTCGCAGGCGATGCAGGAGCGCGGCAACGAAATCCGCACGTTCATGCCCCGATACGGCTGCATCAACGAACGGCGCCATCAACTGCATGAGGTGATCCGGCTCTCGGGTATGAACCTCATCATCGACGACAACGACCATCAGTTGATTATCAAGGTCGCTTCGATTCCGTCGGCCCGGGTACAGATCTATTTCATCGACAACGACGACTATTTCGCCCGCAAGGCGATTCTCCGGGATGCCGACGAAAGCTATTTCGAAGACAACGACGAACGGGCCATCTTCTTCGCCCGAGGCGTGCTCGAGACGGTCAAGAAACTGCGCTGGACGCCTACGGTCGTCCACTGCCACGACTGGTTTTCGGGCATCGTCCCGATCTATCTGAAAAAGGTCTTCGCCGACGACCCGATCTTCAAAGAGGTCAAGATCGTCGTTTCGCTCTACGGCGACGGTTTCGACAAACCGCTGAACGCAGGAATGAAGGAGAAAATCGCCAACGAAGGCGTCAAAGACAAAAAACTGTCGATCCTCGACACCCCTTCATACGAAAACCTCTGCCGTTACGTTATGGAGTATGCCGACGGCATCATTCTGGCTTCCGATGCGGTAACCCCCGAAATTATCGAGTTGGTCCGCAACAGCGGCAAACCGCTCCTGGAATACCAGTCGCCCGACGCAGAGGACTTTTTCGACAACTACAACCGATTCTATGATTCGATCCAGTAAAATACGCCGGGCCGCCGAATTGGCCGCCGTTCTCACCGCAGCGGGCATGGTCTTCTTTACAGGTTGCACGAAAGTGGACGACCGGCTGGGCGCAGGCTACCAACCGGGGGATCAGCAGATGAAGATCGGTCTGAAAGTTTTCGCGCTCGCACCCGACGCCGAGCGGCCCTATTTCGAAACTCGACTCTACAAAACCGACTCTCTCAAGGCTTCCAACCTGGGAGAGGGGTATTTCGGTGTGATGCACGACGAAACTTTCGGGCGTCGCACGGCAGGTTTCCTGACCCAATACCGCGCCGTAGCCCTCTCCGATACGACCGGCTTCGGTTACCAGCCCATTTTCGACTCGATCGAACTCAAAATCAAAATCTCGAACTACGGAGGCGACACCCTCAAGCCGATGACGTACAACGTCTATGAGGTGATTTCGAACGATTACCTCAATCCCTCGCTGACAGCCCCGGCCGGAGCAGGCAGCGTCGCCGACACCCTTTTCTACCCGACCTTCGATCCGACCCCCTACCTCAACCCCAATCCGGTATTCACCTTCACCTTCCCCAACGGCACGACGACCGGACCGGCCACGGAGTACGTCACCCTGCAGCCTACGCCCGAAGGACGGGGGCTCATCAAGCGTCTGATGCTGCTCGAAGGCAAGTACAAGGGCGATATGACGATCTACCGCAATCCGGAGCTTTGGGTGGACTATTTCAACGGTATTTACATCAAGCCGGCCCAGGAAAATCCGTCGGGAGAAGGGAACCTGTTCGCTACGAACCTCGCGGAGTCGGGTCTTCTGATGTACACCCGCAGCCGGAACAGAACCGACCCGACGCTGATCCAGGATACGATCACGGCCAGCTACCTCTTCTACCGCGAAGACGATCCCTACGGCAATGTTTCGATCAATACCATCCGGCATGATTACACCGGCTCCAAGATCAATCCGGCCGACATCGACGAGCGGAACGAACAGCGGCCCCTGAACCCCAACGTATATGTCGAAGGGATGGACGGCGTAATCACGGAGCTGACCCTCACGGACGCCCTGTTCGAAGGAATCGAAGCCCTCTACAAGGAGGTTACGGACGAAGCTACCGGCGATAAGCATATCGAAAAGCTTACCCGTGAATGGATCG
>OMBL01000763.1_pt1 | contig 12832 bp, 9 predicted proteins | sample 1644871 | NCBI WGS metagenome assembly OMBL01 (sample SAMEA103958115, study PRJEB25191) | human gut metagenome | biome: human-associated habitat [ENVO:00009003]; feature: intestine environment [ENVO:2100002]; material: feces | place: Germany | collected 2013/2015
CGCCGTCGGCAAAGCGTATGAGCGAGTGGGGCACAACAGCTATCTTTGCTGCCTCGGCCATGTGCATGGTGATGTCCTCCAGCTCTGGTAGCGAGCGGTAGACCTCGGTCTGGGGCTTGAGGATGAAGCGTCCCCACAGACCGACGATTGTGAAGCGCGAAGGCTCGTTTCGTCCGCCAGGGTTGATGTCAAGCGACAGCTTGGCTTGCACACCTGTGAGCGTGGTCTGTGCTCTTATGACCTGTTTGGCGAGGTCTGCAATCTCTGCCCGTGTGTATGGTAGCACAGGTGCTTCTTTCTTTCCAAAAAGTTTTCGGGCACAGGCAGGGTGAAAGTCGGTCTGTCCCGGTTTTAAGGGCTTATAGCAGTAGAGACATTTTTCCATAGTTGTCGTTTTTTAAGGGTTGTTGTCTTCTTCGTAAGGAACAACGCTCACCGCGCCGATGCAATCTTTGCAGCACGCCAACAATAGCGACATGCGGTCGCGCTGGTTTATCTTCCAGCTGCGTTCGGCTATGCCCAACAGCCATCCTTCAGGAATAAGACCGTCGAAGAAAGGAAACAGCACTTTATCCTTATAAGGCTCTTCGCGCAGAGGCATGGTAAGGCTTATCGCTTCGGCACCCTCTTGCTCCATGTAAGCGGTGTCGTAGGCAAAGGTGAAGCCGTTCTCGTCTTCAGTCAGCAGGCCGGCATAGCGGTCATACATAAAAATCTTTGCTCTTTTCATCTTGTCAACAGACGTTAAGCGGGTTGTTGGTTTATTGGCGTAGCGAGGCGGCAGGCACCGCTCCCACCTCATGTCCGAACAAGGCCAGCACCTGGTTGATCTTGTCCATGCGCAAGGTCTGCTTGCCTTGCTCAAGCTCGCGCACAAACCGCAGTCCGACGCCCGATTTCTCTGCCAGATCGGTTTGCGTCAGGTTGAGCTGCTTGCGGCGCTCTTTAACAAAAGAAGATAAAGACATGTCCATAGCTGTAAACTTTTTTAAAGGTAGACGTTTAAAATAATTATACCCTTTCGGGTGCAAATATAAGAAAAATAATTTATATTGCACCCGAAAGGGTATATTTTTTTTGTGTTTTGCTGCACTTCTTCTTTTCTCTCCTGCATCTTTTCTCCTCTTTCCTGCATCTTCTCGTTTCTCTCTGTCTTCCATCTTTTCTTTTTATCCTGCCTTACCTCCTGTTTTTGCGTTCTCTTTCATTCATCTTCCGTTCTTTTTCATTCATCTTCCGTTCTCTTTCATGCCTTCCTCTTTTCTCTCTTGCCTTTACGTTGAACAAGGCTGTTTGTGCAAAAACGCGCCGCTTTCTTGCAGATATCGGAAAAATGAAGTACCTTTGTGAGCATCAGTGACATACAAACAAAAAGGAAAGAGAGAAAATGAAGATATTTGCAGTTGTAATGAATTACGCTCAGCACAATAAAGAGCTGGACGGAACGTTATATAAACCAGAGACTCCCGTCATTTTTACCAAGGCCGACTCGGCGTTGCTGAAGGACCGCAAGCCCTTCTTCATACCTGACCACCTGGGACAGATCGACTATGAGGCAGAGCTTGTTGTGCGCATCTGCAAGCTGGGCAAGACCGTGCCTGAACGCTTCGCACACAGATATTATGATGCTGTGACCGTGGGCATCGACTTCACCGCCCGCGAGCTGCAGAAGAAGCTTCGCGAGGCAGGACAGCCTTGGGACCTGTGCAAGGGCTTCGATGGTGCTGCCGCGCTGGGCGAGTGGGTGAGCAAGGAGAAATTTCGTGATGTGCAAGCCATGCACTTCCATCTCGACATCAACGGCCAGACCGTGCAGGAGGGCCGCACCTCCGACATGATCTTCTCCATCGACCACATTGTGAGCTACATATCACAGTTTTTCACCCTTAAGACAGGCGACATCATCTATACAGGCACACCCGTGGGCGTGGGACCCGTACACATTGACGACCACCTGGAGGGATGGGTTGAAGACCGCAAGGTGCTGGAGTTTAATTGTAAATAAGCAGACAAGAAGAAAAAACGACAGTGACACGATTGTACCGAACCATAGTGCTCCTCATGCTGTTGCTCATGTGCTCTGTGAGCCATGCGCAGCGGTTTTTTAACCTCACCGCAAAGGATGTTGCCATAGGTGAGCAGTTGCCCGTGTTTACATGTGCCATGCCCCTTGGTGCGGCTTATGCCGACTCGGTGTACACCGTAAAACTGCTGTATCCCGACTTTATCGACATGTCTTCGTCAGACATTGCCGCCTATCACGCGTTGAGCAGCGAGCCGCTGCCCGAGCTGCCCGAGGTGAGACAGCAGATCGTGGTTGACCGCCGGAAAGGCACCCTTGAGGTGGCGCTCTGTCCGCTCGTCTATCGCGAGGGCCGTTACCGCTTGTTGGTGAGCTTCATGCTGAAGGTTGAGGCTAAGGCAAAGAACGGTGTGAAGCGCCGCCAGCCTGTGACGACGCGCGTTGGTGGTGCCGGTGCCGCCGCAGGCGGTGCTGCCTTGCGCTATGCTGCCAACTCGGTGCTTGCCACCGGGCGCTGGGCAAAGATCAGGGTGCCGAGCGACGGTGTGTATCAGCTCACGGAGAGTCTGGCACGACAGGCAGGCTTCTCTTCTCTCTCAAAGGTCAAGATCTATGGCTATGGCGGACACCTGCAGAACGAGAAGCTTGATGGCGACGAGCTGGCAGAGCTCGACGACCTCAAGGAGGTGCCTACCTGCACGGTGGGCGGCCGCCGGCTGTTTTACGGCAAGGGGCCGGTGTCGTGGAGAGGCAACACGTCGTTGCGACGCACACGCAACCCTTATTCTGACTATGGCTATTATTTCCTGACGCAGGCCGATGACGGCTCAGAGCCGCTGAGCGTTGACTCGGCAACGTTTGTCAACAGCTTCTACCCCTCACCTTATTATTATCACTCGCTTCATGAGACCGACGGCTTTGCGTGGATGCAAGGCGGACGTAACCTCTTCGACCCCAAGGCCGTGAGTTCGGGAGAGTCGCAGCAGATAAAGCTTGGCGGCAACGCCAACGCCACACAGGCCACGTTCACCGTCACGGCCACAGCGTCGGCACGAACCCAGGTGGAGGTGCTGCTCAACGATGAGTCGAAGGGCATAATGACCATCACCGTCGTGGGCGAGGGCACCACCGATGCGCAATACAGCAAAGGTGGTGAGAAGACCTTCTCCTTCACGACGACAGACCTCAAGGACGACAACGTCATAACGCTGAAGAACCTGGGAGGTACCGACATGCACCTCGACTTTGTGCAGGTCACATGGGACAAGCCGTTGCCGATGCCGTCGCTCACGTCGGGGATGAAAACGCCCGAGTATGTCTATAACATAACGAACCAGAACCATCATGCCGACCCGCAGGCCGACATGGTCATAATAATAGCGACCAGCCAGAAGCTGCTCAAGCAGGCACAGCGACTGGCCAACTTCCACAGTGAGCGCGACGGATTGCGCGTGAACATCGTGCCCGCCGATGAGCTGTACAACGAGTTTGGAAGCGGCACACCCGATGCCAACGCCTACCGCCGTTACCTGAAGATGCTCTACGACCGCGCCACAACAGAGGCCGACATGCCGCGCTACCTCCTGCTCTTCGGCGACTGCGTGTGGGACAACCGTCTGCTCACATCTGCATGTAAGGCTCTGTCGGCAGACGATCTCCTGCTGTGTCATGAGAGCGAAGACTCATACAGTCTGACAAAATGTTATGTCGACGACGGCTTCTTCTGCCTCCTCGACGACGGCGAGGGAGAGAACCCCCTGACCAAAGACAAGCTCGACGTGGCGGTGGGACGGTTCCCCGTGACCACCGAGGCCGATGCCAAGACCATGGTGGACAAGGTTATGGGCTATGTGGAGAACAAGAACGCGGGCTCATGGCAAAACACACTGGTGTTCATGGGCGACGACGGCAACAACAACCTCCACATGAAAGACCAGGACGAAACGGCTGAGATGGTGGCTGAGAGGCATCCCGGCTTCGCTATAAAGAAGATAATGTGGGATGCCTATGAGCGTGTGAGCACAGCCACGGGCAACTCTTATCCTGAGGTGACGCGACTGATAAAGCAGCAACAGCAACAGGGAGCTCTCATCATGGATTATGCCGGACACGGCTCTGAACGCCAGATCTCGCATGAGAAGGTTATCAACGCCACCGACTTCTTGCAGTTTACAAACGCCAACCTGCCGCTGTGGATCACAGCCTCGTGTGACATCATGCCCTATGATGGCACAACAGAGACCATTGGCGAGAACGCTGTCCTGAACAGCAAGGGCGGAGCTGTGGCGTTCTTCGGAACGACGCGAACGGTCTACACAAACTATAATAAGGTCATAAATCAGGCTTACCTGCGTCATGTGCTGAACAAAGACACCGACGGCAAGGCGCTGACCATAGGCGAGGCGCAGCGCAGAGCAAAGAACGAGCTTATTGAGCTGGGCAGTGACCGCACGGAGAACAAGCTGCAATATGCGCTGCTCGGCGACCCTGCCATGCGCCTGAACCTGCCGTCGCTCACGGTGAGCATTGACGAGATCAACGGACAGAAGGTGGATGCCGGCAACCCCGTGCACCTGAAGGCGGGATCCATAGCCACGATGAGCGGACATGTGGAGGGCGACGACACGTTCACGGGTGTGGTGTCGGCAACGGTGCGCGATGCCGAGCAGACCATCACCTGCCGCATGAACGACCGAAGCGATAAAGACGGTGCGCAATACGCGCTCACGTTCGATGACCGCACAGCAACCCTGTTCCAGGGCAACGACAGCATAAGGGCGGGAAAATTTACCTTCTCCTTTGCCGTGCCCAAGGACCTGCATTATTCTGACGCGTCGGCTCTCGTCAACCTATATGCCGTGAACACGGAGCGTACGGAGATAGCAAACGGATGGTGCGACAAGTTTGTGGCCAACGGATCAGACGTGGCTGACAACGACTCGATAGGACCCTCTATCTTCTGTTATCTCAACTCGCCGTCGTTCGTGAACGGCGGCAAGGTGAACACCACGCCCTATTTTGTGGCTAACATAAAGGATCAGGACGGACTGAACGCATCGGGGAGCGGCATAGGACACGACATGCAGCTCACGATAGACGGCGACATGAACAAGACATACAATCTGAACGACTATTTCACGTTCGACTTCGGCTCTTACACCTCAGGCTCTACCTGCTATTCGTTGCCCGAACTGACACCGGGCAAGCACAGGTTGCAGTTCAGGGCATGGGACGTGCTTAACAACTCGTCGACGGTGCAGCTCGACTTTACCGTGGTCAAGGGCTTGCAGCCAAACGTGTTTAACGTGAGCGTGACGGAAAACCCGGCTTCGGCAAAGACAACGTTCATCATCAGTCATGACCGCATGGGAAGCAACGTGGATGTGGTCATCGAGCTGTTCGACATGAGCGGACGCAAGCTCTGGCAACACGAGGAGAGCGGCGTGAGCACCGACAGCGCCTATACCGTAGACTGGGACCTGACGGTCGATGGCGGACGCCGATTGCAGACGGGCGTCTACCTCTACCGCGCCCGGTTGGGAAGCGATGGCAGCGGAATGGCATCGAAGGCGAAAAAACTTATAATCGTCGACAGGCAATAAAGTGGGGCGCAAAGCGTTATTTAGTTGTCACTAAACCCAAATCGGTCGTTAGGGCTTGCTTGGATTTTGGATTTTTAGAAGAGTGGATTTTGTTTGGCTTTTAATGAGCAATAGCGAGCTATTGCGAATTAAAAACGAGCAAAAGACACCTTATAAAAAACAAAAGACTGCAAGCAGTTATAAAAAACGACATAAAACGGCCTAATGACCGTTTTGGGTTGAAGGATGATTGTGAAAAATAATGAGTAACGAAAACGAATGATGGCAAATTGTAAAAGAATGAGATTATATATCCTTGCCCTTCTCACACTGCTGGCACTGCCCGCGGCGGCGCAGAAGGAAGATTTCTTCAACCCGGTGAACACATCGGTCACATCGCAGACCATTGCGCCTGACGCCCGCTCGGCAGGTATGGGCGATGTGGGTGTGGCGACGGATCCTGACGTGGTGTCGCAATATTGGAACCCGGCAAAATATCCGTTCACCATATCGAGGGCCGGTGTGGCGCTCAACTACACACCGTGGCTCCGAGAGCTGGTCAACGACATGGACCTGGCTTATCTGGCAGGTTATTATCGCATGGGCGACTATTCGGCTGTGTCGGCGTCGTTGCGCTATTTCTCGCTCGGCGAGGTGTTCCTTGGAACCAGCGACGATGCCATGACCATAAACCCTTATGAGATGTCGCTTGACGTGGCTTACTCGCTCATGCTCAGCGAGACGTTCTCTATAGGCGCTGCCGTGAGATGGATCTACTCGGACCTGACTTACGACTACACCTCTGACACGGCACCTGGCTCGGCGTTTGCTGCCGACCTGGCATGTTATTATCAGAACTACATAAATCTTGGACAGCGCGAGTGTCAGCTCGGTCTGGGTCTTAACATCTCAAACATCGGTAGCAAGATCTCGTTCGGTGGCGACAACAACTCTGAGTTTATACCGACAAACATGCGTCTCGGAGCATCGCTCATGATCCCTATCGACGAGTATAACCGCTTCACCATTGCTGCCGATGCCAACAAGCTGCTCGTACCTACATATCCCAAACAGGAGGATGGCGAGAGCACAGAAGACTATCAGGAGCGCGTGCAGAAAAACTATTATGACGTGTCGTCGATAAGCGGCATCTTCAAGAGCTTCGGCGATGCGCCTGGCGGATTAAAGGAGGAGCTGCAAGAGGTTCAATGGAGCGTGGGTGGCGAGTATGTGTACCACGACAAGTTTGCTCTACGCGCTGGCTACCATCATGAGTCGGCAAACAAGGGTAACCGCAAATATTTCACCGTGGGTGCCGGTTTTAAGATGAGCGTGTTCTCGCTCGATGCCGGCTACGTCATCGCTACAGCGAAGAGCAACCCGCTCGACCAGACGCTGCGCTTCTCGCTTAGCTTCGACATGGACGGATTGAAGGATCTCTTCAAGCGACGTTAATTGAATTTTGAATTTTGAGTTTTGATTTTTGAATTGTCGGCTGCGCCGATTTTGATTTTTTCAATTTTGAATTATTCGTTTTCAAATTTTGAATTATTCGTTTTCAATTTTTGAATTATTCGATTTTCAATTTTGAATATTCAATATTCAATGTTAATTATTCAATTTTCAATGTTTGTTTAAGGTGAAGATTTTTTAAGCAGAAAAAAGATAAATGAAAATACGCGTAGGATTTGGATTCGACGTTCATCGTCTTGTCCCAGACCGCGAGCTGTGGCTCGGCGGCATAAAGATAGACCATTCGCTCGGATTGCTTGGACATAGCGATGCCGATGTGCTCATTCATGCTATCTGCGACGCCTTGTTAGGGGCTGCAAACATGCGCGACATAGGCTATCACTTCCCCGATACGTCGGCAGACACGCTCAACATAGACAGTAAGATTCTGCTGAAGAAAACCATTGGTCTTATAGCCACAAAGGGCTACCGCCTTGGCAACATCGACGCAACGATCTGCGCTGAACGCCCAAAGATCAATCCGCATGTTGAGGCTATGAAGGCCTGTCTGGCTAAGGTTATGGACACGGATGAGGAAAACATCTCTATAAAAGCCACAACCACCGAGAAGCTTGGCTTCACAGGTCGCGAAGAAGGCATATCTGCCTATGCAACGGTGCTGATAGAAAAAGATTGACCTCTCTCTCGACGATAACCAGCCGGGCATAACAGGCAAAACCGAGCTTCAGCATGTTAATTCCTTCAACTTGTAACGATACGAAAGCAAAAGACAAAAACAAGAAGCAAGGAACAAGAAGCAAGGAACAAGAAAAAATAAACAATAAAAACAGACCGCTTCATCCTTTTAGGATGGGACGGCCTGTTTGGGTCTTGCACGTTTATAACCTTTTTATAAGATTAATATATGCGATTAATTTTGAACACCTGCTTATCATTAAACGCTGGCTCTTAATGTGTTGATGTCTTGATGTATGTCAAAATAATGAAGAAGGTGTGAAATTTGTTTGATAATTGTTTGCGCAAACAGCGGAAAGTTTATACCTTTGCATCGTCAAAAGGTTAATAGATTGTTTAGGTTAGTAGTAATAGATTTAGGTTTTTAGTTATTAGGTTTAAGGTAAATTGAAACGATTGTTTAACAGGTGACGATGGAGAGCGTGAGCTTTTCATTTGTTTCGAAAAAGGATTTTTAGTTAAACATAGGCTTTACGTCACAGCTCGTTGAGAGTAGCGGCGTTTTTGCTTTTATAGTGGTCAGCCCGCCACGCGCTCCGCATGGGGCATGGCGCGGGGCCCACTTGTGAGACTGTGCGGTACTGGCACTGCACGAAAAGCATCGTCCCCGTGGCGTGTCTGCATGCGTGGAGCAAGACTGCTCCGTATATGCAGGCACGCCACGGGGACGAATGCGTTGGTATGTAGCCGCAGGGCGGCGTAAGTGCATTATTTCCTCTTGGGCTTCTTCACGGCCTTCACGCCCTCGTTGGTCATCTTCACGGGCACGATGTGTCCGTCCTTGTCGAAGTAGAGGCGGTCTATACAGGTCTCGCGGCTGTTGGCGGCAGTCTCAGTGAGCGGGCGGCGGTGATATACTATATAGTACTCATCCTTGCCGGGTACCTGTATCACGGAGTGGTGTCCGGCACCGGTGGCTATGGCAGGGTCCTGCTGAAGAATCTTGCCCACGCGCTCAAACGGGCCGAAAGGCGAGTCGGCTATGGCGTAGGCCACGCAGTAGTCGGGGCCGCCCCAGCCGCCTTCCGACCACATGAAGTAGTACTTGCCCTTGCGCTTGAGCATGAACGGGCCCTCCACGTAGTTCTTGGGCGTCACCTCGCGGTATGTGGTGCCGTCGTCGAAGGGCACGATGCTCAGCAGGTCGTCGCTGAGACGCACCATGTTGCAGTGTCCCCATCCGCCGTAGTACATGTAGTACTTGCCGTCGTCGTCGCGGAACACGAACTGGTCTATGGGCTGTGCCCCGTTCACGATGTCGTTGATGAGCGGCTTGCCCAGCGCGTCCTTGTACGGGCCCTCGGGGCGGTCGGCGGTGGCTACGCCTATGCCTCCCACCTCGCCCTGATGTACGTCGTTGGCACCGAAGAAGAGGTAGTACTTCTTGTTGGCGTGTATGATGGCCGGGGCCCACATTGCACGCTTGGCCCACGACACGTCTTTCTTGTCTATGACGTGCGGATGCTTGGTCCATGTCACGAGGTCTGGTGAGGAGAACGCGTCCATGAACGTCTGCTCATCGTATGGAGCAGAGTAGGTGGGGAATATCCAGTACTGCCCGTCGAGGACTGCTCCCTCGGGGTCGGCGTACCATCCCTTGAACACGGGGTTGCCGCTTGTCTTGGCTGTCTGTGCTCCTGCCGTGGCAAGCGAGGCGGCTATGAGGGCCGCCGAAAGAATGAGTTGTTTCATCGTGATGTGATCTGTAATGTTGGTTTGGTGAAAGGATTTATGTCTTTCTGCTGCCGCGCGGTGCGTCATCGTGCCACGCTGCGCGGCTTATCGTCTACAAATTTAGATAAAATTTCCGAATTATAAGCCAGTTGAGATAAAAAAACAGAAATGAATATCTCCGAGTGCTCGCAGCTTGAGTTAAAATGTCAAGACCGACATACTTAAAATCTGTATTACCCTGAAAAACATTGAATGAAAAAAAATCTGGTGCCAAACAGTAAAAGAGCTGGCAAGCCTATTATCTGCACAAGGACTGCCCACATATCCCAACATGGTCAATGATTGAGTCTGCACCATAAGGCAATATTCAATCTTTTATAGGGTTTAAGAGAATAGATTCAACCATGATTAGGGTTAATAGAAATTATTCAACACTTAACAGGGTTTAAGTTAAAATCCATTCAACTTTTTTAGGGTACTACATCATGATTATGCAAGGTGGTTCTCTTGATCTTGCTGAAAAGGCTGATGCAGGTTATCACACAACTTTCATCATAGGATTTGAACTCGGATAGGGACCTAATCGCAGCTGAGGCGAGCGATCTTGCGCTCGCCTCAGTGGCTTATATGAACAGATTGACGTTTGAGTTTTCGGCTCGTTCCATATAGCTTGCTACGCCGCCTACGTTGACGTTGTCGAGGAGTTCGTCGCGGCTTATCCCCATCACGTCCATAGACATCTGGCAGGCTATGAATTCCACGCCGTTGTCGATGGCTTGCTGACGCAGGGATTCGAGCGAGTCGACTCCTTTCTTGGCCATGAGGAAACGCATCATCTTGGAGCCTATGCCCATCATGTTCATCTTGGAGAGTGAGAGGCTGGTAGAGTCTGAGGGGAGCATCCATGAGAACATTCGCCCCCAGAGGTCTTTGGCGACGTGTGGCTTGTGGGTCTTCTTGATGGCGTTAAGCCCCCAGAATGTAAAGAAGATGCTGACTTTCTTGCCCGTGGCGGCCGCTCCGTTGGCGAGGACGAAGGTGGCGAGGGCTTTGTCGAGGTCGTCGCTGAAGAGGATAAAGGTCTTGCCTTGGGCATTCGTCGTGGGGAGTGGGGGCCCTACGGGGCATGGTGTCGCCTTTTCTATTTCTACAGTGTGTATGCCGCCCTCTGAGTGTCTGCTGACGAACTTGTTGCCTGTGGTGCGGCACCATGCCTCAGCATCGCGTGGGAAGCCTGCGTCTGTGGCCTTTACCACCAGAGTCTGACCTGCACTAAGTCTGTCCATGGCCTGTTTCATCTTGAGAATGGGTCCTGGGCATTGTATGCCGCAGGCGTCGACCGTGATTGTCACCTTGCCTTGTGGGCTGGGGCGGCATTCGCTTGCGACGTGCGTCTCGTTTTTGTCGTCAAAGCCTTGGGGGGTCTCTATGCTTGCGGTGGCGGCCTTGTATGTGCGCAGTCCTCCGATGAGGTTGCTCACTTGGCTATATCCGTTTGCCTTGAGTATGTTGGAGGCGAGGTAGCCGCGCAGGCCTACTCCGCAGAAGAGCCATACGGGGCGTGTTGTGGGTATCTCGCCAAGGCGTTGCCTCATGTCGTCCAGAGGAATGTTGATCGCACCGGGTATGCTGCCCAATGCGTATTCGTCGGGGGTACGCACATCGACGAGGGTGACTGCGGACGTGTCGGCGTCGCGCATCTCACGCCAGTACAGAGGCTGCATCTTTCCGCTGAGTATATTGCAGGCGACGTAGCCCGAAATGGCAACGGGGTCTTTGGCTGACGAAAACGGGGGTGAGTTGCTCTGCAGTAGCTCCCTGCTTGATGGCGAGTGCGTACTGGTCGATGCGTGTGTCCACTCCGTCGCAGCCTACAATCTGCGCTCCGTAGAGGCGTCCGTCTGTGGGGGAGAAGGTTATCTTGATAGCCATCTGGGTGCTGCCGGGATAGTAGCCTGCATGGGAGCCGTTGTGTATGGTGGCTGAGAGGTATGGTATGTTCATCTGCTTGAGCCGCTTGGCTGGCAGACCTGTGGAGGCTACCGTGATGTCGAAAACTTTTGCTATGGCTGTGCCTATCGAGCCTTCGTATCTGACGCTGTTGCCCAGCACCATATTGTCTGCCACGATGCGTGCCTGACGATTGGCTGGACCTGCGAGGAAGTTGAGCCACGGTTTGCCTGTGATGGGGTGTGGGAATTCGATGGCATCACCTACGGCATAAATGTTTTCGTCTGATGTCTGCAGATATTCGTTTACCCAAATGCCACGCATCTCGCCCAACTTCAAATGTGCGTCTTGGGCAAGGCGTGTCTCGGCTCTCACTCCGATGCTCAGCAGGACCATATCGGCGTCAAGCTTTATGCCTGACTTGAAGTGTACGGAGAGTGCTTCGCCTTGACGCGAAAAGCTCTCTACGGCTTGTTCGAGGTATAGCCTGACTCCCTGCTCCTGCAGATGCTCGTGTACGAGGGCTGCCATGGAGTAGTCTATGGGACCCATCACCTGTGGGGCCATCTCGACGACGGCGACTTCCGCGCCTGCGTGTCTGAGGTTTTCGGCCATCTCAAGACCGATGAAGCCTCCACCCACGATGACTGCGCGGCGTACTTTGTGGCAACTCAGGTATGACTTGATACGGTCGGTGTCGTTCACGTTTCTCAGCGTAAAGATGCCTTCGCCCTGTATGCCGGGGAGTGGGGGCACGACCGGTGAGGCTCCGGGTGAGAGCAGGAGCTTGTCGTAGCGTTCTGTATAGGTCTTTCCGTCGATGGTCTTGACCGTCACCTGTCGCTGCTCTGTATCGATGGCTGTGACCTCGCTGTTGGTGCGGACATTGATGTTGAAGCGTTTGCCGAATGCCTCGGGTGTCTGGACGAAGAGCTTGTCGCGCTCTTCTATCACGCCGCCTATGTAATAGGGTAGGCCGCAGTTGGCATACGATATGTATTCCCCTTTCTCAAAAAGGACAATCTCTGCTTCTTCGGAGAGCCTCCTCATTCGGGCTGCCGCGGTAGCTCCTCCGGCGACGCCTCCCACTATGACGAATTTTGTTTTGGCCATTTTCTCTTTGTTTAATGTGTAAGTTTGTCGTAATAGTACGGTTCTTCCCTGTATAAGTAAGTCAGTTTCCACGCTCATACCTAAGCGCCAACAGCAGGTAGAGGCCTCCCATTACGTAGCTATCGCCACCTTTTACCCATTGCCTAACCTGTTTGTCTCGAGTACAAATTTAGATAAAATTTCCGAATTATAAGCCAGTTGGGATAAAAAACAGAAATGAATATCTCCGAGTGCTCGCTGCTTGAGTTAAAATGTCAAGACCGACATACTTAAAATCTTGCAT
>OMBL01000764.1_pt1 | contig 12830 bp, 7 predicted proteins | sample 1644871 | NCBI WGS metagenome assembly OMBL01 (sample SAMEA103958115, study PRJEB25191) | human gut metagenome | biome: human-associated habitat [ENVO:00009003]; feature: intestine environment [ENVO:2100002]; material: feces | place: Germany | collected 2013/2015
AAATTTTTCTTTCTCATCATGCCGGAACTCTGCCCCTTCCGGCGCGGTAAAGAGCAGTAATTTGTCTGAGAAGCACTTCTGGGGTTCCCAGTCAAAACCCGCACAAATCTTTTTCAACGCACCATAAATTTTTTTATCGTTCGCATTTTCCCAATCCTTTAACTCTCCATCATTAGGTGTCGGTTTTCCCTTGGTGGTCGTGTGTTTATATATCTTATCTCTAAAATTATCAATCAGCTCTTTATACGGCGAATTTTTAAAATTCGTATCATTCGAGAAGCCATCCAGCCAGTAATAGAGTTTTTTCAATGTGTCATTGCGCTCACTAAGATCTTTGACCGCACTTCTACAATCAAGCTCACCACATGTAAGAACATCTTTCCATTCACCATCTTCAAACCATGGAAGGTTTTCAAAAATCTTTCTATTGTAGTCCTTGAACGGGCAGATAATAATACTCGGAAGGTATATTGCAAACGGCTCGCCGCCCTTTGAAAAGACATACAGCTTGCTGAGATCAACTTTATTTGCTTCTGCATATGCTCCACCGTATCCGGTAATTGATGCGTTTTCCCTTAATGCGTCTCCAACAATTTTTCTGAACTTTCCATCGGTTCCGTCACCCGCTTGAATCGTATATTCGCTTATATCAATCTTAATACTGTTCAGCTTCTGCAGCGCGATTGCAGCAAGCAGACCGCGCCATTCTTTGACCGCATTCGGCTTATTATCCTTCAGCTGCTTGATGAAATCCAAAACATAAGCGATGGGCGATGGAATGGACATAATGGCACTATCTCTATCGTCGAGATCTGCACCGGATCCACTCATATTTTCCGCCATTTTGTCAAGTATTTTTTCATCATTCGGATCCGTCTCTATCCAGCCTCTTTCTGCGTTACCTGTAGCTGCAAAATCCGTTATTTCCGATTCATTTTTGAACGGAAAAAGCACATTATATGGCATAGTAAAATCCCCCTCTTAGCTAAAATAAATTTCCAGAGCTTTGTATATATAGTCTCCAAAGCGCTTGTCATAAGAATCTGTTCCCGCGTAAGTTATATCACTAAAGGCTCTTTTTAATTCTTCAGTCACATCGTCTATGCTCTTATTGCCCGAACTATTTTTTTTCTCGTCAGCCAATAGCTCGGTGACCATATCCTCTAAACCCGCAATATTAACTTTGGTTAAACAGGAGCAAATATGACTAACATGGCTAATATAATCTTTTTCTACAGCAAAGCCAAACAAATTATTATAATTTTCGCTTGTACCCTTGGTATCGTTCGCCCAATTATATCCGGTCTTTGAAATATCGTCCATCAGCCTTATATAATCAGTGCAGTACCTTAAAACTCCCCCAATAAAATTATTCATATCATTCACGATGTTATCGAAGTTTGCTTCAAATTCAGTTTTATCAAATAGGGCTTGAAATGTCAAAACACTTTCCCACATTTTATCGCATTTATTTTCCGATTTGCCAAATATTTTCTTCTGTTTCTTTCCCGGCGCACTGTAATTGAGTGCAAATTGAGTGGCAAATCTCGCAACAAGAAACACCACAAATCGGAACATCTTATTAAGGTTTACAGCAAGCTCCTCAATTTCGGTCTTGCGCACCTTAGGAATCTTTCCATTCTCTGCTGTTGCACTAAAACGATATTCGTATATTTTGCCAAGACCTGTGGCTGCTCCGTTGTTGTAAAAATCCTTATTGAAGAAATCCACCATTGCATCTGCCGCAATAAGATCTACGAGATCAAAATGGTTTTTCTGACCCTGTCCACCGTTCGCATATTCGCCAACCACATGCAGCGGATCCTGCCCGCAAATGTAAAGGCTATCAAAGCTTCCGTTGTCTTTAAGCTCTTTTCTCATCAGATGTTCATTTTGGGCATATTGGCTAAGTGCCAAATAACTCTTCGTGCCAAAATCACCAGAGTTTATCAGCGGCGTTCCATCACCATCACCATCACGGGTTCCAAAGCTGAAATACGGCAGCAGTAGTACACCGGAAACAAGGAGATCTTTGTTACGCTTTTCAAAATGTTTTCTCATATATGCCGCTAAGTTTGAAAAAACTGCGGCACCTGTGCCTCCAAATATAGAGCCTATAATAAAAACCTTAGCTCTATTATTGGTACTTCTTCCTAGAAATTCTTCTACGGGCTTAAGAATATTATCCTGATTATCCTGATCATCCTGATTATCCTGATCATCCTGATTATTCTGATCTGCTTCACTAAGCATATACTCAAAAATCGATGTTCCTAACGACGGCTTGCCATAAAATCCCTTTTCGGTATCCGTTTCGCGTGCTTCTTTATTATAAAACGCCCTCATTACGAGTTTGTCATCAGCGTCACTTCCGAGAACCTGATCAAGTTCGGGATTAGCAGTATTATTACAGATGGCGCTGAGCGCGTTGGAAAAGTTCCAAGAAGCTATATTGAGTTCGTGGTTGCAAAATCCAATCGTTTCCGCATCGTCCAGCTTTTTAGTTTTTGTCAGACCCGAAAGAGTCGAGATATTCCTAATGGTTTCTTTGGCCTGGGTCGTTCCTCCGCAACTATCGTCTTTGTCGACGATTATAAACTCTATAGGTTCCAGATCATCTACTTTTTTTATCATCTTCATTGCACAAAGATGGGCGGCGACCTCCGCAACACGCGCGCCGGTTCCGCCTATGCAATAGCAAAAATATTTTGTCGCCATATTATTATCCTCCGTTCAATTTTATCAGTCGGCTTTGTAATAAGCCAAAAGATACGAAATAAGCGATCCAATGACTGCAAGGGCGAATGTGATTATCGCAAAAACTATCGCCTTCTGGAACAGAATAATCGACATAACAACGGTAAGCACAAACGATACTATTACGCCGAGCGCGAAGAACGGTACAATAGAGGCTCGGCCGCCTGCCGCAGACAAACGCTTCTTAGCATCCTTCAGATACCAGATAATATAAAACACCACGGCGGGGATGCCTTCGACTGCGAAGAATACCATCGCGAGGTCCTTCATAGAACCGTTCATTCTCACTCCGCTCTCGCCGAAGATCCAGATAACGGCTCCGGCAATTCCGAAAACAATGCTGATTATTATCCCCAGAAAAAGCTTCCTGTACTTGACGCTGGTCACACTGCTTGATTTACTCATCTTCTTTTCTTCCCTTCAAGATATATAAATTTATTATCCTCCGCAGCCTCAGTCATCCAAGGCAACGGTTATAACCACATCCGTGATAACACGGCTCATTTTGACCTCGTATTTGTCTCTCTCGACCTTGCTGGACATCCTGCCGACGAGATATGTATAGAAGTCATTCAGACCGACAGTCTTGCTGTAAAGTCCGTTCGCGGCTGTCGGCACCACATTGTCCGCAAGGTTCAGGTTTCCGATCCATCCGGGGGTGTTCTCCTCGTACGGTCTTTTTCCCATGACCTTGAACGATATTGTCAGCTTGCTATACATTTTCGCGAGTTTGTTCATCTCTTTGAAGCTGACTCTGACAATCAGAGCTCCGCTCTTGTTGTTGACGGTGTAGAGATTAAGCGCATCCTTCGGATACTCCTCTATCTCGCGAAGAGTGTCGTTGCTCGCGAAATCTCTTACGCGATCAAGCGTTTTGCCGTTTTCAAGAAGCTGGCAGGTCGGCATATCCATATAAGGCTCGCTGCTCTCGAGAAGATCCTTCATGGGTATGTCTTCCCACACAAATGCCTCCTCTGTACCGTCGGAATCGCCGTATTCATCGGTCACTTCGTATTCTTCCAGCTTAAGTCCGCTGACCTTGAGCGACTCCTTCGGGATAGAATACTCGGTATTATTGGCCGGCTCGCCGTTGGCAAGATCCGAGAGCTTTATGGCAAAATTCATGGTTGCGATGCCATATGTAGACTTTTCCAGAGACCCCCTGCCGGAGTCCGTGGTGTACTTGTAGTAGAGACCCGGGAGCATATGGTCTGCATCGTAATACATCGAATCGTCGTCGCTCTTGCAAAGCTCAACATTGAAGTTAAAATTGGAGTTTTCGTGAGTGACAGACGGATACTCGTCATAGTCGCTGCGCTTGCCTTCGGCGCACATGTTGTCAAACGGCTCGGCGTCCACATTAAGTACCGCATTGTCACCGTCCATCTTGCTGATAGGAGTATACTGAAGTCCGCGCTTCGAAAGCACGGTAAGATAGTCAAAGTCTCTTCCGGACTGAAGGCCGGATCCCTTCAGCGAATCGTTGAGCACATTGCAGATATTGACGACCTCGCTTGTCGGGCCAACGATCAGGCAATAGAACGGTCTTGTGCCAGTATAGTTCTCGTCCGTCATACGCACCTGTCCGCTAACGACCGAAGAGGGCACGGGCACAGATGCCAGGCCACTGAAATTCGAATTAATATAATAGAGCGCTGCGGAACGGTTGTCATTTTCGGTCAGCACTTCGTTTATTCTCTGCGCAAGCTCCTTGTTATTGAGCTGCTGCTCCGCAAGGTCGGTAATGAACACGTTCAGCTCATCGAAATTGACCGGCGAGTTGGCATTTTTGAAAAGCAGGCCGAGCGGACCGTATTCACCGGCAGCATTGTTGAAGCTTCCTTTATTGAATGTATAGAAGTCCTTGCTCCTGAAATTAGATATATCGACATTGCCCCACCCGAGGAAACCGTTATCCTTCCGGACAAGCGCATTCATGCTGTAATTTGCGTAGCCTTTAACAGTCTCGATAAGATCGCCGCATGCAACGGCAAAATTACTCGCAGCATTGATATATCCGTACATCGACTGTGTGTTATCAAAATACAGGTTTGCCTTCACAGAATTAGCCGGCAGCTCCGCTTTTTTGATTGTATTCTCGAGGGCTATCACCTCTTCCGACACAGGCACGGCATCGGGCCTGCAACCCTCCAGATTCACAACCATAAACAGGCACATTATTGCCGCTGCCATGATTTTGAGAAATCTCATCATTTAACATACACCTCTCCAAAGTTGATATTTTGTCACGCATTTTTTCTTCTGTTGCATTATGAGGTTGCTATATTTCCACATCGAGTTTTCCTATAGCGTTTCCTATAGAGAACTATCGATAAGCGGATTGATTATACCGCATTTTTCGACTAAAATCAATGCTTTTTAATTCTGTTCCAGCTTCAAATTCAAAAAAATTTCACGGATATTGCACCGATTGTTAACATTCAGTTCACATCTGCAATTTCTATCATCAATGTGACATCTGGCAACGCCATCGGTCTCTCTTTCGGATGGTTTCATTTTGCTATGTGACATCAGCGCACACCGTATTACAGCGCTTATTGTCAAATGCGCACTATATACAACATAATAGACGTTTGAGATTATTACACTCGGTGAATAAAATGAACTTATTTTAAGCTTCTTTTTTAATTAAAAGGCAGCGTTCGTCACATTTAAAAATAAACCGTCAAAAACGCCAAAGTAGCATTAATATTCTCCTGTACCATATTGACTTTGCTTTTGCTTGGTGCTATATTTTGTCAAAAAGCTGCAATAAAGCAAAAAACGGAGGGTATAAAAAATGGAAGAAAAGAAATGGCTCGATTTGCTGCTCTATACCGATCGTCTTAACCGTTCTGTCAAAGAGGCGGGCTGGAACTATGCAGATAAAGAAAAAGTATACGGTCTGAAAGACTCTGTGGTGCAGACTCTGCTCAGAGCCAAGCCTGACGGCGTAAATTTTGAGCTCTATTATGTTCCGTATTTCAAATATTCCGGTGCCACAAAAGACCGCGCCGGTGCTCTTATGCGCCAGGACGGCAGCAAATATCCGTTTGAATACTACCTGTCGCAGGTAGAGCCGTCGGAATACGACTACGAAGTGCCGGAAAAGGCACTGGTCGAAGTGACAGTGGAGTGCCTCGGTCAGGAGTTCAGCTTCCACATGCCGCTCGACAAAATAACCGAGTGCGGATATGTAATATCCTCTCTTGAACGCAAGGTTTGGATAAATTCAACGGATTTCCATCACAGCCAGCTTCTAAAGTTTGAACCGCACATAAAAGAACTGCTTTCTCATGTGAGCGAATAACAAGCAGCATAGAACATAAATACGGCTCCTGCAGTAAATGCTGCGGGAGCCGTATTCTTAGGCTTTGCCTGAGTGCAGATTGATATCGTTTCAAATCATCAACTTTTGTTGACATTTAGCAAAAAGAGAAATATAATGCACAATGCAGAATTAAAAGCAAGGAGTGTAAAACTATGGCAACTGTTTCTTCCGGCATTCTTTCGGCGGCCGCTCTTTTTTTTTGCGTGCGAATATTATATGGAATAATATACATAATCCGCAAAAATACTTGCGCTTTTCTGTTACAGATGGTATAATATATCTTGGAAATCACCAAAAGTATAATCTGCTTCATTCGATACCCCCTACCCCGCGGGTTGCGGTACCCAAAAAAACGGACGGAGGATCTTGCAATGACAGACTACGGCAGGACGGATATTTTCCTCGGCGAGAGCCGAGTGAATCGTTCTGCCCTTTTGCTGCAGCAACAGGTCTTTTTGCATAACAAAATAAACAGAACTATACCGGGGACAGGCTATTTTTGCGCTGTCCCCGGTTTTTTGCGTTTTAAAAGGGCGGTGATATATGGTCTGTAAAAGCTCATAGGTCAGACCGGCTTCTGCCGGAGCAAAAAAATCCTTCCGCAGAACAAAAGGAGGGAAAAACTAAAATACAAATCGGAGGAACAAAAAAAATGAAAAAACGAATTTTAAGCATGCTGCTTTGCTGCCTCATGCTGTTCGGACTGGTTTTCACAGTCTCCGCAGATCCCGATCAGCCCGAAGTTGATCCCGTTGCACACGCAATCACCGTTACAACCGAAAACGGCACTGCAACCGCATCCGCGGAAACCGCTTTCGCAGGCACGGAAATCACCCTTACCGCAGAAGCCAACGAGGGCTTCAGATTCCTGAAGTGGGAAGTTGTTGAGGGTCAGATTGAGATAGCAGACAACAAGTTTGTCATGCCCGACGAGGATGTTGAAGTTAAGGCAATCTTCGAGGCAATCCCCGAGGTAATCCCCGAGGAGCACAGCATCACGATAATCCCCGTTGGCAAGGGCAAGACCTATTCCGTCCCCAAGACCGCTGTTGCGGGCACGGAGATAACCCTTCACGCAGAGCCCGACAGCGGCTGGATCTTCTACGGTTGGGAAGAGGTCGTTGAAGAAGGCGTCGACAAGGTCACTATAGCGAGCGACAAGTTCATCATGCCCGACAGAGATGTTGTTATCAGAGTTATCTTCGTCAAGGAGAGCAGCATCAAGGTCACAACCGACGGCAACGGCACCGCTTCCGCCGACAAGGAAAAGGCTCTGAACGGCGATGAGATAACCCTCACCGCTACCCCCAAGGAAGGCTATGCCTTCAAGGAGTGGCAGGTCATAAAGGGCAACGTAGAAATAAAGGACAACAAGTTCATCATGCCCGACGAGGATGTTGAAGTTAAGGCCATATTCGCCGCAGAGCACAAGATCGTTGTTCTGACTGATAAGAACGGCACCGCTTCCGCATCCGCAACCGATGCTATCGCAGGCACCGAGATAGTTCTCACCGCCAAGGGCAATGACGGCTACTACTTCAAGGAGTGGCAGGTCATCAGAGGCAATGTCGAGATAAAGGACAACAAGTTCGTTATGCCCGATGAGGATGTCACCGTTAAGGCTATCTTTGCGGAAATCAAGGACGCTCCGAACGATGACGACATGAACGTTAAGCGCGACATACATTTCGTATTGGTCAAGACTGACGGAAACGGCGTAGGCGTTGCATATCCGCCTTACTCCGAGGCAGGCACAAAGGTAACGGTCGTTGCCATTGCGAAGCCCGGCTACAAGTTCAAGGAGTGGAAGGTCGTCAAGGGCGGCGTTGAGTTAGAGAACAAGAGCATTGCCACCTTCGAAATGCCCGCAGAGAACGTTATACTCGAAGCCATATTCGAGTCCGACGGCACCGAGGGCGACAAGCCCACCCCGCCCGACATCCCGAAACCCGACAAGCCCGATACACCCGATAAGCCCGGCACACCCGACAAGCCCGGTACCCCCGACAAGCCCGGCACGTCTGACAAGCCCGGCGCAACCGACGTACCCGACACAGGTGATACGACTAACGTACTCCTCTGGGCTGCGGCTCTGGTAATCGGCGGCGGTGCTGCGATAGGCACTGTTGTCAGCAAGAAAAAGAAGAGAGAAGAAAGCTAATCTCTCGGAACACTGAAAAGAGCGGTTGCTTCGGCGGCCGCTCGATTTTTGTTGTACGATGGAAAATACAAATTATTGCGCGAAAAATCCCGATGCAGTGCATAACCGCATCGGGATAAAGCATGTCAGAATTTCAAATTAAAGCATTGACGCTGCCTTTTAGGACGCATTACTCCCCTATCAGCTCCGACTTCCGGGTGTTCGCGCCGAAATAGATACCGGAACGGCCGAACCTATTGGAAATCACGGTTTCGTGCTTTTATTTCAGGCCTTTTACAAGTTTAATAATCTGAACGGAGAAGGTCACAGATAATTCTGCAAGTTTATTTTTCTTTTATATTCGTATCACCTGTTTATATAGACAGTATATCCTAAATCCGAACATTGTTCAATGACGCCGACGCTGTGCGCCCGATGATGTCGCATGCGCTCCGAAATGTTGCTGTTCGCTTCGCTCACAGTGAAATAATTTGCTCTGCAAATTGTGAAATTTGACGCTTCGCATCAAGTGAATGTGAAGCAAAGCCTCACCGCCGCGGCGATTTCACACGCCGCAGGTGTATTTCACATTTGCGAAGCAATATTTCACATCGAAGATATTTCACTCGTTCCAAAGGAACGAATTTCACTGAAAAAAGCATTTGCAACCGCAAATGCTTTTTCCATGGTGCGGGCGACCGGACTTGAACCGGTACGGTGTCACCACCGAGGGATTTTAAGTCCCTTGCGTCTGCCGATTTCGCCACGCCCGCATATTAATAATGACCGCCGGAGGCTTTTCCGGCGGTTATTATTATATTGTATTATCCGATGTTTGTCAACAAATTTGTGCTTTTCACGCTTCCATTCCGAACGGGTCGTCGTAATGGTGCGCCTGTTCGAGCATCATATCCTTGACCTTCATCAGGCGCGTTGTTGTGCTGCGCTCGTTTTCGTCGAGCTTCATCGAGATATACTTTATCGTCTCCTCATACTGAGGGATCATAACATGCTCAAGGGCGTTGACTCTGCGGCGCGTTTTTTCTATCTCGCCCGCGAGCAACTGGCACGACTTCTCGATCTCCGCAAGTCTCAGCATATCGGGCATTATCTCCGACAGCGCGCTGACCGCATTGTCAAGCTCCGCCGAGGTGAACGCCGTTCCGTATGAATAAATATCGTTCTTGTCAGCAGTTTTATACTGAACATCGAAAACCGGGATCATAACGCTCATCACATTTTTCTCCGAGCTTTCGAGGCTCATCTCCTGCGTGGGGAGCATCATCGCGACGCTCAGGCTCTTGTCGTTCATGGCGCTTCTCGCTATCTCCATGTTGACATTTGCCTGCTTTATCCCCTCTTCCACACGGATGCGAAGAGCCTTATTCTCTTTTACGAGATCGAGGAAGCGGCGCATGAGCTCATCGCGCTTGTCTTTGAGCAGCTTATGTCCCCTGCGCGCAGTCGAGAGCTTGCGCTTGAGGTTCGTCAGCTCCATGCGCGTGGGGTTCACGTTCATTACCGCCATAGTCTATCACTTCTTCCCATATGGATTCAGAACTTGCCGTAATACTTGTCGAGGAACTCGTCGCTGACGCGCTTGAGCTCGCTGCGCGGGAGAATCGAGAGCAGCTTCCAACCGATGTTGAGCGTCTCTTCGATGCTTCTGTCGGTATCAAAGCCCTGCGAGACATATTCCTTCTCGAATTCGTCCGCAAACTTTGCATAGAGCTTATCCATATCCGTCAGCGCGTCCTCGCCGAGGACGACCATGAGCTCCTTTGCGTCTTTACCGCGCGCATATGCGGAGAACAGCTGGTTCATCGTGTTCGAGTGATCGGCTCTCGTCTTGCCCTCGCCGATGCCCTTATCTTTGAGTCGGGACAGGGACGGCAGAACGTCGATAGGCGGGTTGATGCTCTTTCTGTAAAGCTCACGGCTGAGGATTATCTGACCCTCGGTGATATAGCCCGTGAGGTCGGGAATGGGATGGGTCTTGTCGTCCTCGGGCATGGTGAGGATCGGAATCATCGTTATGCTGCCGGGCTTGCCCTTCTGCCTGCCTGCGCGTTCGTATATCGAAGCGAGGTCGGTGTACATATATCCTGGATATCCGCGGCGGCCGGGGACTTCCTTGCGCGCCGCCGAAACTTCACGCAGTGCGTCGGCGTAGTTCGTAATATCGGTCAGGATAACAAGAACATGCATTCCGCGGTCGAATGCGAGATATTCCGCGGCGGTCAGAGCCATCTTCGGCGTTGCGATACGCTCGATGGCCGGGTCGTTTGCGAGGTTCGAGAACATAACGGTTCTGTCGAGCGCGCCAGTGCTTCTGAAGCTCTCGACGAAATAGTTCGACTCCTCGAAGGTTATACCCATAGCCGCAAAGACAACGGCGAACTGCTCGTTGTCGCCGAGGACTTTAGCCTGACGCGCTATCTGCGCCGCGAGGTTTGCATGGGGTAGACCGGATGCCGAGAATATCGGCAGCTTCTGACCTCTGACGAGGGTATTAAGTCCGTCAATGGCGGAGATACCGGTCTGTATGAACTCCTGCGGATAGCTTCTGGCGGCCGGATTCATCGGCAGGCCGTTGACATCCATTCTCTTCTCGGGGATTATCTCTGGGCCGCCGTCAATAGGTCTGCCGAGTCCGTCAAAGACGCGGCCGAGCATATCTGGCGAAACGCCGAGCTCCATCTGCCTGCCGGAGAAGCGCACCTTGCTGTTGGCGAGGTTGATTCCGGCGGAATTTTCAAACAGCTGAACAAGTGCGTTCGTGCCGTCTATTTCGAGCACGCGGCAGCGGCGGGTCTCGCCGTTTGCCAGCTCTATCTCGCCGAGTTCGTTATACTTGACTCCCTCGACCTCGCGCACGAGCATAAGAGGTCCCGAAACCTCCTGAATAGTTCTGTATTCTTTAGGCATCAGTATTCCTCCCTTGCGTCAACAACGGCTTTTATCTCGGAATCTATCGCCGCGCAGACTGTTTTATATGTGTCCTCAATGTCCTTTTCAGGGACATATTTGAAGCGTCCGATGCTCTCTCTCGAGGGTATCGAGACGAGTTTTTCAATATCCGCGCCCTTTTTGAGAGCGTCGAGAGAACCGTCATAGAAGCGCAGGACGAGCTTCATCATCAGATACTGCTTGCGCAGGGACGAATATGTGTCCACCTCGTGGAAAGCGAGCTGATGCAGGAAGTCCTCGCGTATTGAGCGGGCAGTCTCCATCTTGAGTCTGTCAGTCGGAGAGAGGGCGTCCATACCGACGAGCTTAACTATTTCATCGAGCGAAGCTTCATCGGAAAGCAGAGCCATGAGCCTTGCGCGAAGTGTGGTCCACTCATCCGAGACATTCTCGTTGAACCAGCTTCCGAGCGAGTCGGCATAGAGGGAATAGCTCGTCAGCCAGTTTATCGCCGGGAAGTGGCGCTTATATGCGAGCGCCGAATCGAGTCCCCAGAAGACCTTTACTATTCTGAGTGTCGCCTGGGAGACGGGCTCCGAAATGTCGCCGCCGGGAGGCGAAACAGCGCCTATGACCGAGAGCGCGCCCTCGCGTCCGTCCGAGCCGAGGGAAATAACACGTCCCGCACGCTCATAGAACTGGGCAAGTCTGCTGCCGAGATAAGCGGGGTAGCCCTCTTCGCCGGGCATCTCTTCAAGTCTGCCGGACATCTCGCGAAGAGCCTCCGCCCAACGGGAGGTCGAGTCTGCCATGAGGGCGACGGAATAGCCCATGTCTCTGAAATATTCCGCTATCGTGATGCCCGTGTATATCGACGCTTCACGCGCGGCGACGGGCATATCCGAGGTGTTTGCGATAAGCACGGTGCGCTCCATGAGCGACTTTCCGGTATGCGGATCGATAAGCTCGGGGAACTCATTCAGAACATCTGTCATCTCGTTGCCACGCTCGCCGCAGCCGATGTAGACGACTATATCCGCCTCAGCCCACTTTGCAAGCTGATGCTGGGTGACAGTCTTGCCGCTTCCGAACGGGCCGGGTATCGCCGCGACGCCGCCCTTAGCTATCGGGAACAGCGTATCAACGCGCTGACCGGTGACGAGCGGAACATTCGGCGCAAGCTTCTTTTCAAACGGTCTGCCGCGGCGCACGGGCCATTTCTGCATGAGCGTTACGGGCAGCTCCTCGCCGTTTGCGGTCTCTATCGAACCTATCTGCTCGGTTACGGTGTAATCGCCCTCAGCTATAGATTTGACAGTACCGACAACGCCGGGCTTCACCATTATTCTGTGTTCGACTATCTCGGTCTCCTGCACGGTGCCGAGGATATCGCCGCCGACAACCTTGTCGCCCGCTTTCACTTTCGGCACGAAATGCCACTTCTTCTCCCTATCGAGAGCGGGCACCTCAACGCCTCTGACGAGGCTGTTGCCGACGAGCTCGCGTATCTTTTCGAGCGGGCGCTGAATACCGTCGAAAATGCCCTCGATAAGTCCGGGGCCGAGCTCGACGCTAAGCGGCTCGCCCGTTGACTCGACGGGTTCGCCCGTGCCGAGTCCGGAGGTCTCCTCATAGACCTGAATGGAGGCTCTGTCGCCGTGCATCTCTATTATCTCGCCGATAAGCTTGCTG
>OMBL01000765.1_pt1 | contig 12825 bp, 9 predicted proteins | sample 1644871 | NCBI WGS metagenome assembly OMBL01 (sample SAMEA103958115, study PRJEB25191) | human gut metagenome | biome: human-associated habitat [ENVO:00009003]; feature: intestine environment [ENVO:2100002]; material: feces | place: Germany | collected 2013/2015
CGGTGTCATTCAGGATAAAGGCACCGGCACAGTCAAAAAGCTGTTCGTGGATGATGTAGACAGTCTGGAAGTTTTGCTGGCTCACTCCATGCCAGAGGGAATTGCAAACCTGATGATCCCTATTGCGGTTTATGTGGCAATGTTCTTTGTGGATTGGAAACTGGCGCTTCTGTCGCTGGCATCCATTCCGATCAGTCTGATTGCCATGATGACGATGTATTCCGTTGGCATGAAGAAAATGGGGCCTTACTACATGGCCGGACAAAAGATGAACAATACCATTATTGAGTACATTAACGGTATGGAAGTTGTCAAGGTATTCAATAAGGACGCAGATTCCTATGAGCGGTTCCGCAAAGATGTATCAGATTATCGGGACTATACTCTGGCGTGGTACAAGGCGGCGTGGCCGTGGATGGCAATTTACAGCAGTCTGCTTCCATGCACCATTATTCTGACTTTACCTGTTGGCGCATGGTTCGTTCTCTCTGGCTGGTCTACTTTGCCTAATTTGATCTTGGTACTGTGTCTTTCTTTAAGTATTGGTATGCCGCTGCTGAAATCTCTCGGTTTCCTGCCTACCATGCCCCAGCTCAACTATAAAATTTCTGCATTGGAGCAGGTGTTGGATGCGCCAGAGCTCCAGCAGACAGAAGATGCGTTCCACGGGAAAGATGACACCATTACTTATGACCATGTTTCTTTCGCTTATCAGACCACACAGCCCGGCCCGGATGGAAAGCCTGTTGTAATTGAGGATGAAGTTCTCCATGACATTTCCTTTACGGCAAAAGCTGGACAGAAAACAGCCCTTGTTGGTGAATCTGGCTCCGGCAAGAGTACATTAGCGAAACTGCTGATTCACTATTATGACCCACAGAAAGGCAGTATTTCCATCGGTGGGCAGAAATTATGCGATATGAGCCTTGAAGCACTCAACAGCCGTATTTCCTATGTGGCGCAGGATCAATACCTGTTCAACACCTCTCTGCTTGAAAACATTCGGCTTGGTCGGCTGAACGCAACGGATGAAGAAGTGGTGGAGGCCGCAAAGAAAGCTCAGTGTATGGAGTTCCTTGAGAAACTTCCGCAGGGTATTCATTCGATGGCTGGTGATGCAGGAAAAATGCTCTCCGGCGGTCAGCACCAGCGTATTTCTCTGGCAAGGGCAATCTTAAAAGATGCTCCAATTGTGGTGCTTGACGAGGCAACTGCCTATGCCGATCCTGAAAACGAAGAAAAGATGGAGGCCGCCATTGCAGAGCTTGTAAAAGGTAAGACCCTTGTGGTTATTGCACACAAATTACCAGCCATTATGAACGCAGATCAGATTTGTGTTATGGATCACGGAAAACTGGTTGCAACGGGCAGACATCAAGAGCTGATCCAGTCCTGCCCTGAATATCAAAAGTTGTGGAAAGCGGCACAGGACAGCGCCGAGTGGAAAGTACATACTGCAAAGGAGGGGAAATAAATGTTTGCTTTGTTTTCAAGAATATTGAAACTTTCCGACCATTATAAGAGCCGTATTCAGGGCGCATTTGTTTGTGCGTTTCTGGAATCCATTCTGTCCAAAATGCCGATTTTTCTGGCCTTTGTGGTTTTGAGTGGATTTGCAAACAAGACCATTACCGGGCAGACTTGTCTTTATGTGGGACTTGGCCTTGCCGCTATTGTGCTGGTTCAGATGCTCGTCCACTATCTTAGTGACAGCCTGCAAAGTGCAGCGGGATATTTGATGTTCGCTGACAAGCGTATCGAATTGGGCGGCCATCTGCGGAAACTTCCGATGGGATATTTCACTTCCGGCAATATTGGCAAGATCAGTTCTGTCCTCAGTACCGACATGGTGTTCATTGAAGAAGTCGCTATGAGTACGCTGGGAAACATGATGAGCTATCTGCTGTCCTCGCTGGTTTTGCTGGCGTTCATGTTTTATCTGAATTGGCAGCTTGGCTTGATCGCTGCGATAGTTACTATTTTGGCATGGCTGGTATCTAAGGGAATGAACAAAGTTTCCCTACGAGAAGCAGCAGGCCGTCAGGAGCAGAGTGAACGGCTGACCGATGCGGTGCTGTCTTTTGTGGAGGGCATTGGTGTTATTAAGAGCTATAACCTGCTTGGAGAAAAATCCGAAGAACTGTCCGGCAATTTCAAGCGTTCCAGAAATACATCGCTTGACTTTGAACGAAAAATGACCCCGTGGACAATGGGGCTGAATATCCTTTACGGTATTGGTATTGCGGCAATTTTCGGCCTGTCTATTGTGTTGGAACAGAGCGGTGCGCTTTCTTTGGCTTATGTGTTGGGTGTTCTGCTATTTGTATTTGATCTTTTTGGCCCGTTGAAGGCTCTCTATGGAGAAGCATCCAGACTAACCGTTATGAACGCTGCCCTTGATCGTATTGAAGCGGTATTGGATGAACCGGAACTTTCCGACAACGGCAAGCAGCATATTCCGGCTCAGGCACAGCCGGGACAGCCGGAAGTCCTGTTCAACGATGTTACATTTGCTTATCAGGATAAAGAGGTTCTGCATCATATCAGTTTTGCCATGAAGAAAAATTCTATGACAGCGCTGGTTGGACCGTCCGGTAGCGGTAAGTCCACCATTGCAAACTTGCTGGCGCGACTTTGGGATGTAAAATCCGGCAATGTGACGATAAGGGGCGTGGATATTCGCAATGTACCTCTGTCGGAATTGATGGATCAGATCAGCATGGTATTCCAGCGCGTGTATCTGTTTCAGGACACCATTTACAACAATATCATCATGGGAAAGCCGGATGCCACGGAAGAAGAAGTCTATGAGGCTGCCAGAAAAGCCCGCTGCTATGATTTCATTATGGCTTTGCCCGACGGATTCCAAACGGTGGTTGGTGAGGGCGGTGCAACACTTTCCGGCGGCGAAAAACAGCGTATTTCGATTGCCCGCTGTATTCTGAAAGACGCGCCTATTGTCATTTTGGATGAAGCTACCGCAAGTGTAGATACGGACAATGAAAGCTATATTCAGGAGGCTATTTCCGAATTGGTGAAGGGAAAGACCCTGCTTGTAATCGCTCACCGCCTAAATACCATCCAGAACGCCGATCAGATTTTAGTTATAGACAACGGCCAGATTGCACAGCAAGGAACCCATGAGGAACTTTTGAAACAGTCTGGTATCTATCAGGATTTTGTCAATATCCGAAAGAGTGCGGCTGGCTGGAGTCTTGCTTAATGACGAAAGGAGCTGCCTATGAAACTTCATACTGCCGGAGAGGATTATTTGGAGGCCGTGCTTATACTTCAAAAGAAGCTCGGTATGGTGCGTTCCGTGGATGTTGCTCGGTACATGGAGGTTTCAAAACCCAGCGTTTGTTACGCAGTAGGAACTTTACGAGAGGGCGGCTTTTTGACAACAGACGAAAACCATTATCTACACCTGACCGATCTTGGCCAGGATGTGGCTGAAAAAATCTACGAGCGCCATTGTTTTTTAACAAAGCAACTTATATCTATAGGCGTTGATCCTGAAACGGCGGAGGCTGATGCCTGCCGGATTGAACATGATATTAGCGCAGAAACCTATGAACGGCTGAAAGAATTAGTCACGAAAGAATAATTACATAGCGTATGAACCTGCCCCGTCTACGGGGAAAGAAAAAAACCGTTGGTTGGGGCAGGTGACTTTGCGCGCCTATTTTAAGTTATTACCTTAACGGCGGTTTTGAGAAATCAGAGCCGCCGTTTCTTTGCGTCTACACAAACCAATGACGACTTGCAGGGACACGGTAGCCGATTGGAGGTTATTTTGCCGTGTCCTTTTCTCTTTTTCGCAGTATCCATGATCTGCACCAGCTAAAAAAAGCGTAGCCCCTCCATCGGAGCAGTCCGGCTTTGAAAGTGAAATTGAACATCATGTAACAAGAAATTTATTTGCTTGCGTCCGTAAAGCGTCATGCTATGCGGGCGTTTTTATATGCCTGCACCTTGGGACAATTTGTCCCAAAGCAGCCAGCCCCGGCTGTCGATCCCCGCCGGTCCTCCGTTCTGTTCACCCACCCACACATGAACTGAATGGAGGAAATACAAATGACGACCATCAATCTGAAGGACTTTTACGCTTGGTACACCCATGATGAATACATCGAAGTTTCCGACGAAGTGGCCGCCGAGCTGAAGGCGGACAAGCTGTATGAGGCAGCCCATCAGCGGCGCACGACCCGCAACAAGGCGCAGTATTCCCTCGACTGTGACGATGGGATCGAATACTCGGCCTGCCTGCATGAGCCGACGCCGCAGGAGCTTCTGGATCGTATGGAGCTGTTCGTCCACCTGTGGAACGCCCTCAACTCTTTGCCGGAGGTGCAGGGTGTCCGGGTGGAGGCGCATCTGATCCTCGGCAAGAGCTACCGCCAGATTGCCCAAGAGCAGGATGTGGACAAGAGCGTTGTCCGGCGCTCGGTGAAGGGCGGCATGGCTGCTATGAAAAAATATTTGAAAAAAGTTCTGTGAGCGGGGCTCCATTTGCCCGATTTTTGTCCTTGGTATATGAGAGGTAGTTTTCACCTCTCCGCAGCAAAGTAGTTGATGCTCCGTCACGGATCGTCGCTGTCCGCTGTGAGGGAGCGCCGCATTGAATATGAGCTGTCTTATGACAGGCCAACAGGAGCGGGTGCGGCGCTACCGCCTTTCAAAAACACCTTGGGACATTTCGTCCCAAGGTCATAAGTCACAGGTCAGCGCTTTTATGAGGCGCTGGCCTTTCCCTGTTGCCGAGAATTGAAAAGGAGGTCTTTATGCAGCAGAGAAAACAACATACCGCATTTGCTGTGGATGGCTACGCCATCACCGCCAGCTTCGCAGACTGCAAAAATGCGGCAGCGCTCCATCATGTAAAGCAGATTCTACTATCTTCCTTTGCCAACAATACGGCAAAAAATAGCTCCGGCGACATCCTTGCAATCCCTCCCGAACAGAGGGATAATAATAGTGGGGGTAGTCCCTATGTACCTTGAAAACTTCATATTCCCCGCGTATTGATTGCGTTCTTTCGTTGACCCATCGACAAATGAAAGGACGGATCAATATGATAGAAAACAGAATGATGACAGGTAATCGGGTCGATTGCCTATACCGCGTGTCTACCGACAAGCAGGTGGACTACAACGACAAAAGCCAAGCCGACATTCCCATGCAGCGCAGAGAGTGCCATCGCTTCTGTGAAAAAATGGGCTGGACGATTGTTCACGAGGAACAGGAGGACGGCGTGTCCGGGCATAAGGTTAGAGCTGAAAACCGGGACAAGCTGCAAATCATCAAGGAGCGCGCCAAGCAGGGAAAATTCGATATTCTGCTCGTGTTCATGTTTGACCGCATCGGGCGTATCGCTGACGAAACGCCTTTTGTGGTGGAATGGTTTGTTAAGAACGGCATCCGGGTCTGGAGTACGCAGGAGGGTGAGCAGCGTTTTGATAATCACACGGACAAGCTCACCAACTACATCCGCTTCTGGCAGGCTGACGGCGAAAGCGAAAAGACTTCAATTCGCACAAAAACCGCTCTCGGCCAGCTCGTCGAGGACGGCAGTTTCAAGGGTGGTCTTGCTCCTTATGGGTATGACCTTATAAAGAGTGGGCGCTTCAATAAACGCAAGCACGAAGTTTTTGAGCTGGCTGTCAACGAGGCCGAGGCCGCTGTGGTACGGATTATCTTTGATAAATATGTGCATGAGGGTTTCGGCGCTCAACGGATCGCCACCTACTTAAATAACCTCGGCTATCGGGCGAGAACGGGTAAAATGTGGCATCACGCCAGCATCCGCGGTATCATTTGCAATCTGACATATACTGGGGTACTTCGCAGCGGCAAAAGCCGCTCCCAAACGCTGCCCCACTTGCAGATCATAACGCCGGAGCTATTCGAGGCTGCACAACACATTCGTACCTCCCGTGCCAACTCCGCCGAACAGGAACGGCGCGTACCGCTGAATACCCGTGGTCAGTCCTTGCTGGCCGGGAATGTCTTTTGCGGGCATTGTGGCTCCCGGCTGGCGCTCACCACCAACGGCAAGGCTTATCCGTGCAAGGAAGATGCTCACCGCATTGTAAAGCGTGTACGGTATATCTGCTACGGCAAGACACGCAAGCAAACCGAATGTGACGGGCAGACTGGCTACACGGCTCATATTCTTGACGGTATCATTGATAAGGTGGTGCGGCAGATCTTTGAACGGATGAAAGCGATCCCCAAAAGCGAGATCGTCAATATCCGCTATCGTGAAAAGATGGAAGAACGGAAAGCACTTCTCAAAAGCGCTAAATCCGATTATGCCAAGGCTGCCGCCGAGCTTGATACGCTCCGGGCGGAGGTCATTAAATCCCTCCGGGGCGAAAGTGCTTTTTCGCAGGATTTGCTCAGTTCCTTGATTGCGGATAATGAGAAAAAATATCTTACCATTCAGCACACTATGGAGGTAGCGCAGGCGGCCTACGACGAGGGACAGGCCATGCTGGACGCCTTAAACGCTCAGTACGATGACATTATCTCATGGGCAGATATGTATGACAGCGCCAGCATGGAGTCAAAGAAAATGATTGTGAGTTGCCTGATCCGGCGTGTGGAGGTGTATCGAGATTATCGGCTACATATCGACTTCAACATTGACTTTGAGCAGTTCAGTGCCGGGCTGGACATTTCGGCAATCGCCGCATAAAAAAGCCCGCTTCAAAAGGGAAGCGGACATAAAACAAAAAACTTGCTTTTTTCAAAGCAAGCATTTATTAAGAATACTCAGCGCACCCGATTGGTGGAGATAAGCGGGATCGAACCGCTGACCTCTTGACTGCCAGTCAAGCGCTCTCCCGAGTTATCGGTTAAGCACCCCACAGGCATCTTTCTAAGGTATCTCCAGCTACTCAGATTGTTTGAATGGCCAATTAAATTTGTTCTGTTGATTCTGTGTCCAACCTCGGTATTGCAATGCCGAGGTCATTGGTTTGGATGTCCACGCGGTAGTCTCGGAACACGGTCACGCATTTGAGCATATAGCCCGCAATCATTTTCTGTGTCTCAACGCTGCAGACCTCGAAGATATTTGCCCATTCCATAATCCGCGCAGCGCATTTTTCCGATTCTGTGACGGTCTCTGATAATTCCTCCATCTGCGCTTGCAGGATCCCAACGTCTTTCCGTAGAGATACGACCCTTTCGTATGCTTCATCTAGGACTTCTGTCAGCATGCTCTGGCGTGTGGAATCGGTCTGCCGAATGGAGTCGAGGAGTCGGTTCTTAAACAGCTCATATTGACTTTGCGACTCTTCGAATTGCTGTGTAAGCTCCAGAAGCTCGGCTTGTTTTTTCTCCAGCTGCTTCTTTTTATCGTCCGTGATCACCGAGATCCCGCCGCGCTTTACCGCCGCAAATAACTCTCGCAAATATGCTTTTACCCTTGCATCCAGAATGTGCGCCGTGTAGCCGGTCGGCCCGCTGCAAGGGCATCTTTTTCGCACCTTGTTATAGCATATATAGCGTGTACGCTTTCTCCTCACACGGCTCCCATCCGCCTTGACATAATCGGCTGCGCTGCTGGTCAGAATTAACCGTCCGCCGCAGTGTCCACAGCGGACATTCCCGGAAAGCAGCGCCTGTCCCTTGGTATTTCGAGGAAGTGTCCTCGTGACGTCATGTGCATTTGTGCGTTCCTGCATCAGTGTTTGTGCCTGGCAGAAGGTGTCCGGAGCAACGATCTGCAATTCCGGTATCACATCGGACCGGCTGCTTCCACTTCGCAGGATCCCCGTATACAGGACATTGTGGAGAATATGCCCGACTGTCGCCTCATGCCAGTTTTGTCCGTCTCTGTTCTTTAGACCACTGTCATTGAGGGCCGAAGCGATCCGGCATCTTCCATATCCGGAGTTGACACATAGATGGAACATCAAGCGAACCGCGCCGGCTTCACTCTCCTCAATAACAAGCTTCATCACTTCGTGTTTGCGCTTGTTAAGGATTCCACTGGGTTCCAGTTTATAGCCATAGGGGGCAATGCCTCCGCGGAAGCGTCCTTCGGCAACAAGCTGCTCCAATGCGGTCTTGGTCCGAATGGAAGTCTTTTTACTTTCTCCGCTGGCTTGCCAAAAACGGATGTAATTCATTAAAAAGTCCACATGCTGGTCAAATCTTTGCTCACCTTCTTTCACGCTCCACACCTCAATGCCATGGGAGGCGAACCACTCCACAATAAATGGTGTTTCATCCTCTTTGCGGCCAAGTCTGTCGAACATGAACACGAGAAGTATATCAAATCGGTTTTTTAACGCATCCTCTTTGAGCTTGATGATAGCCTCTCTGTCGGCTGCGCTGACCTTAAATCCTGATACACCCGCTTCCTGTTCCTCCTGAACGATTTCCCAGCCCATGGACTCCGCAAACTTATGACAGGCTTTTCTCTGCATTGGGATATCCGCCTGTTTCAGTGGGTCATAATTTACCTGCTTTGTCGTCGAAACACGGTATAAGCAGCATACTCTTTTCTTCATGTATCCTTCCTTCCAGTTCAGGCTCGGATACACCTCCTCAACGCTATTATTGCAGGTGATGTCGCTCCTGTCAACACCGCTGACAGTTTGCTTATTTATGCTGGGTTGGTTTCCAGGGAATCCAGCCCCAGTTCGAACTGTGCGAAGCTCATGTTGAACTCAATGTGCAGGCGGTAATCGGAGTACACATCCACTCTCTTGATGATGTATCCTGCGATCATCTTCTTCACATCCATGTCGCTGCCATCGAACATCTCGGACCATTCCATGATGCGGCGGTAATCCGCTTTGATGGCTTCGATGCGCTGATTGCTTTTCTCGACTTCCTCATTGAGTTCAGTCAATTGAGCATTGGCATCCAGCATCCTGGTACGGGCATTGTTGACCAGCTCCGACAGGACGTCCATCGGGAATGCACTTTCGCCCTGTACGGCTTTGATAACCTCCAGCTTCAGGGATTCATATTCCTTCGTTGCCTTGGCGGATTCCGCTTTGGCGTCCGAAAGGCGTTTCTTGAGGCTGACAATAGCGCTGCGGTGGGTACGGGAAATGATCTCGTTTTCCTCTACAGAACGCATCCGGTCGAATACCTGATGGAGAATGTCGGTGACCATCTTGTCCAGAATGTGCATGGTGTAGCCAGTCTGCCCATCGCAGTTACTGCGCTTGCGGGTCTTGTTGTAGCACACATAGCGGATGCGCTTGCGGCCAACCTTTTCACCGGCAGCATTGACTCGAGTCGTTCCATTGGTAGTCAGTGTCAGGCGGCCGCCGCAATGTCCGCAGAACACATTGCCGGATAGCAGGGACTGTCCTCTGGTATTGCGGGGCATGGTCCGCAGCGCATTACACTCATTGGCGCGCTCGGCCATGAGCTTCTGCGCCAGTCCAAAGTTCTCCGGTGAGATGATCTGCAAATCAGGAAATACTTCAGACTGCGTACAGCCACTCCGAAGCACACCGGTGTACATGATGTTGTGCAGAATGTGACCGACGGTAGCTTCATGCCAGTTCTTCCCGTCACGGGTCTTGATGCCCATCTCAGACAGGAAGTTGGCGATTTTAAATCTGCCGTAACCGGAGCCGACGCACAGGTCGAACATCATGCGCACGACCTTTGCCTCATCAGGATTGATCTCCAGTTTGAAGACCTCATGCTTGCGCTTGTTGTATGTGCCGCTGGGTACCAGGTCATAGCCGTAAGGGGCGGAACCGCCACGGAAGCGGCCTTCCTGTACCATCTGCCCGAGGGCGGCCTTGGTACGCATGGAGGTTTTCTGGCTTTCACCATCTGCCTGCCAAAAGCGGATGTAGTTGGTAAGGCGATCAACATGTGTGTCGATCCGCTGTTCACCCTCGTTGACGCTCCAGACCTGAATGCCGTGGTTGATGAGCCATTCGACCACGAAAGGCGTTTCTTCGGCTCGTCTGCCAATACGGTCGAACATGAACACCAGCAGAATATCGAATTTGCCCTGTTCGGCATATTCCTTGATGAGTTGAATTTTATCACGGTCATTGGCGCTGACCTTGAAGCCTGACACGCCGTTTTCCTGTTCCTCGTACACGATGGTCCAGCCCATCCGCTCTGCGAACTCACGGCAGGCTTTTCTCTGCACGGGGATGTCAGCTTGATTCTGGTCATCGTGGTCGACCTGCTTGGTGGTGGAGACGCGGTACAGACAGCATACTCTGTTCTGGATGCTGAGTACATTTTGATAAGAACAACAAACTCTTTCAGCCATAATGTATCCTTCCTCTCAATGAATGATTTAGAAATGTGAGAGGTTCAGATACACCTTTTCATGTATTCACTTTTCAAAGTACACGGCATTCTGCCACCTTGATTATCTCACATTTCAGGTTGAATAGCTGTTATGAAATGACATTTTTCAATTGAAAAAGTCAACGAACTTTTACCTGTCAAATTGTGCAGAATACCAAACGGCATCTGAAAAGGGCTAAGACGATGCAGATTTCCGGCATTGGCCACTCTGTTATACGTGGATTGGTTACCACAGGACAATGGTTCTCCGCCAGCACTACCGTCTATCCTCGTGGATCGCCGCAAGGGCGCCGCCATAGCTATTTCGTAGATTGCTGAACCTTCATAAGTCGCTTAGCCCTTTCCAGATGCCGTCCGGCAGCACAGATGTATATTGATTCCTTGAATACAATACATTGCGTGAAAATATGTGGGTCAAGGACGAAGCCGCGCAGCGGTGCAAAGCATCCTTGACGCACGGATTTTTACGCAATACGCTCTATCAAGGAATCATGCACAAGAAATGTTATCTGTCATCATCCCCCAGATAAAACAAGCCATTTCTCTTGCCACAGCAGTCTTTGCAATGTTTACCTTTGATCGCATTGCAATTTTAAAGTATTTTTTCTTTAGCCGTGCGTTTGCCTTATCCGCATAGGCAACAGTCAATGAATCACACTTTGCCTGCCGTTCCTTGAGCGCCACTGATTTTCCACTTTTTGTTGCACTCCGACCAAATACCTGAGCCGTTTCTACAAGTAGTTTGCGAAGATGTGAATTGCCGGCTTTTGTAATACCGGTATATTGCTGCTTATCACCACTGGAGCATTCTCCCGGCACCAGTCCAAGATAGGACGCAAACTGCTGCGCAGTCGCAAACCGCCGGAAGTCTCCTACCTCAACACAGAAAGACAATGCCGTATGCGCGGCGATACCGCGAAAGCAGCCCAGCTTCTCCACCTTTTGCCGGTAAGGCTCTGCTTGTGCAAGTTCGTTGATGCGCATATCATACATATCCACCTGCTCCCGCAGCTGGTAGTAACGGATTAGGTACTCCTGCAACACTTCGGACAGAATCTTGTTGCCGAGATCTAAACTTGAGAGCCACTCCAAATGCTTGTTTGTCCAATAACTCTTACCATCGTGAATCTTGCCGTGTCGGATACAAAATGCAATGATCTGTTGCTTGACGCGAGCCAATGCGCTGTTGGCGTCATCGCGCATACGGATATACTCTTTCACTGCGTTGTCCACTTCCGTCGGAATATATACAGAGCTGTAAGTATGGAAAGCAAGGCACTTGCTGATCAGGCGGGCATCTCTGCGATCTGTCTTGATGCGCTTGCCTGGCTTTGTCATCATCGTGGTCGGCGCAAGAATCACGCAGTCAATACCGTGAGCGTGCAATTGATGATACAATGAATAACCGAGACATCCCGCCTCGTAACCGCAGACAATGCGGCAATCCCGACTCTGCTGCTTTTCAATGCGAGCAAGGTATTTCAGAATATTTTTCGCGTCCGGCTCGACCTGAACTTCGGCAAAAAAGCGGTCGTCTTCCATGCTGTAGCAGCAAAGTGTGTAATTTGTGGTATGGACATCCATTCCTACATAGATTATACTTGTCATGATGACTCCTCCTCTTGTATGTGGTGATTCCTGTGTGCTTTTTGTTTGCACTTTAAGTATGACAGGTAAATCCACGCTTTACAAGCGAAGGGGTCATTTCATATTGTCTACTGGGACATTTGCATCCCCTGCTCCTGCTCCGGAAACGGCGGCTCCAAACGCCGCAGCCTGCCAAACTCTGTGGCAACTACACCGTCATTCTCCATGCAGATATGGCCGTACTTTTCAAAATCCATAAAACCATCCAATTCCATCAGGGCATCATCATTCAAGTCCAGCGCATCCAGTAAACGCTGCTGTCCGTAGTCATAGACATCCGTAATGCGCTGGTAATTGTGCAGATTCCGCAGCAGCGCATGCGCTTCATGCAAGGTTTCCGGCCGCTCGGCATCCAGCACGGCGGCGTAGGTCAGAAGCGCACCATCTCGCTGCCAGATGTTCTCCAACTCCACAGCAAATCGGTTGTACTCCTCCACGGAAGGACAGTCCAGCGTCTGCATCAGTTCTCCAATGTATGGCACCTTAAAGCGCACATCCCGGATTTCGACCTCGGCAAAATCATTCACGCCAAGGCGGGACTTCACATCATTTAAATGCCCATCATCAGCAGGGAGAACCAGCAAACAACTCTGGTCGTTGTGCGTGTGCAGCATCAGCCGCAACATTTCATCTCTGATCCTATTGGGCCAAGGCTCTATTGCGGTGAGATAGCTGCGGTCGATCTCCACCATATCAAGGGTCAGCAAACTGCGGGCATTGGGAACGAATGCGCTGTAGCGCGCGTAATTGTATCCCTGCGGATCAACGAGAAAGCCATCCGTACCCTCTGCATCAAGGATGAGCAGGCAATGGCGGGAATCGATGAAACCTTAAAGAAGATGGGACTGTATTATCAGGATTTTTGCC
>OMBL01000766.1_pt1 | contig 12819 bp, 10 predicted proteins | sample 1644871 | NCBI WGS metagenome assembly OMBL01 (sample SAMEA103958115, study PRJEB25191) | human gut metagenome | biome: human-associated habitat [ENVO:00009003]; feature: intestine environment [ENVO:2100002]; material: feces | place: Germany | collected 2013/2015
TTTTCCCTTACAGACATAAAAAAGGTATGCTAAAAGACTCCTGATTGCAATTTTACATAGATTTTACATAAAACCGACATAAGATTTACATGTAGTTTATAATATGGAATCGAAATGTAAACAATAACCTAGTATATGTCTATGTAAGGGAGAGATTATGAATATTTTTGGAATTCTGACAATGATCGGCGGTCTGGCAATGTTCCTGTACGGAATGAGTGTTATGGGTGGCGGTCTTGAAAAAATGTCCGGCGGAAAATTGGAGCGTATCTTAGAGAGCCTGACCTCGAATCCGTTTAAAGCGGTATTGCTCGGAGCCGGCGTGACAGCTGTGATCCAGTCATCCTCAGCTACGACGGTCATGGTTGTCGGTTTTGTTAATTCGGGCATCATGAAACTGTCGCAGGCGATCGGGATCATCATGGGTGCAAACATTGGAACGACAGTTACCTCATGGCTTTTGAGCCTGACCGGGATCGAGAGTTCCAATTTCCTGATCAGCATGTTAAAACCGTCCTCTTTTTCACCGGTTCTCGCACTGATCGGTATTATTATGTATATGTCCGGCAAGGACAAAAAGAAAGATATCGGTGAAATCTTACTTGGATTTGCAATCTTAATGTTTGGTATGGAGACAATGAGCGATGCTGTAAAGCCGCTTGCGGATGTGCCGGAGTTTACCGATATTTTGACGATGTTCAACAATCCGGTATTTGGCGTGTTAGCAGGAGCGCTGCTCACCGCAGTCATTCAGAGTTCTTCGGCTTCTGTTGGTATCCTGCAGGCATTGTCTGTCACAGGAGCATTTACTTATGGTTCGGTTATTCCGATTATCTTAGGACAGAATATCGGAACCTGTGTCACAGCGATGATCTCAGCAATCGGTGCAAACCGGGGCGCAAAGAGAACCGCATTCGTGCATTTATATTTCAACATTATCGGAACCTTATTATTCCTTACAGTATTTTATATTGGAAATGCAATCTTTCGTTTTGAATTTGTCGGGGAGACGGTAGGAGTTGCAGGGATCGCGCTGATCCACAGTATTTTTAATGTCTTTACAACTGTAGTATTATTTCCGTTTATCCGTGGGCTGGAAAAACTGGCTTACCTTACAATCCCGGAATCTGACGAGGAAAAATCTGCCAAAGAAGATGTGTTTGCCATTTTAGATGAGCGTTTTGTGAGCAGTCCTGCATTTGCGATCGAGCAATGTAAAACTTTAGTAAACCAGATGGCAGAGATCACAAAAAACAGTTTTATCGAGGCAATGGAATGTATCAAAGAGCCTTCAGATCAGAAATTTGCGGAAGTGATCGCAAAAGAAAACCGCGTAGATGTGTATGATGATAAGATCAGCGCCTATCTGACGAAATTAAACAGCGGGGATCTTTCGTATACGGACAGTCTGAGGGTGACTTCGCTTTTACATTGTCTTACTGATTTCGAGAGAATTTCCGATCATGCGGTAAATGTGGTAGAATGTGTGCAGCAGATGCAGAAAGAGGATGCAAAGTTTTCTAAGAAGGCGGAGGATGAGATGAACATTTACTCCAAAGCCGTGCGGGATATTTTAGAGAGAACGACCGGAGCGTTTATCAATACCGATATTCCACTTGCGCGTTCCGTGGAACCGTTAGAAGAAGTCATTGACGGCCTGAACAAAACGGTAAAAAAACATCATATGAAGCGTCTGCGCAAGGGAAAATGCACGATCGGACTTGGACTGGTACTCTCGGATCTTGCCATGAACTACGAGCGTGTTGCCGATCACTGCTCCAATATCGCAGTATATATGATGCAGTTGAATGATACCGGTCTGGAGGAACACAGTTTTACAGAGCAGATGGATGAAAAAGAGAGTGCAGAATTTACAAAACTGGAAAATGAATTTGAACAAAAATATGAGATAGATTAAATCCGGGAAGAAATTCGCAGCACAATTATTGTGTTGCGAATTTTTTGTGAATCAGGGAAAGACTTATAGAAAAAACAAAGCAGGCTGTATTATAATCTATTTATAGAGCGAACAGTGGGAGGAAATGATTATGGCAACAATCTATATTGTAGAAGATGATGTAAATATCCGCGAGATCGAGCGCTATGCGTTAAAAAACAGCGGATATCAGGTAGAGGAATTTGAGTGTGGGGCAGACCTTTTCAAGCGGTTAGAGAGCAAAGTCCCGGCTCTGATCTTGTTAGATATCATGCTTCCGAATGAGGATGGACTTGATATTCTGACCAAAATCCGTGCAGATAAAAACACAGCAAAAGTCCCGATCATTATGGTGACTGCAAAGACATCCGAACTTGACAAAGTAAAAGGTTTGGATCTCGGAGCGGACGATTACATTTCCAAGCCGTTTGGTGTCATGGAGCTGATCTCCCGCGTCAAGGCATTATTGCGCAGAACCACGAATGCGCAGGAAGAATCACAGATCTCCTACGGGAATATTCTGGTGGATAATGATAAACACGCCGTTTACGTGGATGGAAAACTGTGCGAGCTCACCTACAAAGAATTTGAACTTTTCAAATACCTTGTCATCAACAAGGGAATCGTACTGTCGCGGGATAAGATCATGAACCAGGTGTGGGGCTTTGACTATGAGGGTGAGAGCCGGACAGTCGATATGCACATCAAGACATTGAGACAGAAACTTGGAGAGGCGGGAAGCCACATCAAGACAGTGCGTAACGTCGGTTACATGGTGGAGTAACCTCCATTCTCTGAGTAGCAGAAAGAGCAGGACAGACGTAAGACGGTGATAGAATGAAAAAGAAAATTAACAGTAAATTTATGCTGATCTCAGCAATTGCAATCATAGTCATGGCAATCTGTGCCATGGTACTTTTCTATGATATATTGAAAAAACAGATTTTTGACGATTTAAAGGCAAATGCCCATGTGATCTCCATGATGAAACCGGAGGATCTGCCGGATGAAATCAACTATAATCTGAATAAAGATGGGCTGCGTATCACGCTGATCAATGAGGATGGAACCGTCATTTATGACAGCATGGAAGACGAGTCGAAGATGGAAAATCACAGGGAACGTCCGGAGATCGTTTCTGCACTGGCGGTCGGAGAGGGGCGTGCAATGCGGAAATCGACTACGTCCACAAAACATACTTTTTATTATGCAATGAGAACAGATGACGGAAAAGTTCTGCGTATTGGAAAAGACAGTAACAGCATCTACAGTCTGATCATCAAGATGGTATATCTCACGTTGTCTGTGGGATTCTGCGTATTTGTATTATGTACAGTTCTTGCACACCGGCTTACCAAACGTCTTGTGGCACCGATTGAAAAGATGGCGGACAATATTGTGCTGCTGGAAGAAAATGATGTTTACGATGAGATGAAGCCATTTGTTGCGACCATCAAGCAGCAGCATGTGGACATCTTAAAACATTCCCAGATGCGTCAGGAATTTACCGCAAATGTTTCCCACGAATTAAAGACGCCGCTCACCGCGATTTCCGGTTATGCAGAACTGATTGCAAGTGGAATGACAAGCGGGGAGGATACCATTCATTTTGCTACGGAAATCCATAAGAGTGCGGAGCGTCTGCAATATCTGATCAATGATATCATCAAGCTTTCCGAGTTAGACAGCGACGACACAAAGATCGAGTTTGAGACGTTAGACCTCCATGAGATGGCGTTAAACTGTCAGGCAATGATGGAGATCCCGGCGGAAAAGAACGAGGTGACGGTGGAAGTACAGGGAGATTCCGCTGAGATCAGGGGAAACAGAAACCTGATCGACGAACTGATCTACAATCTGTGCAGCAATGCGGTGCGTTACAATAAAAAGGGTGGGAAAGTGACGATCATGACGGGCACGGAGAATGGACACCCGATGCTGACCGTGAAAGACACAGGGATCGGTATCCCAAAAGAAGCGCAGAAGAGAGTCTTTGAACGTTTCTACCGCGTGGACAAGAGCCGTTCAAAATCGACCGGCGGCACAGGACTGGGGCTTGCCATCGTAAAGCATATCGTAGCGCAGCATGAGGCGCAGATTTCTCTGGAAAGTGAGGAAGGTGTCGGTACGGAGATTAAGGTTGTGTTTTTAAAATAAATTAGGAAAGATGAGCTTCTGATTTTATATCGGAGGCTTATTTTATATAAAAACGTGAAAAAATATGTGATTTAGCTGTGAAAAACGTGATAAAAACATATAAAAAGATCAAAAAAACGTGAAAATTAAAATTCAAAGAAAAAACTATAGCAGTCTTTTCCATTTTTGTGTTATTATAGAAAGACAGTCATAACGACAGTACGAATGAAAATGAAAGGACAGAGTAAGTAATTATATGTTTTCCGTATCAGACATTAAAGAGACAGTGTATCCGGCGGCGTACCGGAGAGGGAAAGAGCTGTATGAGACGGCGGGGGTTTTTGATTTTTCCTATGAGTTGTATTTAGTGGATGAGCTGCCAGTGGCAGATGTCAGGGCAAAAGTTCGTGGAATCAATCAGGAGTATTATGAAGTGACAGCCACTATCGACGAGGAGTTCGGAGACGTAACGAACTGCAACTGCGGATGTGAGGCTTTTTATAATTATGAGGGGATGTGCAAGCATTGTGTGGCAATGCTTTTGAATTATGTAAACAAGAGGACTCCGATGGAGATTCTCAGGTTAAAACGGGGACAGGGCACGGAGACACCGGAAGCAGGGGAACGTCCGGTGGGGAAGATGGAGACGGCAGCGCCGTTGAAAAATCTGCTGAGCCAGTATTCCATGCGTGCAACATCCAAATATATGTTACCGGAAACCATTTACGGAAAAGTAGAGTTAGAACCTTACTTTGAGATGGATTACGGCTATGCAAGACTAGAATTTAAGATCGGAATGGAGACAAAGTATGTGTTAAAAAACATTTCTGCGTTTTTACATTCTGTTCAGGTCAATGAGAAAGTGCATTACGGCAAAAAACTTGATTTTTATCATCACATGGAAGCTTTTTCGGAGGATGCAAAGCGCCTGATCCGGTTTATGCAGCAGCAGGATGATGATAAAAAGCGCCAGAGTAAGTTCCATGCTTATTATGCCTACACCGGCGGCTATGAGCGTACCATGGAGCTTGATGGTGTGGGGATCGACCGGTTTTTGGAAGCGGTGAAAGGAACTCCTTTTCATGCAACGATCGGTTATGATATGAATGAAAGTTACATCTATAATGGAACAAAACGCAAACCAAAACTGACGCTGAAAGGTGGAAGTGCGGGAGCGTTTCTCTGCATGGAAGATCTGCCGATGATCGAGGGCGACAAGTATTATTACTTTTATGAGGATGGGGAGATTTTCCTCGGAGAGCCATTGTTGAAAGGAAAAGTATCAGACTTCTTCCAGTTTTTACACCGCCAGGTAGGGGGAGACTGCTATATTGCAGCAGAAGAGCTCGCAATGTTCTGCAGAGATCTTCTGCCGATGGTGCGGGAGAGCTTCGATGTGATCCCGGAAGGTTTTGATGAGGCACTTTATGTTCCGCCGAAGCCGGAATTCGAGTTATATCTGGACCGCCAGGCAATGGATGTTGTCGGAGCGAAGCTGGTCGCTGTATATGGAGATAATAAATACAACGTGCTTGCCAAAGTAGAACCGGGCGAGGTACGTGATCTGTCAGAAGAGCTGCGTATCAAGAGTCTTGTGGAGCCGTATTTTAATGAATATGACCATTCGAAGACATTTTTTGTCATTGCAAAAGACGAAGATCTGCTCTATCAGCTTGTGGCGGGCGGATTGCAGCGGTTAAGCCATTTTATGGCAATTTATACGTCAGATAAGTTCCGCAATATGAAAGTGGTCAATGCGCCGAGCGTATCCGTGGGTGTCTCCTTAAAGAGTGACCTTCTGGAATTAAAGGTACACTCCGATGAGATGTCCTCCGAGGAGCTGGCATATCTGCTTTCCAAGTACGACAGAAAGAAAAAGTATATCCGTCTGAAAAACGGGGATTTCTTAGATATCAAAGAGGATGGGATCAGTGCGCTTGCAGAAGTCAGTGAGGACTTACAGCTTACCGAGGCAAGCCTGAAAAAAGGAACGGTCGTGATCCCAAAATACCGCGCTATGTATCTGGATGCAGCACTGAAAAATAACCAGCTGCTGTCCATCGAGAAAAACAGGGAATTCAAAGGCATGGTGCGGAACATGAAGACCATCGAGGACAGCGATTATGAAGTGGTGGATTCCCTGAAAAATGTTATGAGAAACTATCAGAAAAATGGTTTCCTCTGGCTGAAAACGCTGCGGGAGAACGGTTTTGGCGGAATCCTTGCGGACGATATGGGACTTGGAAAAACGCTTCAGGTAATAAGCCTTCTTCTGGCAGAGCGTCAGGATTATGATGCCGGGGAAAAGGAGCGCCGCAGATCACTTATTGTATGTCCGGCATCTTTAGTTTATAACTGGCAGAAAGAGATTGAACGTTTTGCACCGGAACTTGAGACTGTGACAATCACAGGAAGTGCACCGGAACGAAAAGATATCATCCGGCACACCACGGACGGGCAGATCCTCATCACATCCTATGATCTGTTAAAACGTGATGTGGAGTATTACAAAAACATTGTGTTTGCAGTTCAGGTCATTGATGAAGCTCAATATATTAAAAATGCCGGAACGCAGGCGGCAAAGGGCGTCAAGAAGATTACGGCAGCCTTTAAGCTGGCGCTGACCGGTACACCGATCGAGAACCGCTTAAGCGAGCTTTGGAGTATCTTTGATTATCTGATGCCGGGATTTTTGTATACATATCAGAAGTTCCGTGAGGAGATCGAGACACCGATCGTTGTGAACAAAGATGAGAACAAGATGGAACGTTTACAGCGCATGATCCGTCCGTTTATCCTGCGCCGGTTAAAAGGTGATGTATTAAAAGATCTTCCGGAAAAACTCGAAGAGAATGTTTATGCGAAGATGGAGGGCGAACAGCTGGCGCTTTATGATGCGCATGTACAGCAGATGAAGCAGATGTTAGACGGCAAGAGCGAGGCGGAATTTAAGTCCAACAAGATCCAGATCCTTGCAGAGCTTACAAAACTGCGTCAGCTCTGCTGTGATCCGGCACTTTTATTCGAAGATTACAAGGGCGAATCCGCAAAAGTCCAGATGTGTATGGATCTGATCGGGAACGCAGTGCACGGTGGACACAAGGTGCTGTTATTCTCCCAGTTCACGACCATGTTAGACCGTCTGGCGGAACAACTGAAAAAGCTGGGCATTGATTACTATATGCTCACCGGCTCCGTCAATAAGGAAAAACGTATGCAGATGGTAGACAGCTTCAACAAAGATGATGTCCCGGTGTTCTGTATCTCCTTAAAAGCAGGAGGAACCGGATTGAACCTCACCGCAGCAGACATCGTCATCCATTACGATCCATGGTGGAACGTTGCCGTGCAGAATCAGGCAACTGACCGCGCACACCGTATCGGGCAGAAGAATGTCGTGACAGTTTACAAACTCGTCTCCCAGGGTACGATCGAGGAGAAGATCATTGATATCCAGGAGAAAAAGAAAAAGCTTGCCGAGCAGGTGCTGGAGGGCGAGGGAATGGATTCTGTAGTATTCACAAAAGAGGAGATCATGGAACTTCTCGGCTGATCAAAAAAACATAAGTCATTGAATTACAATTATTACAAATGTAATCCAATGACTTTTTTGTATCAAAATCACATAATTATCAAGTTCATATTAACATTTCTTGGAAAATCTGTAAATTTAATCACAGACAAAATCAGATAAATGTATTTTTATTAAAAATGCAATTCACAAGAAAAACAAAAAAGTGCACAAAAAATAAAATAAAAATTATACAAAGTGCACAAAAAATAGAAGGGAAAAATAGTCTTTCGAAAAAATTGACATTTCAATAAAAAATAACTAAAAATATGTTGAGCAATAAAAAATAAGAAAGGAAGTGGTCATACGGAAGAACTATCAAAGGAGCTGATGGCGCAGTTGAATTGTGATACGGCATTTACGATCCCGCTTTTTGGCGGAATACCGGTAGCAGAATCGGTTGTTGTCACGTGGGTCATCATGGCGGTATTACTGATCGCAGCGGCAATACTCGGGCGGAACTTAAAGGTTGAAAACGTCGGTAAGAAACAGCTCGTATTGGAAACGATAGTTGGAGGTCTCTATAACTTCTTCTATGATCTTCTTGGCGAGGAGGGAAAACAGTATATCCCATATCTGATGACGGTCGGTGTCTATATTGGGTTTGCCAATATGATCGGTCTGTTTGGATTGAAATCACCAACGAAGGACGTAGGCGTGACGGGCGCACTTGCACTTATGAGCATCATCTTAATTGAGGCTGCAGGAGTGCGGAAAAAAGGTACAAAAGGGTTTTTGAAAAGTTTTGCAGAACCAATCCCGATCATGCTGCCGATGAATATCCTCGAAGTATTCATCCGGCCATTATCCCTGTGCATGCGTTTGTTTGGTAACATTTTAGGCGCATTTGTAATTATGGAATTAATCAAAATTGTAGTGCCGATTTTTGTACCGGCAGTGTTAAGCCTTTATTTTGATCTGTTTGACGGATTCATACAGGCTTATGTATTTGTATTTTTAACATCACTCTTCATTAAGGAGAGCATTGAGTAAACACACTCACAGAAAAATTGAAAAAGAAATGGTAAAGGAGAAAACATCATGAATTCATTAATCGCAATTGGAGCAGGTATCGCAGCATTAACAGGTATTGGAGCAGGTATTGGTATCGGACTTGCAACCTCAAAAGCAACGGACGCAATCGCAAGACAGCCGGAAGCAGACGGAAAAATCACAAAAGCATTATTACTTGGATGTGCATTGGCCGAAGGTACTGCAATTTTCGGTATGGTAGTCGCAATTTTAATTATCTTATTCTTAGGCTAAAGAAAGGTTATGGTAGAGTATGCAGTTATTAAGAATTGACTGGAATGTCCTCTTTACCATCATAAATCTGCTGATTCTTTATTTTGGACTTCGCAAGTTTTTGATCAAGCCGGTGACAAATGTCATGGAACAGCGCAGACAGATGATCGAAGGTCAGATGGCGGATGCGAAAAAGGCGAATGAACTTAAGAGCCAGTATGAGGATGCATTAAAACAGGCACATGACGAGTCCGCACATATTGTGGAGAAGGCAAGAAAAACGGCACAGGCAGAATATGAGAGCAGAGTAAATGCTGCGGATCAGGAAGCAGAAAAAATCATTGCAAATGCACATAAGACCATTGATCTTGAGCGTGAAAAGACAGTGCAGGATCTTCAGACGCAGATTGCAGGACTTGCAATGATGGCAGCCGGAAAAGTGCTTGGCAAGGCAGATGCAGCAGAGCAGAATAAGCTCATGTATGAGCAATTTTTAGCTAAAACAGGTGGTTGCAATGACACAGACAGCAAATAATTACGGAACGGTTCTTTTTGAGCTTGGTATCACAAAAGAAATCGTGGAAAAGACAAAAGAAATATTTGAGCTGACCAGTGAGCTGCCGCGTGTGTTGAACTGCCCGGTTGTTTCCAGAAAAGAAAAGCACCGGATGATCGAAAGATTTTTTCCGCAGGAGATACATCATTTTTTGAAAGAACTGTGTGACCATGAACATATGGACGTGATCGAAGATGTGTTTGCGGCATACCAGAACTGTTATGATGAAAAAAACGGGATACTCCGTGCAAAAATGCAATGTGCAGAGGTGCCGGATGAGACGCAGCTTGCACAGATCAGAAACTATCTGGCAGGGAAATATAAAAAGACACAGGTAGAGCTGGAATTCGAAAAAAAGCCGGAACTGATCGCAGGATTCGTGCTCCGCGTGGGAGACATCGAAGAGGATTTCAGTATCAGGGGACGGCTTGACAGATTACAACAGAAATTAACATGGAGGTGACGACGTGGGTTCCATAAATTCAGAGGAGATTATCTCCATCCTGAAAACAGAAATCGAAAATTATGACATGGTATCCGGTGAACAGGAAGTTGGTTCTGTCATCTGGGTTGGCGATGGAATCGCAACCATTTATGGAATAGAGCATGCCATGTATGGTGAGATCGTTATATTTGAAAACGGCATCCGTGGTATGGTTCAGGATATCAGACGTGACCAGATCGGCTGTATCATTCTTGGAAAAGATACAGAGATCAAAGAGGGCACAAAAGTAACACGCACGAAGAAAAAAGCAGGTGTTCCGGTAGGAAATGCCTATCTCGGAAGAATTGTCAATGCGCTTGGCGCACCGATCGATGGAAAGGGCGAGATCCCGGCAGATGATTACCGCGCAATTGAGCAGGAAGCACCGGGTATCGTAGACAGACAGTCCGTAAACCAGCCGCTTGAAACAGGTATTCTTGCAATTGATGCGATGTTCCCAATCGGACGCGGACAGCGTGAGCTGATCATCGGTGACAGACAGACCGGTAAAACATCCATCGCAGTCGATACCATCTTAAACCAGAAGGGAAAAGATGTGATCTGTATTTACGTAGCAATCGGACAGAAAGCTTCTACCATTGCGAAACTTGTGAATACTTTGACAAAGCACGATGCATTGGATTATACGGTTGTACTTTCTGCAACGGCAAGCGAATCCGCTTCCCTGCAATATATTGCACCGTATGCGGGAACAGCACTGGCAGAATATTTCATGTATCAGGGAAAGGATGTACTGATCGTGTACGATGACCTTTCCAAGCATGCAGTTGCATATCGTGCATTGTCCCTGCTGCTGGAGCGTTCTCCGGGACGTGAGGCATATCCGGGTGATGTATTCTATTTACATTCCAGACTGCTGGAGCGTTCCAGCAAATTGTCGGATGCATTAGGCGGAGGCTCAATCACAGCACTGCCAATCATTGAGACGCAGGCAGGCGATGTATCTGCCTACATTCCGACAAACGTTATTTCCATCACAGACGGACAGATTTTCTTAGAGAGTGATCTGTTTTTCTCCGGTATGCGTCCAGCGGTAAACGTCGGACTTTCCGTATCCCGTGTCGGTGGCGCAGCACAGACAAAGGCAATGAAAAAGGCTTCCGGTACCATTCGTATCGACCTTGCACAGTACCGTGAGATGGAAGTATTTACCCAGTTCTCCTCGGATCTTGATGATACGACAAAAGAGCAGCTTCAGTATGGAAAGGGTCTGATGGAACTGTTAAAACAGCCGCTCTGTCACCCGATGAGCCTGGCAGACCAGGTCATCACACTGGTGGCAGCAAACAAGCGTCTGCTTTTGGATGTGGAGACAGCAAAGACCAAGGAATTCCAGCTTGGAATGCTTGATTTCTTCCACACAGAGCATATGGAGATCGTAAATGAACTGAATGAGAAAAAAGTTTTAGACGATACGATCACAGAACAGATTGTTGAGGCGGTTAAAGAATATAAAAGCAGGTGATAAGGCATGGCAAATACCAAGGAAATTCAAAAACGAATGAAAAGTATCCGGGATACCATGAAAATCACAAGTGCTATGTATATGATCTCTTCCGCGAAACTTCGCAGCGCAAAGCAGAAGTTAGAGCAGACAGAACCGTATTTCTATACGCTCCAGTCCGCAATTGCAAGATTTTTAAGACATATGCCAGATACGACAAACCGCTATTTTGATCAGAGGGAGCAGATTTCCGACAATGAAAAAAAGCGTGGTTACATTGTGATCACCGCCGACAAAGGTCTTGCGGGTGCATACAATCACAATGTCATCAAAATGGCACAGGAACTGTTTTCCCAGGGGGAAAACAATAAGTTGTTTGTCGTTGGAGAGCTTGGACGTCAGTATTTTGCAAAGGAAGGACTTGAGGTAGACGCAGAGTTTAAATACACTGTGCAGAATCCGTCCCTGCACCGCGCACGTGTCATTGCAGATTATGTGATGGACTTATACGTGAACGGTGAGTTAGACGAGGTTTATCTGGTCTACACGAAAATGGAAAATTCTTTTTCCATGAACGCGGAGAAACAGAAATTACTTCCGCTGGCAAAAGAGGATTTTATCCATCCGGCTCCGGCGGACATTTATCAGGAAGAGATCAAAGTGGAATCATCCATGGAAGAAATCTTAGAGCATGTGGTTCCAAACTGTGTAACCGGATATATTTATGGTGCGCTGGTGGAGTCTTTTGCCAGTGAACATAACTCCCGGATGATGGCAATGCAGACAGCGACTGACAGTGCAAGATCCATGATAAGCCAGCTGTCTATTGAGTATAACCGGGTACGTCAGGCTGCAATCACGCAGCAGATCACAGAGGTGATCGGTGGTGCAAAGGCACAGAAAAATAAGAAGAAAAAATAGGAAGGAGCTTCTATGAAAAAAGGTAAAATTGTTCAGGTCATGGGGCCTGTCGTTGATGTTGAATTTGAAGATAACGACCTTCCATATATAAAAGATGCACTTGAGGTAGACAATCACGGAAAACGCTGTGTTATGGAAGTTGCACAGCATATTGGAAATAATACCGTCCGCTGCATTATGCTTGCCGCAAGTGAAGGTTTACATAAAGATATGGAGGTTATCGCTGAGGGCAGTGGTATTAAAGTTCCGGTTGGAGCAAAGACTCTGGGCAGACTTTTTAATGTGCTCGGTGATACGTTAGATGGTGGAGAGAATCTTGATGCAGAAGAACACTGGGTGATTCACAGAGATCCGCCGTCCTTTGAAGACCAGAGCCCTGTCGTAGAGATATTAGAGACAGGTATTAAAGTAATCGATCTGCTTGCCCCATATGCAAAGGGTGGTAAAATCGGTCTGTTCGGTGGTGCCGGAGTTGGTAAGACCGTTTTGATCCAGGAGTTGATCC
>OMBL01000773.1_pt1 | contig 12774 bp, 8 predicted proteins | sample 1644871 | NCBI WGS metagenome assembly OMBL01 (sample SAMEA103958115, study PRJEB25191) | human gut metagenome | biome: human-associated habitat [ENVO:00009003]; feature: intestine environment [ENVO:2100002]; material: feces | place: Germany | collected 2013/2015
TCTCCTCGATGAACGAGAGCGGAACGGAAGACACAGCCACCGGAGTCTTTCTTGCCACAGCCACCTGTGATGTCACTACTACGTCGTCGAGCATGCGTCCATCTGGCTTCAGGCTGATGGTGGCGATGTCGCCCTTGCTGGCATTGGTCTTCATGGATTTAGACTTGTAGCCGATGTAGTCTACAGTGATTTCTGCAGTTCCCTTTACGCCTTTCACTGTGAAAGCACCGTCGATGTCGGTTGCCACCTTGACGCCGTTAACGGTTACCGTAGCACCGATGAGCGGTTCGTTGTTTTCCGCATCAACTACCTTACCTCTTAGCGTGGACTGAGCCACTGCCGTCACCGTGCCGACAATGGCCAGCACAGCCACGAGAAGGAGATGTTTTAGATGATTTTTCATACTTAAATTTGTAAAAGTTGATTAATACTGCACAAATATACAAATTAATGTTTAATAACCCTATAAATGTTAAACAAAAAGGCGCTTTGTAATGTAATTTTAATGGGAAACCGCCAAATAATGTTGGAAAAAGAAGAAAACGGGACGAATTAATGAACCTGTTTTAGCAGGCAGTGATGAAATAGTAATTGGTCCATTGACAACGGACCAATTTGACAAAGCAACACAGGAAGCATTCCAAAGAAGTTGAAATAAGAACAGAAAGACTGAGTTTCTGGCCTTGTTGTAGAAGGCAAGGAGCAGGGAATACAGGTATTTCGCAAAAAAAATGATTTTAAAAATTGTTTTATGATTATTATGTTGTACCTTTGTGTATCGTAACCAAATAAGCATAAACAGGGCAAACAAGAAGCTAAAACAAGAGGCACCCCGGTCTTGGGCAACTTGACAAAAAATGTCGTAGTTGTTGCAGAAAACATGACTCGATTGCTTAGATTGGATGAAGAAAGTGTAAACAAATAGTATCAACATTATCACTTAAACAATATGTTTCAAGAATTTGACGAATTTGATGATTTTAAGCCTGTTGGCGAAACCGTAAAAGTCAATAAAGAAATCGGCAAGGTTTTAGAAAAAGAGCTTTCCGATGTTGAGCAGTTTAAAGAAGATTTTGATGATCAACTAATGTTGTCTGATCGTCCTAAGGATCAGTTGACAGATATTGTTGTGCAATATATTCAAGGAGTGGGCGATGTTAATCAGGTAAATATTTGTTCTTATCAAAGCAAGAACGGTGTTGCCCTTGATGGTTGGGGATTTAGTGGTGATGATGAAATGACAACCATAGATTTGTTCCTGACTTTATACGTTGACCCAGAAGAGGGTAAGAAAATATCTGATTCGGAGCTTGACCGTCGGTTCAACTGGCTTCAACGCTTCTATGACCAGTCGCTGTCTGGAAACATTTTTTCAAAGATAGAAGATGATAAAAGCGACCTGAAAGAGGTTGCTCAACTTATTTACAAGACAGACAAGATAGACCGCATACGTCTGTTTCTGTTGACTAATGCTGTTGTTTCACTTGAATATGAGAAGAGTCCGATAGAGCTTGAAAACTCTACTGTTTGCGAGTATTACGTTTGGGATGCTCGTCGCATAATGCAGCAGGACAATATAATATCAGGACGTAGTCCTATTATTGTGGATTTTGAAGGCGATTACAACTGTACGCTCCCTTGTGTAAAGATGCCAGATGTCTCAGACAAGGTCTCTTGCTATCTTTGCATCATACCAGGTATTGTTCTTTCGCAAGTTTACAACAAGTATCATCAGCAGATACTTGAGATGAACGTGCGCACATTCCTTCAGTTTAAGGGCGCATCCAACAAGGGAATTCGCAACACCCTTATAGGCCATAAAGCTACGGCTGCTGAGATCCGCAAGGGATTGTCGGACGTGCAGGCTGAACCTGATATGTTTTTTGCTTATAATAATGGAATATCTGCAACTGCTGCTGATGTTGAGCTTAATGAAAATGGTTCAGCGATAACAAAGATAAAGTCGTGGCAAATAGTGAACGGCGGTCAGACCACAGCTGCCATAAGCGCTGTGATGAAGATGAAGGATGTTGACATCAACCGACTGGCAACAGTATTTGTGGCGATGAAAGTTTCGGTGGTGAAAAATTCTGAAAGATTGCAAGATATTGTGCCAAGCATTTCAAGGTTTGCCAACACTCAAAGTGTTGTAAAGAAATCTGATTTTAATATTAATGAGAAATTTCTTGTAGAGCTTGAGCAACGTTCGCGCGAAGAATGGGTAATGGACATCAACAACAAGCCGGCTTCAAAGTGGTTCTTTGAGCGCACTCGAGGACAATACCTTGACAAAGCGAAACGCACCCCAAACGCAGCTGCCGAGCGAGAATTCTATGCCGAATATCCTAAGGAGCAGATGTTCGACAAGACATTCCTGTCAAAATTTATGATGGCATGGGACCAAAACCCGGCAATGGTTTGTAAGGGTGGCGAGAACAACTATGGCCAGTTCTTTGACAAGATGAAGCGTTCGGGCATTACTTTCGACTCTACCCGATACCACCGCACTATAGCCAAAGCAATATTGTTTAAGGCTATTGATGCTTACTACGGTAAGGACGGCATAGCTCTGGTAGGCTACAAATCGAACATGGTGGCTTACACCATGTCTGTGCTTTCTTTGATGTCGAATAAGGAGCTTGACCTCGACAAAATATGGAGTGAGCAGAATGTCATTTCTCCTAACGTGACTAACGAAATGACGATAAGCATATATAATGTTTATGCTAAGCTAATAAACGGAAATGAGCATATTACATACAAGATAAAGGAAAGCTATACAGACAGCAACGGCAAGCGTCGCAACAGATACTTAGGCAAGGAAATTCCGAAAGAGGATTTGAAGAAGCTTAAGACAACAGCTTTATATAAAGTGTTGTTGTATGTAAAGAAAGTGCACCTGCTGGTTTATGATCATATAATGAAAGTGAATGAGGGCGAGAACATAAACGAATGGACAAAGAAGTCTATATGTTGGGATGCTCTTAAAACCAAGATCCAAAACCAATCAGAGTTTGATGTTCCGTCAGCACTTTGTGCAGCAAATGGCGACCTTGACCAGGAGATAACTGAAGGTCAGCAAAAGAAGATTGACGAATTGCATGAGATAAATCCAGATGTTTTCTACAGCATAAACAAATGGAATAGAGAAAACTTTAAGCTTACTCCCAAGGAACAGGCTTTCGTGGCGCAAGTGGCTTTTAGGCTTCAACGCAAGTTAAGTATAACCTATAAGCAAGCAAAATGGGCTCTTGAGATCAAGGACAAGGCAGAGTCAATGGGTTGGAAAGAAGGTCAGAAATGATAAACAACAGCAAAATAGACTATTGGGACGAAGAGGTGGAGCAGGTTACTGCCTTTGCCGGTCCTGCAATCAGCTTCAGTCACATTGAAGCCGACAATGTCGGTCTGCGTCCTTATCAAGCCGAAATGAAGCTTAAAGTCTATTCGTTGTGGGACAAGATGGACAACGTGATGCTTCAGATGCCAACAGGCACAGGCAAGACAATAGTCTTTACTTCCGTTGTCAAGGACATTCGAAAATGGTGTGTTCAGCACAGCCCCGATTCAAAAATATTGATTGTCGCTCATCGCAAGGAGTTGATAGATCAAGCCAGCAAGAAGCTGGGACCAATAGCTCATGGCATAATTCAGAGTGGTAAGAATCAGAGATTAGATCTGCCAATACAGGTGGCTTCTATCCAGACCTTTATCAGCAGAAGAAATTATGACACCATGCTTCAGATGCGTTTCGACTTTATCATCATTGACGAGGCTCATCACAGCATGGCCCCAGGCTATCAGAAGCTGTGGAACATGTTTCCGCATAGCAAAAAGTTAGGAGTGACGGCTACGCCTTGGCGAATGAGTCATTCGGGATTTACGAGTTTGTTTGGTGATATAGTGTTGTCGAAGAGCATAGAATGGTTCGTTAACAACGAATATCTTTCCAACTACGATTATATTTCTATTGCAAAAGATTCGGAGGTTCAGCATGCTGTTAACGGAATAGACAAATATGGTGCCGATGGCGATTACAGCGGTTCGGAGCTGAGCGCAAAGTTTGATTGCGTCAAAATAAGGGCAAAGCTCTATCAAAGTTATGCAAAGTTTGTTAAAGGCAAGAAAGGCATAATTTATGCCATTGACCGTCGTCATGCGTCAAACATATGTGAGTTGTATGCTGTTCATGGTGTGAAGATATGCATGATTGACGGAACCACTCCAGCAGAAGAGCGCAACAGGATGATTGACGAATTCAAGGCAGGAACAATACAAGTTATAGTAAATGTAAATATCTTCTCTGAAGGTTTCGACTGTCCAGATATTGAGTTTATTCAGCTTGCCCGTCCCACAAAGTCGTTGTCCTTATATCTTCAACAAGTGGGCCGTGCTCTTCGTATCTCGCCAAATAAAGACCATTCAATTATTCTTGACAACGTTGGTCTATACAACAGGTTCGGCACGCCTATGGCAAACCGCCATTGGCGCAGCCATTTTATAGGGTCTGACGTTGAAGAGAGCTATAATGACGGTAGCGGTTTACGACGTGACATAATGTTTGATTGTGAGGAGCGCGAAGAGAACGGCTATGATGAAGGAAGTGAGCAAATGGAGCTTGTAGAACATGCTGCTGGAGGTAAACAAATAAGAACAGAAAATGCCAACAGCGCTGTGGCTCTTGCCGAATATAATATCTTTAGAAAGAACGGAAAATATGGCGTGTGCGACAGCCGAAACCGTACTCTCATTCCTCCGATGTATGAGGACATGCACCCTTATTGCAACGGTTACATTCCTTTTAAACAGGATGGTAAATGGGGCATAATGTTAAAGAACGGCACTATAAAAGTACGTCCGAAATACTTTTATATTGGTCCGTTTATTGAGGGAAAAGCGGAAGTGCAGAACACGCCTGAAAGTCCAATGTATATAATAAATGATAAACTTGAAAGAGTTGAATAAGATTGATATTACAGAAACAGAACTCAATTTAAATGGTTTAGGTTGGCAACAGAAAAAATTTGTTAACCCAAATGCAACTATCCGTATAGGTACAACTTTTAGTGGCATAGGTGCAATAGAGTATGCTTTCAAGCGTCTCAGTTTAAAGACAGAGATTATGTTTGCTGGTGACATAAACGAAAATTGTAGAAAATCATATTTTGCTAATTATGACATAAAAAATGATTCTTGGCATACAGATATTCATGATTTTAATGCCAAACCTTTTCTAAACAAAATAGATCTGCTTGTAGGCGGAGCTCCTTGTCAAGCGTTTTCTATAGTTGGAAATAGGTTGGGATTTGAAGATACAAGAGGAACTTTGTTTCGTGAGTTTGCTCGAGTTATTAAAGAATGCAAACCTAAGGTCTTTATATTTGAGAATGTTCAGGGATTGTACAGACATGATAAGGGAAAGACATGGGAAGTGATAAGTAATACGTTCCGTGAATATTGTGGTTATCATATTTTCTTTAGAAGATTAAATAGTAAAAATTATGGTATTCCACAACATAGAGAGCGTTTATATTGTATAGGGTTTAGAAAGAAAACAGATTTTTTATTTCCTGCCCCAATACCATGTCCATACATTATGTACGATTTTATGGAAGACTATAGAGGAGGAGCATATTATAATGACGAATACGACTGTAAGGTCTTAACAAATGATCCTAAACGATATGGAGGTCTTGCATCTGGGGAGTTAACACCCAAATATAATGAATTTGTGTTTAAATGCTCAGATGTAGAGGATAAACATTATTTGTCAAAAACTGTAGCTGAATATGTGCTTGCTGGTGGCTCTAAAGGATTTAAAACATCAACCGAGACAGATCTCCAAATAGCGCGTCCTCTATTACAATCTATGCACAAAATGCATAGAGCAGGGGTCGATAATTACGTTTCTTATCGAAAAGAAAAGGGTATAAATGGTTTAAGAAGATTAACCCCAAAGGAGTGCTTACGCTTAATGGGATTTAGAGATGATTTTAAGGAAGTTGTTTCAAACACATCCCTTTATATGGAAGCAGGAAATAGTATTGTTGTTGATGTCCTAATTGCTCTATTAAAAGAGATGGACATTACCAAATATGGCGTTTAGAGATGAAAAATAAATTTGAAAAGATACAAAATACTTCAGAAAATATAGATCGTGCTTGCGATTGGGAAAACTTGCTTTTTTCAAATCCACAAGGTACGATACGCTTAGGAACATCCTTTAGCGGAATAGGTGCCATTGAACATGCTCTTCATCGTTTGAACATCAATACGAAGATTATGTTTGCTGGTGACATTGATTTAAACTGTAAAAAGGCTTATTTTGCCAATTACAATATAACTGAAAATCAATGGCATACTGACGTTCGCGAATTTGATGCCAAGCCATACAAGGATCAAATAGATTTGTTTGTCGGTGGAGCTCCTTGCCAAGCGTTTTCTTTACGAGGTAAACATGGCGGTTTTGATGACACTAGAGGCACTTTGTTTAGAGAGTTTGCAAGAATTGTGATTGAATGTAGGCCCAAAGTATTTATCTTTGAGAATGTAAAAGGAATGTTAAGCCACGATAAAGGTAGAACATGGGAGATAATAAAAAGAACTTTTGAAAACGATTGTGGCTATGACGTTTACTATCAAGTTCTTAACGGTAAAGATTACGGCATTCCTCAAAGTCGTGAGAGATTATATTGTATAGGATTTAAGAAGAAAACAGATTTCAAATATCCTGCTCCGATAAGTCTGACTTCAAACATTCATGATTATTTAGAAAAGTCATTTGATACAAAATATTTTCTCAAACAAAAGGGTGCCAACTTCGTTACAAGGAGCATTAACAGTCAAAAGAGTTATACACAAATCAATGGAGATATCCTTCTTTGTCAAAAAAGAAATCAGCAGTTTAATTGGCATGGAGATTTTATTTTCTATCCTTGTAAAAAGAATGAAGAAAGCTTTGATGGCGATGATTTGACTCTTTTCGATATAAATGATTTTGAGGAAAGTTATTATGCAAACAAGTATCAAAACGATTCTGTTCAGATAGAAGGGAAAAAGGCAAGTGTAATAAGCTATGATGCTTCAGAAATAGATTATTGTAAAGGCCGCTTCAGAAAACTAACACCTAGAGAATGCCTAAGGTTGATGGGGTTTGAAGATAGTTTCAGAATTGTTTGCTCTGATACAGAGACGTATAAACAAGCTGGCAATAGCATTATAGTAAATGTCTTGATTGCGTTATTAAGAAAAATGGATATTACAAAATATGCAGAATAAGAATTTTAAATATATAGACGATTGGGCTGTTATAAGGCTTGCTGATAGCTTTGTTAAGATAAACAAAGCTGGAACAGGTAATGGTGAAGCTGCATTATATTTAGGTAGTAAATTCGATGAAGATATCTTCAAATTCTTTGGATGCGAAGATTTTGATGTTCATTGTCTTTTCCTTAAAGAAGACATTATAGAGTATCTAAACGACGTAAAGATAGAGTACGAGCACAACCGTAAGAATTATCGTAACGAGGTGAGTCTTAGAACATGGAATGAAAACATGCAAGAGTCTCAAAATCTGCCAGATGAACTGTTCTTTGATTTAACGAGAAAAAGACAATTTGATAAACATGGCAGGGTCTACGCTCAAGAGCCAACATACAAAGGGCGTAAGACTATACGTTTAGAGGAAGGTATAAAGGCGTATTCTTATGATCTTATCCGCCGCTTTGCCATACCTGAGGTTTCTTTCATTATGTTGTCAAAACTTGATGGATGCGAAGGTTATGACTTTAATGCCAAATTGTATTATGACCCCAATTTTGAATAACTATGGCTGATTTAATATGTAGATGGCGTAATGGAACTCCAAAGACAGTAGTAGAACTCGTCAATTCTTTACCGCATAAAAAGATGAAAAATGACGAGTTTAGAAAGTCTATGTCAACAAAATGGCAAGGTGAATTCTTTACAGCACCATACCAACTTGCTTGTCAACTTGCATTGTATTGTGAGGCTGACGATGGGTTCTATTACCCAAGATTTGATCATGATATAACAGAGGAAGAAGCGCAAGAATATTTGGAATTGTGGTTACCTCGATATTATGTTCCAAATCCGTATGTTGGAAAGGACGGTTTTGATAGAATTCCATGCCCTACCTATGTTATAAAGAATCTTTATGATTATTCAAAGTCTCATCCAAATGCTACTTACGCAGAAGCATATAAAGAAGTTTTTAAGGAGAATATAAAGAATAATGATGATATAGTAAAGAACTATATTAATAGGTTCGCAAAGGTTCTGACTATGGACAAAGACGGTAAACTTAATATAACTGATTATAATCCGCAAAAAATATTTAGCTTTATGGATAGAAATAATAAAAAGGCTTTCTTCGACAATTTTTCCATAAAGGAAGAGAGTCCTACACAATATTACCAAAATGCTTCTTTGGAAACAAAGAAGAAGATGTTCGGTATTTACTTGAAAAGTTCAGGTAAATCAGAAAGTACTATTAAACAATACATCTCCTATCATCTTATCTGTGATGATGTTCTTGCTGTCATTAAAAAAAATACAGGCAAGAATAATCTGTATGAAGTTATAAATACTTTTGAAATCAAGAGCATATGGAATGATGTAAATAATTTACCGATAAATAAAACAAGAAATAATGTTTTTACTGCTTCAATATCAAACTATAAAGATTTTATTGATTTCTTAGATACAGAGAAAGCGAAAGAACTGTTTGATAAATGGACAGATGAGAACGAAAGTGAATCAGAGGATAAGGGTGATGATGATACTCCCGAAACCGAATCTCAGCAGCCATTCTCCATCTCTCGCATGATTTCCATCATAAGCGAGACTGGCTTGTTGTATTCTCCCGACTTGATCAAGCGTTTTGCTTTTTCATTGATGTCGAAACGTTTCTTGATTCTTAGCGGCTTGGCTGGCTCCGGTAAAACACAGTTGGCTTTAGCGTTTGCCAACGCCTTGATAGAAGATGAAACACAGTTGTGCGTGGTTCCTGTAGGAGCCGATTGGACAAATCGTGAACCGTTGTTGGGCTTCCCCAATGCTCTTCAAGAAGGGCTTTATGTAAAGCCTGAGAGTGGTGTGCTTGACCTGCTTATAGAAGCCAACAAACAGGAGAACAAGGCAAAGCCTTATTTCTTGGTCTTGGACGAAATGAACATGAGTTATGTTGAACGCTATTTTGCTGATTTCCTGTCTTCAATGGAAAGCCATAAGGCCATGCCGTTGTGGAAAGGCTTTTCAGATGAGGTTCCACAAACCATTTGTCTGCCAGGCAACTTGTTCATAATAGGCACAATCAACGTTGATGAAACAACCTACATGTTCTCGCCTAAAGTGCTTGACCGTGCAAATGTGATTGAGTTTAAAATCTCTCCAGATGAAATGGATCTGTTTCTTCACGAGATGAAACCCATTGACCGTGAATGTATTAACTATAAAGCAGCGGATATGGCTGCTAGCTTTGTGAGTATTGCCGAGAGCAAGGACCTAGCCGATGATAAAGAGATCAGGGAGACGCTAACCAGTTTCTTTAAAGACCTGAAGGCGGTAAACTCGGAGTTTGGATATCGTTCTGCTACAGAGATTTATCGTTTTGTGAGCCACGCACAAACCAATGATGATACGGAGAAAAAGATGACTCTTGCAGAGATTATTGATTGTGCCGTTGTGCAGAAGTTGCTGCCAAAGCTTCATGGCTCAAGAAAGAAGCTTGACAAGACGCTCAACACACTATGGAAGGAGTGTTTTGATGACGAGGCTCAGAAGGAAACAACAAGCATAAGCGCGGACAAAGTGGAGAAAGCTAAATATAAGTTGACTGCCGACAAGATACAGCGCATGTATGAGTCGGCAATGGCTAACGGATTTACAAGTTTCTCGGAAGCATAAATTAACGGCGTATGCTAAAACCATGTGACAGTTTATCGATTCATGTTAATGTGCCGTTCGGAACGGCAACTCTTAACGTTGTCGGTTCATCAAACAACGCCGTTCTTGGCGTTAATGATGAGGCGCCAAATGGTGTGTCTGCCTACCAGCTTCAAGAAGGGGCAACTTATCAATATGAGTTTGTTTCTGATAACGGACATTTATACCAGTTTGAAAAAGAAAATGAGATAATCAGGTTCTCTACATTCTGCAATCATCGCAACATGGGTGAAATTCGTACTGGTATTTATGTCGGGCAATTGACAATGGCTGTTGTTGACGTTGATTCTAGGGAAGAAGTGGGGGAGATAAAGATAGAAGTAAGATCTGTAAAAACAGATTATGAAAGCGATTATCGAACCATGCTTGATGATATTGCTTCCTATTATACAGACCTCGTCCTGTTGCAAGGATCGCCTGTGACGCAACAGCTGGAGGTTGATAATGAAGCCAGTTCACAAACCTTGTATCAGAAATTTTCGTTTGTGCGTAGTGTTGTTGACAGTCAGCAGTTTCAAGAAGCTATTCATAAAATTATGGGCAATCCTGTCCGTAAATGGACAGAAACAACCACACAACGCAGCGTTGTGGGCGTTAGACATCTGTCAAGACGTAATGTTCAGCAGATAGCAACGTCTTGTGACCGCATTATGATGCCTGAAGCATGGCGTGAAGGAAAACCGTCTTTTCTTAGAAGTGTTCCCCGACTTTTGGATGTGGATTATAAGAGAGACACAATCGACAATCAAGAGAACCAGTTTGTAAAGTTTGCTTTGAGAACGTTTATCTCGTTCTGCGTTGATTTGCAGGGAAAAAAGAATGCGACACAACGATTGCGTGAAGAAGCTGAGAACACAATTAACAAGATTGACGGTCTGCTCGATTGTCAGTTCTTCAGACAAGTGTCTTCACCTTCTCATCTGAACATGAACAGCCCTGTTCTTCAGAGAAAAGAAGGTTATAGAGAGGTGCTGCAAGCTTGGCTGATGTTCGACTTGGCGGCAAAGCTTAACTGGACGGGTGGTAACAATATCTATGAGGCAGGTAAGAAAAATGTTGCCACTCTGTACGAATATTGGCTGTTCTTCAAGCTTCAAGAGCTTATAAGTGAGTTCTTCAACTTAGACGAGCTTGACAAGAAGAGACTTGTAAAAATTGATGATGACAAAATTGACTTGCAGATTGTTCAAGGAAGAAGTCTTATTTTGCACGGTAAAAGCAGGTCGAGTATGCGTGAACTAAATGTCGCGTTTTATTATAATCGCACGTTTAGAAAAAAAGATGATGAGGCGAACGCCATTGGTTTGGCGGGTAGCTGGACCATGGCCATGCGCCCAGACTATACGCTATCTTTATGGCCCGGCAATATAAGCGAAGCGGAAGCAGAAGAACAGGAATTGATAACTCACATCCATTTCGATGCAAAATATCGATTAAACAAGGTCATACTTGAAGACGAAAAGGACATTTCTGAAGAGTTGAACGAAGAAAAAAATCAGCAGGAACTTGGAATCTATAAGCGTGCTGATCTATTGAAAATGCATGCTTATAAAGATGCTATTAGGCGAACAAGTGGAGCCTATGTCCTGTATCCTGGAACTGAGAACAGGGTGATTCAAGGTTATCATGAGATCGTTCCTGGACTAGGGGCTTTTAGTGTGCGTCCTGGGCATTGGGAGGAAGATTATATAGCGTTGCGCAACTTCTTGGCTGAGGTAAAGGCACATATGCTGAACAGAGCTTCTGAAAGAGAAAAGATGTCTTTTTATCATTATGACACATATAAGGAAGAAAAGCGTAGTATGGTGATGGATAGCTTGCCTGAGCCTATTGGCGAAGACAGAGATTTCTTACCAGATGAGGCTTCTGTTATTGTTGCTTACTATAAGGATCAAGCTCAGCTTGAATGGATTGAGAAGAATCATATGTATAATATCAGAGCTGGAAGTTTACAAGGATCTTTAAATTTGGATTCGCAGCTTATTAATGCTCGATATGTTCTTCTTCATAATGATAAAGAGGCTCTTCCGCTTTGCAGGCTGTTAAAGGGAGGACCAAAAATCTATACAAGAGCAGAGCTTTTAGAGATGGGGTATCCGAAGTATAAAAAGAAAGATAGTGATGAGGTGGATGAAGAGCGCGAAAGAAAAAGTGCGAAAAACATTTATCTTGTCTTCTCTATTATTCAGAGAAATGGGAAACTTTGGGTTGAGAAAGAAATGCGACAATATAGATGGGATGTGAAAAGCTTGGTCTTAAAAAACGGGACAATTACAAGACCCTACACATCTAGCTTGGTGTCGCTCTTGAAGAGAAGAAAAAGCGAATAAAGAAGATTGGTAGGGTAGAGACAATCGGGATTATTAATAAGCGAAGCAAAAGGCATCAATGGTTTGTATCGTGTAAACAAGAAGGGCTTGTTTTAATGTTCCTTGCGGAAGAAGATACAACCGCTGATGCCTTTTATTGTTGTGTTAGCCTCGGTGGAAGGAGGGGATTGGAATGTTACAGCTATGAAAGTTAAGAATGCTTCTGTACTTCTTTGCGCCATTTTATTCTTTGGGTGAACAAAGATACAATAATAGTTGAACACAAGCTTGGTTTTTCATTTAGATTTTATAACTTTGTAGACAAAAACATTTTAAATCATGGTGAAATGATTTAAATGGGACAAATGGTTTCTGCATGAAAGAGGCGCTAGAAAAATAGCCAATGTCATGAAGAGAACCAAGGATGAGAAAGATACTAGTAATTAGGGAGTGTCGTTAAATATTAAGATTATTTACAACTATCTAATCCTCAATGTGA
>OMBL01000775.1_pt1 | contig 12764 bp, 7 predicted proteins | sample 1644871 | NCBI WGS metagenome assembly OMBL01 (sample SAMEA103958115, study PRJEB25191) | human gut metagenome | biome: human-associated habitat [ENVO:00009003]; feature: intestine environment [ENVO:2100002]; material: feces | place: Germany | collected 2013/2015
CGACGACGACGACCTTCATATCCTCCAGCTTGCGGCCCGTCAACTCGGCTGCGTTCAAAAGGGCGGCGCCGGAGATCACCGCCGTTCCATGCTGGTCGTCATGGAACACGGGAATATTCATCTCCTGACGGAGGCGTTCCTCCACCATGAAGCATTCCGGAGCCTTGATGTCCTCCAGATTGATGGCGCCGAAGGTGGGCTCCATGGTCTTGATCGTTTCAATCAGCTTTTCCGGCTCCTTCACGTTCAGCTCAATGTCAAAAACATCAATGTCCGCGAATACCTTGAACAAAACGCCCTTGCCTTCCATCACCGGCTTGGCCGCATCCGGGCCGATATTGCCCAGCCCCAGAACGGCGGTGCCGTTGGTGATCACGCCCACCAGATTGGAACGCCCGGTATACAGGGCGCTCTGGGAAGGATCTTCTTGAATGCGGAGACAGGGTTCGGCTACGCCCGGGGAATAGGCAAGCGTCAAATCCCGTTGTGAAAAGCAGGGCTTGCAGGGAAGCGTTTCCACCTTGCCGGGGCGGGGCTGGGAATGATACTGCAAGGCGTCTAATCTAATATCGGAACTCATGATTGTAATGGAAAAACAAAAAAGCGAGCCTTGCTTGCACCACATAATCGCCATGCATTCAAGCAAATAATCAATTAATCGCGTCACACGCTCCGGCCCCAGAAAACCTCTTTTTACATTGATAGAAGCCTCCGGATATGCTAACAGGCAGTCGGATAATCACCTGTCATGTGACCATGGAACATACGCCTCCCCTCCCTTCCGGATTTAATATCAACGGTTATCTTATCCAATCCCTGAAGCAGACGGATTCCCTCTGCCATGTGTATTACGCTTCGGACGCCGACCATGTTCAATACCTGCTCCGCGAATTCTGTCCCCAGGGGCTCGCTGTGCGCGACCCGGAAAGCGGGAAACTGCGTTATCCGGAAAACACGGATATTGAACGGGAAGTTCTTCCGCTGAAGAATGATTTCGAAGCGCAGTTCCGCACGGGCTCCCTGGGGGAAATCCCCGCTCTGGGCACCCTGTACCTGGCTTATGCCATTCCCGGCGGCCATGCCGCCGCGCAGCCGGCTCCCGGCACGGCCGCCCCTGCGGCATCGGGGCGGCGCCCGTTCATGCGGGCTCCCTTCCCCAGCCGCGGAAAAAGAAGAACTCCGCCGGCATATGGATTCTCACCCTGCTCCTGCTGGGAGGCGCATGCGGAACCTATTATTTCACCCGGAACCCCGCGGAAAAACCCGTCTCTGCTCAGGAGCCGGACGTTCCCCACTCCAACAGGGAAAAGAAGGAAGCCGCCAAACCGGAAAAGAAAGCCGCCCCGCCCGCCGTAAGTGGGGAAGCCTCCCCCGAACAGGAAAACGCCGCGGGCCTCTCCCCGTCCGGACTGGCGGAGCAGCCGGAAAAAACGCCGCCGGCCACTTCCTCCGGGGAACGGAATGAAGACGCCCCGGGCGCTTTGGAGGAAAAATCCGCAGCCGCCCCGGCACAGCCTGACGAAAACTCCTTCGCCCCGGCAGACGACGCTGCGAACGGAAAACAGCCGGAACCGCAACAGCCCGCCAACCGGAAGGAATCACAGGAGGGACAGACTGCCGCCAAACCTGCGCCCGTAGTGCGTCCGCGCGGGAAAGCCGCCAGGCAAACAACCAATATGGGGGATGTGAACGCCTATGTGAAAAAATTCGCCAAGCCCATGCCGCTGAACCAGTGGAGAAAACAATACGCCGAGCTGTACACGAGCTGGTTCGGCAATTCCGAGGAAGTAGCCAAAGGCTGGATTACCACCTTCGGCCCTCTGGGCTTCCGCGCCCGCGGCCTGGACGCCTCCTGGCCGGACACGAACTTCCGCGGCTTCTTCCCCAAAACCATGCTGGACCCCAACGGGGAACCCGTGGCGAACCTTTACACGGTCACCCAGGTGATTGAGGGTTCCCCTGCCGAAAAATATGTCAAGGAAGGTGACCTGATCCTGGGCATTGACGGACACCTCTTCAAAACGTCGCAAAGCCTGGACGTGCTTTACGGCCCTTATCAGCACCAGAACCGGCGCGGCCTGGACATGCACGCGGGCCTTCTGGTGGACAAGGCGGAAGGCGCCGGAAAAATCACCCTGAACCTTATTCCCGCGGAAAGCGTGGAAAAAATCCAGGGCATCCAGCCTCTCTGGAAGGAAGCCTTCCGGGAGGAACGGGCTAAAAAGCCCGTTTCCCTTTCCATTCCGGTAAAGGGCGGCCAGCAGGTGCGCCTGCGTGTGGATGACGGCGGCAACGGAATCGGCAGTGACGGCTTCGAATGGTCGGACCTGAGGCTGGAAGGCCCCGGCGGAACCGTTCCGCTGACCAAGGCCCAGCAATACACCGTGGGTTACGGAGAAGCCAGGTACGACGCCAAAAGCAAGGTATGGCAGGCGCACGCCGTCTCTTCCCTGGTCTTTGATATCCCCAAGGGTGACTGGAATCTTAAAGGAACGGGAACCCCCAGGTGGTCCGCCTCCGTGGGCGTGACCGTACAGGTGGGCGGCTCCGCTGCCCTGCCGGACGCAGTGAAAAAATACGTGAAAAACGTCACCTTCAAAATCCCCCAGCTGGGTTCTTATGCCCTCGGCTTCCCCAAAAATTGCGCCAAGAGCAAGGCGGTCGTCCATATGATGAGCGAATGGCTGGCGGCCCAGCAGCGCGAGGACGGCTCCTGGGAACGCCCGGGCGGCTACTGCGGCAACCATTATGATACAGGCTGGGCCGGCCTGGCCCTGATGGCCACGGGCAACCCGAAGTATGACCCCGTCATTAAAAAAGCGGCTCAGTACATCGCCTTCTCCGGCTCCCAGTGCTGGTGGGCCGTCCCCCAGGCCTCCGCGGGCATTTTCCTGTGCGAATACTGGCTGCGCTACCGGGACAACTCCGTGCTTCCGGCCATCCGCAACGGCGTGCAGCGCATGAAAAATGAAGTCCTTTACGGGGACTTCGTCACCGGCCACGGCATTCACCCGGGCTACCGGGGAACAGGCGTCAGCATCGGCGGCTCCCACATGTGCCTGTTCCTGGCGCTGGCCAGCAAAACGCCGGCGCGCACGGAAGACGGCGTACTGGACAAAATGATGGATCATGCCCAGTCCATCTGCCCCACCGGCATGGGACCCTATGGCCGCATGACGGAAACCTTCACCTTTGAACCCGACCGTGAATGCGGGGGGACCTACTCCGGACGCCACGGCCCGTACTACATCGCCTCCCTCATCTGCGGCGGACCGGAGCTGTACACCAAAAACAGCCGCATCATGTATGGGGAAGGCCCCATCGGCGGCTGTGACCAGGGCCACTCATCCGAGACGCTCTCCATCATGTGGGCCCTCCCCGCCTACTGGCGAACCAATCCGGAAGCATATTACAAAAACATGGAGGCTTTCCGGTGGAAACTGACGCTGCTGCGCCCCTTTGACGGCGGCATGATGCAGAACCCCAACCGCCTGGAACTGATGACGGCGGACTCCGTCATCGGCACCTACATCCGCACCAGCATCTGGATCACGGCCCTCTGCGCGGAACGCCAGAACCTGGCAATTACGGGCAAGCCTGAATTCCAGGCCAAAACGTTCCGGAAGGTTCCCCCCATCATTGACACGGAATCCCGCTTCCTGAACACCTACGTGCGCAACTGGTCCATGGTAAACGCTGCGCTTGGAACCAAGGCCCCCGCCTCCCTGAAATCCGCCATCCGGGAATTGAAAAATATTCCGGTGGAACAGGGTTGCCGCTTTAAGCTTATCAATGTCGTCAACAACCGCGCCCTCCCCATCGCCAAGGCCATCATGGAGATTCCCGGGGTGGACCAGCTCACCAGGGCCACTTGCGCGGAAATGATTCTGGGCATGGATGTGCGCATTTTCTTTGAACCCAAGCGCAACGACGGCAACCCCCAGCCCGGGGAATATTCTCTGAACGTGGACATCCAGCAGCCACTGGGCGGCCGCGCCCTGGGGCTCCACCGCGACAAGGAGCAGGAAGGGAAAGCCAACTCCGCCTACAAATATGATTTTGCCGGCACGGTGCAATTCAGCGACACGACCACCTTCTCCCCCATGGAAACCATTTCCTGGACGCCCAATTCCAAATTCGGCGGCCAATGGAACGTCTACTCCTACAAGAAGGAACTCAGCGGCCCCACCCAGCCGGGCGTGCAAAAAATGAACGCCAAAATCAAATGGCGCGTCAATGACCTGGAGGTGGAATACGACCGCCCCATCGCCGTGGGCGGCTTTGAAGTGGGATGTGCAGAAAAGGCCCTCTCAGTCACCAACTGCAACCATCTGTGGGTGCCGGGCATCCTGATCCGGGATCACGGCAACTGGGGCTGCTCCTTCCATCTGCCGGACGGGACCTACATTTCCGCGGCCTCCCAGGGCAACCAGATAGAGGTGTACGACAAAACGGATAAAAAGAAGGAAAAAACCTGGGTTTCCCCGAATGACTCCTGCCTGACTCAGGGTTCCCGCTGCCTGTTCCACGTTTCCACGGACTGGCACGGCCTGGAATGCCGCGTGCATGAACTGAAACTGCTGGGAAGTTCCACGGAGGAAGTGGAGGACTACAAGCTGAAAGCCTCCACAGGAGGCCGTGTGGACACGGCCAAACTGACGGACCGGGACGCCACCACGATTGAGGAGCTGGACGCTTCCCCCACGGAAGACGAGCCCCTGGTGCTGGAACTCACCCTGAAATCCCCTGCCGCCCTGCGCGCCGTGGACATCAAGATTGAAAAGGGCCACAACCGCCTCATCATTGAGGCCTACAAGGGCGGCAAGTGGATCCCCATCCACTGGGGCTCCCTGGGAGCCTCCACCGCCGGCGTCAGCGATGCGCAGAAAGCCATGTACGCCAATGAACCGGAAGTGCTGCGCATGCTTCAGCTTCCGGGCAACGGATTCATCAAATGCATGCGGACGTTTGACCCCGTCACCACCAACAGGCTGCGCGTCAAGCTCTTCCAGAAGGGCGGAAAAGTCCGCCTTGCGGAACTGCACGTGTACAAGGCGAACGCCGTCAGAAATATGGCTCTCCAGTCTTAAACGGCTTTCACCTGCGGCCAGGAATAATAAAAAAACTTGTGATGAGGAAATCCCGGCAGGGGCGCCAATCTCCGTGTCCCTGCTGGAAAAACCGGACATACCATTTTAAGGAGGGAGGAAATTCCCTGCTCCATGCCGGGGCGGCCAGCCAATTTCTTGTCTATTGACACCAAGCCGCGCCTCCCCTATATTTCCTTATTATGTTCATCAGGACAACGCTCCTTTTTCCTATCCTTTTTCTCTCACTTTCAGGATCTTCCGTCATGGCGGCGACTCCCTGGGCTTCTGACAGGAACTGGGAGCTCGTTTTTGAAGACAATTTTGACGGCTCATCGCTGAACGCACACAACTGGAGCCGCATTGATTACGCAGGATATAATGCCCCGGACTGGCGCAAGTACCAATCCCGGGACGAAAGCCTTGTGGAATTCCGGGAAAAGGACGGCAACTCCGCCATGACCTTGTGGGGAAAATACGGGGACTACACCACCCAAACCAACCAGACCGCCCCAGCCAGGACATACGCCTGCGGAGGGGTATATTCCCTGAAAACCTTCTCCTTCCAATATGGCTACGTAGAAGTCCGCGCCAGATTCGACTGCGTGCAGGGCGTCTGGCCGGCCATCTGGATGATGCCCAAATCCGACAGCATCGGCTGGCCTGTCGGAGGGGAAATTGACATCATGGAACACCTGAATTACGAAGGCCGTGTTTACCAGACAATCCACTGGTCGCAAAACGGCGTTTCCAACCAGGACAACTCCCAGGGGGTCACCCCCGGCTGGAGCGACGGCGAAGAAAAAACAAACTGGCATACCTACGGGATGGAATGGACGGAAGAAGGCATCACCTTTTATGTGGATGGAAAAGCAACCGGCTCATTCAACAAACCCGATAACGCCAACTGGCCCTTTGACAAGGACGGAAACGAATTCTACCTGATCATCGACCAGCAGATTGGAGGCAGCTGGGTGGAAAATAAAGGAGATACAGGAATTGACCAGAATACGCTGGCCAATTCCGGAGCCGCATTCGACATCGATTATGTCAAAGTCTATTCCTCAAGCATCTACAACCACCTCGTTCCGGAACCCGCCGCGGCTTCCCTGGGCCTGTTTGGAGCAGCCTTGCTGGCGGCTCGCCGCAAAAGAAGCTGATCAGCCAGCACTCTTTTTATTCCCCCTGCCGCGGAAATAAATCTTCCGGGACATTCCCGGCATATTCTCAGGCAAAAACCGTCATTGGCACCTGCCTCAATATTTCTGGACTGGGGATGAAGGCAGCTTTTCTCCTCCGTCCTCTTCCAGGCGGCACAGAGCCTCCGCACGGCGGAGGCAGGAATCCCACAGGGAAGCCTTTTCCGGAAACGGGAAACACAGGGAGTCGCTCAGCTTTTCCACCCGTTTGAAAGAATCCTCCCGGTCATAGGCGTTCAAACCTTCCAGACGTGAAGCCAGCCCATCCAGCCAGGGAAGAGGGTCATGGCAAATCAGGGGAAGATCGCATCCGGCCCGCAGGGACAGGAAAGCGGCGTCATCCGGTGAATACTGCGCCGTAATCGCCCCCATGCACAAATCATCCGTAAACACCACGCCCCGGAAACCGAGGCGGTCGCGCAGAAGCCCCCTGATCACCCGTTCGGACAAGGTGGCGGGATAATCGGGATCAATCTGAGGCAGCATGATATGGGCGGACATGATGGAGGACAATGCCGGGCACAGAGCCAGAAAAGGCAGCAAATCCGTCTTGAACAGCTCCCGTTCATCCAGGTCAACCACGGGAAGGCTGAAATGGGGATCCGCCAGGGCACGGCCCATGCCGGGAAAATGTTTGCCGCAGCTCTGCACGCCGCCCCGGCGCAGGTTGGAGGCATAAACGCCGCCGCGTGAAATGACGTCCTGGGCATTATCTCCCCAGCAGCGGCCGGGAAGCGCGTTGGCCGCGGACGGATCATGGCAGATATCCAGCACCGGGGCAAAATTCAGGTTCACCCCCAGGTAGCGGAGAGCCAGAGCCGTCACCGCGCCCAGTTCCACTACGCCGCCAACCGAACCGAGCCGGGCCAGCGAAGCCGGGGAGGGCAAATTCAGGCCCAGGGAAGCAGTGCGCACCACACGGCCCCCCTCCTGGTCCACGGCAATGACAGGATGGTGGAGGCAAAGTTTCCGCAGCGACTCCGTCAGCCCGCGCACCTGCTCCACGGAATCAATATTCCTGGAAAACAGAATGAAACCCGCCGGCTGCCAACGCCGGATGGCAGCCTCTTCCTCCGCGCCCACTTCATGGCCGCTTATGCCGATCAGGGCCGGGAGCATGAACGGAAAAGGATTAACGGCCCAACAGGGAAGTCCTGGTGTACAGCGGGTAAACGGGAATGCCGCGTTCCTCAATCGCCTGGCGGCCGCCTTCCTCGCGGTCCAGCAGCACCAGGGCGGCGGCAACCCTGCCCCCTTCCGCCTCAATGGCGTCAATAGCCTTCAGCGTGGAGCCTCCTGTCGTGATGACGTCATCCACCACGACCACGGTATCCCCGGCCTGGAAATTGCCTTCAATGCGGCGGCCGCGTCCATGGTCCTTCGGCTCCTTGCGCACGGTGAACACCTGAAGCTTCTTTTCCGCTCCTTCCAGAGCGCTGGTCATGCCGACGGCCAGGGAAATAGGGTCCGCCCCCATGGTCATGCCGCCGATGGCCGCCACCTCCGGGAAACGGGGCAAAATATCCTCTTTCACCAGCTTCCAGCCCAGAGCGCCCACCAGGGTGGCTCCTACGGGGTCCAGGGCTGTCATGCGGCAATCCACATACAAGTCGGACACCTTGCCGGAAGCCAGTGTAAAAGTTCCCGTGCGCACGGATTTTTCCAAAAGAATGCTTTTAAGAAGATCGTATTGTTCGCTCATGAAAATAGGGATGAATGAAATGGTTCGCCGTGTATAACAGATACCCCCGGAATAAGCAACGGATAACAGCATGCAAATCTTGACAAAAAGGAGGACAGGCCCCATAACCTGCCTGTCATTTTCCCGTTCCCATGAAATCCGGCATACTGGCGTTAGTTTCTATCAGCTCCGCTCTTGTTTCCTGCACATCGTACGAGAGGCCCCCGCTGTTTGACCAAATCACCGGAAAAATTCAGGGAATGTCCGGACGGGACGATTATCTGTCCGGAGTGGGCGCCACCTCAGGCGTCAACACGGACCTGCCTCCGGAAGCCCGTCTGGGCCAGGGATATTGGGACCTGCCGGCGGGCACCCAGGGGGAAAAGCACATCATCATTGACCTCAAGCAGCAGAAAGTCTTCTACTACGTGGGAACCACGCTCGTGGGCGTTTCCCCCATGTCTTCCGGCAAGGAAGGCTACGGCACTCCCAGGGGAACATACAAAATCATCCAGAAAGACGCCAACTACAAATCCGGCACATACGGCGTTCTGCGCAGCAAATCCACCGGAGCCGTCGTCAACGGGGATTACAACGCCAGGGCTGGCGGAGCGCCGGCAGGAACCTACTTCGACCCCGCCCCCATGCCCTACTGGATGCGGATTACGGGAGGCTACGGCATGCATGTGGGTTTTGTCACCGGATATCCGGTCAGCCACGGCTGCGTGCGCCTGCCGGAGGACATGGCCAAGACATTCTTTGAACACACTCCCATCGGCACCAAGGTCACCATCCGTTAGCCGTTTCCTGCGCGGCATCGCGCCGCAGAAATGCCACACTTTCCGGAAACCGGCGTGTTTCGTATTCCCGCCGTCCGGAAGCGTTCCGTGCTGATAACTGCTCCCGTTTCATGGCGCAGCTTCCTCACTCCGGCATTGACAAACGGCTCCGAACCTTTTTGAATATACGGGATCTTTGACCTCTTGATTAGTCATGACAATCCCTCTTCCCCCTGCCCTGCCGCCCCATTTCAACATAGGCGGCTATAAAATCACGGCGCTTGTAGAAAGCGGTCCGGACTATCATCTGTACCAGGCTCTTTCCCCGGAAGGCCATGCCGTCCTGATACGCGAATTCTGCCCCGGGGGCCTCGTTACGCGTGACCTGGCCAGCGGAGAACTGGCTGTCTTTCCGGAAAATGAATCCCAATTCGCCCAGGCCCGGGAAGCTTTTGAAACCCAATACGCAGCAAATGCAGAAAGCAAGCTGAGGGGATTCGGCACCGTGCTCTTCCTTTACCCGCTTTCTCCGGCGCAGCCCCAGCCGGCTGTAGCGCATGCCCAGGCTCTCCGCCCCGCAAAAAAACCGCAGCAACCGCAACTGCGGAAACCCGTAGTCGGCGCCACCATCCCCGGAACGCCGCTGCCGCGGGTAAAGCACTCCGGAGGGTTCCCGGTCATCACGGTCATTGTGACCGGGATGCTCGCCCTCTTCGGATTTCTGGGCTACCAGATACTCAAGGATAAAGAAGAACCCGTCGCTAAAGCCGTTACCGTGCCCGTACCGGCTCCGCCCAAGCCCAAATCCAAGCCCGCTCCGCCAAAACCGGAGCCCGTGGTAGTCGCACCTGAACCGGAACCCGTGGTGGTCGCTCCCGAACCGGAACCGGAGCCTGAACCGGAACCGCCTGCTCCCGACCTTTCCCCCTCCCCGGAAGTCATTGCCATGGAAAAGGCTTTACGGGAGGAAGCTATCGCGTCCAAGGGGAAATTTTCTGAAAAACTGTTGAACAAATATCCCTATTACGCGGAAGCCTACGTACGGGATTACGTAAAAAAACGCGGAGGCAGTTTTTCTCCGGATTTTGAAAAATGGCTGAAAAACACGAAAAACAATCGTGAGGTCTTCGCCATGTTTTTCCCGCCGGATCCCAGCGTCGCCACCAATGTGGCTTTCATGATTGATGAACTGGGGCTGGAAACGACGGAAAAATATGACCAGCTCGTTCTGGCGTTCGCAGTAGGACGCCGCGAATTCGGCATGGGGGCCTTCGACCTTACCCAGCAGGGCCGCTACATTGATGCCCTGGGCAAGCTGAATGACCTGAGATCCTCTGGAGTCATGCCTCCGCCAGCGGACCTGTATTGCGCCGGAAAACCGCCCGTCAACTGGTATGGTAACGCCCCCCGCACCGTGGATGAGGAATGCTACAAAAAGGTGGAAGCCTATCTGGACCGCAAAAAAATCACCCCAAAGCAGGCCTGGCTCAGGAAATACCCCACCGTCTCGGAAATCGGGGACTCCGCCATTACGGAAGACAACCTGGCCGGCTTTCTGCACGAATACATGTACCGCCACGGCCAGCTGAGGCGCAAAAGGGACCCCTTCCCCACTCCGGTGGAATTCTTTTCCTACCTTGTGGATAAATATGAACATTGCGGTGATTTGCGCGACGTGGACCGCAAGCGTGTGGAATGGACCGGCGTTTCCCTGGAAGGAACGCCCTGGCCGGCCATGATGGCCCTTTCGGAAACGCGCCCCCTGCGTGAGTGCGACAGCGTGTGGGAACGCTACATGGGCCAGCGTGGGCCGACCCGCCTGTGGCTGTACGGCCCCTACCGGTCGGATGACGATAAAGAGCCGCCCATCCTGTTCAGCTTTGACCCGGATCCGGAATGGTCCCGGGAATCCAACGAACGCAAGCTTCATGAAGGCGGCGTGTGCGGCACCATGTCCCTTATCTCCCGCAATTCCCAGATTGCGCGCGGCATTCCCGCCGCCCCCGCCGGACAACCCGGCCACGGCAACCTGATGACCACCCACTTCACCGGCAACGGCTGCTGGCTGAGCGTGGGCCAGAGCGTGGACACCCTGAAAGCCACCACGGGATTCTGGTACTTCCGGGATTCCAGCGCACCGCGCACCGGCAATGCGGAATACCATTCCGGACTGGCCCTGTCCATGAACCTCGACTATGAAAAGTTCATTGACAGCCGCTTCGCCATGAACATTTACAAACTGGCGGGCGCCGGCTCCTCCCCGGAAGAAGCGGCCGACCCCTCCGGCACGCTTCCCAAGGCATTCACGCAGACCGCCATGAGGACTGTGCTCAAAGCCAACCCGTTCTATACGGAAGCCTGGTACACCCTCTTCAAGCAGGAACCCCAGGACCTCATGGGAGCCACCAAGATGGTGGATGAAGTGAGGGAGGCCCTGCCGGACGGCATGGGCATCAGGAAACTCTGGAAAACGCGCAAATACGTTCCCTCCGTAGGCCGTGGCGACAAGAACGGCAAGGAAATGCTTGCCAGCCACACCAAGGAATACGTCAACGTACTCTGCTCCGTGATTCTTGAAAACGCCCTGAAGCAGGAATATGATTACAAAACCTTCCAGTGGACCGAACTCATGTCCTGGCTCAAATCCGAATCCAAGCGCAACTCCTACCCGGAACCCCAGGCCGCCTATCAGATCGCGTACGCCAAGGCGCAAGGCACGGACAGGCTTAAAAGGACGGTGGACAGAGGGTTCAAGAAAGCCGCCAGCTTCTACCGGGATGAAAACAATGCGCTGAACGCGCCCAAGGATGTGGACCAGGAAGAAATGTCCTTCTCCCTGGACGCCCTGTGCCAGGCCCTGCCCAAGGAAGAACTGATACCGTGGATGAAAAACATGGTGGACACCTGCCCGGACGGCTTCAAGTATAAGCCCAAGAATAAAAAGGAAACGAAAATCCACCCCTTCTACGACACCCTGACGAAAAACTACATGTCCCTGGCTGACGAATCGGAAAAATCCCGCGTCAAGACGGAGATGAAAGACGCTTCCGACAGGATTCTGGAGCTTTCCCAGAAAAAGAAGGGAGACGGGGAATCATCCTCCGGACGCCGCCGGAGACGCTAATCCCCCCCCGCCGCCCCAGTTGCACCTTTACGTCCACATTCCCTTCTGTCACCGCATCTGTCCGTACTGTGCCTTCTTCAAGCACACCCCGGCGTCCACGGACATGAAACTTTTCATCCGTGCGCTGGGGCGGGAAGCGGAATCCCGCGCCCCTGTCCATGAGCCGCGGAGGGGAAACAGCCACCCTTTACTTTGGAGGGGGGACGCCCTCCATGCTCTCGGACACGCATCTGGGGCGTCTCATGGAAACCCTGGACCGTCTCGTGCCCGTGGACAGGCTGGATGAATTCTCCTTTGAGGCCAACCCCGCCACCTTTACGGAAAAAAAAGTGCGCTTCTGGCGCAGCCTGGGCATGACACGCGTCTCCCTGGGTGTGCAATCCCTGGATTCCGGCATCCTGCATCTGCTGGGGCGCGAACATACCCCGGCCCAGGCTCTGCACTCCGTGGAAATGCTGAAAAATGCGGGAATGGCCCATATCAACATGGATCTCATGTTCGCCATTCCAGGGCAAACCCTCTCCATATGGGAAGCCACCCTGAAGGAAGCTGTCAGCGCCGGAACGGACCATATCTCCGCCTACAACCTCACCTATGAAGAAGACACGGAATTCTTCCGGAGCCTGCTGCGGGGGGAGAAAAGGCAGGATCCGGACGAAGACGCATCCTTTTTTGAACTGGCGGAACACATGCTGGAGGCGGCAGGCATGCGCCACTATGAAACCTCCAACTACGCCCGGGAGGGCTGCCTCTCCCCCCACAACATGGCCTACTGGAAGGGAGAGGACTATGTGGGCATAGGCCCCGGAGCGGTCAGCACCATCAACGGCATACGGTACTCCAACACGCGGGACACGGGCGCCTACATACGCAGCACGCTGGAAAACAGCCTCC
>OMBL01000791.1_pt1 | contig 12630 bp, 17 predicted proteins | sample 1644871 | NCBI WGS metagenome assembly OMBL01 (sample SAMEA103958115, study PRJEB25191) | human gut metagenome | biome: human-associated habitat [ENVO:00009003]; feature: intestine environment [ENVO:2100002]; material: feces | place: Germany | collected 2013/2015
TGGCATGAAAGACAGCTGGGATAAGGTTTCCCGGTCACTCCTATGAGAGCTGCAACTGCAAGTCCTCCGCGGCAGATTGAACGTGAAAATGAGATGATCGTTATTTCACATCGCCTTTTTTGCGTGCACTGGCGCATATCTCTGAATGCGAGCGACTATGCGGGGCCGCATAAGGGGTATCATGGCAACATCAGTGCGACATATAAGTTCTGATGGATTTTCTAAAACGGCTGGTCGGGGGATCACATTTCCGGCCAGCCGTTTTGCTCCCTTTGAGCATCCGGAATGAATTTGAAATTTTCAGAAATTTTCAAATTATATACGAAAGTATGGTACAATAATAGAGTATGTAAAAAAGGGGGATGAGAAAGCGGTATTCATATATTGCTCATCGGGGAAGGCTCTCATTCGATTCCCCGTCTCTCTCGTCTCTAGTCCACTAGTCACAAAGTCACTACAACCCCCAAGGAGGTCTATAATGGCAAAAGATTATTCATTCGACGTGGTATGCCGCACGGATCTGCAGGAAGCGGCAAATGCTGTGAATCAGGCGTCCAAGGAAATCGGTACGCGCTATGATTTCAAGGGCAGCAAGAGCTCGGTCACTCTCGATGAGGATAAGATCACGCTGATCGGCGATGATGATTTCAAGCTGAAGCTGGTGAAGGATATCATTCATGGAAAGCTCGTAAAGCGTGGGATCTCCCTCAAGAATCTGAAGGAAGAGAAGAAGGAAGCGGCAGCCGGCGGGACGGTCCGTCAGGTACTCTCGCTGCAGAACGGGATCTCTTCGGATATGGCGAAGGATATCGTGAAGCGTGTGAAGGCTTCGAAGATCAAGGTCTCTGCCAAGATCAATGGGGATGAGGTGCGTATATCGAGCAAGGATAAGGATTGCCTGCAGGAGTGCATCCAGTTCCTGAAGCAGCAGGACATTCCGGCGGATCTGCAGTTTGTGAATTACAGATAAGAAGGCTCTGCGGGGGCAAGGGCTTTCACAGGTGTGACGAAGCTCAGCTTTGAATGGTGCGGTGCAGCATTTTCGTTACATCGAGAACCGAATGAACCCGTTGAACCTTTATGTATGGGAGGAGTTATGAACGCAGAGGAAATGATGGCGAAGACGCTCCGGGAAGGGCATACCACCGGCGCAACGGCGACGGGGGCGATGAAGGCAGCGATCCTGGCTATGCGAGGAGAATTTCCAAAGCAGGTGACGGTCCTTTCGCCGCAAAGGACGGAGCTCACGATCCCGGTGGAGTCGGCCGAGGCGCATGGGCGGACGGGCATCGCGACTTGCCTTAAGGATGCGGGCGATGACCTGGACTGTACACATGGGACGCCGATCGTCGTGACAGTAGAGCTGGTGGATACGCCGGGTCTTACGCTCCGTGCGGGGAAGGGCGTCGGTACGGTGACGAAGCCGGGGCTGCAGGTGAAGGTGGGACGGCCCGCCATCAATCCGGGCCCGCAGATCATGCTGCGTTATGTGTATGAGGAGCTCATCGGCAAGGATCATGGCTGTATCGTGACGGTTTCTATCCCGAAGGGGGAGGAGCTGGCAAAGCAGACGCTGAATCCTTCGCTGGGTATCGTCGGCGGGATCTCGGTCCTGGGAACGACGGGGATCGTGAAGCCGATGAGTGAGGAGGCGTACAAGAAATCGCTGGCGCCGCAGGTGCCGGTGGTCTATGCGAGCGGGATCCGCACGGCGGTCCTTTGTCCCGGCCGTATCGGTGAGACGGCGGCGAAGATCATGGGTATTCCAGCGGATGCGATCATCGAGACGAGCAATTACATCGGCTTCATGATGGAGCAGTGCATCGCAGGCGGTTTCCAAAAGATGCTGCTCATCGGTCATATGGGAAAGCTGGTCAAGGTGGCGTCAGGCAGCTTCCATACGTACAATCGCAATAGTGACGGCCGTATGGAGACGATGGCGGCGTATGCGGCCATGAATGGGGCAACGACAGATACGGTGCGTGAGATCATGTGCTGTACGACGACGGATGGCGCGGCGGCGGTCGTGCATCGGGAAGGGCTGGATATGATTTACCAGCAGATGGCGGAGAGAGCGCAGGTGCGCTCGGAACGCTATATTTTCGGTAAGGCCAGGGTCGGCGTGATTTTTGCGGCGATGGATGGCACGGTGCAGGCAGTCAGCAGCCATGCGAAGGAGATTCTGGAGGAGGAACAATGGAGCATACATTGATCGTAGCGGGGATCGGGCCGGGAGATCCGGACTATATCCTGCCGAAGGCGCAGAAAGCCATCGAGGGGGCGCATTACCTCGTGGGCGGCCGCCGCGCGCTTTCTGACTATGCGAAGCCTTCTCAGGAAACATATCCGGTGACAGGCAAGCTCTCTTTGCTGGCAAGCTGGCTGGAGGAGGCGCTTAAGAAGGATGATGTCGTCGTCATGGTGAGCGGGGATCCGGGCTATTACAGTCTGCTTCCGTGGCTCAAGAAGCGGTTTCCGGAGCATCCGATCGAAGTCATCCCGGGGATTTCTTCTGTGCAGGCCTGCTTCGCTCTTGTCAAAGAGCCCTGGCAGGGGGCGCTGTGGCTCTCTTTCCATGGCCGTGTGCCGGAAGAGAAGGATACGTCTTATATGCCCGGACGAAAGCTCGCCTTTCTGACGGATCATGAGCATGATCCGGCCTATATCGCGAGATACCTGATGGACAAGGGCTGGCCGAAGGAGACGCGCGCTGCCGCGGCCGAGCATATTTCATATGAGAATCAGCATCTTTCGGATTCGACTCTTGAGGAATTGTCGTATCTGGAAGGCTATGGTGAATCAGTCATGGTGGTGATGGGATAAATGCAGTTTGGCATCAAAGATGAGGAGTTTATTCGGGGAAAGGTACCGATGACGAAGGCTGAGATCCGTGCGATGGTCATGGTGAAGGCCGCCATTCAGCCTGGCGATATCGTGGCTGACATCGGTGCAGGGACAGGCTCTCTATCCATCGAGGCAGCGCTCTGCTGCCCCAAGGGGGCTGTGTATTCGATAGAAAGAAATCCGGAGGGGATCGAGCTGATCCGGAAAAATGCGGAAAAGTTCGGCTGCCGGAATATCCATACCATAGCCGGCACAGCGCCGGAGGCGATGGAAGGGCTGCCGAAGATGGATGTGATCATCATCGGCGGGTCTTCCGGAAATATGCATGAGATCCTGGATCGATGTGAAGCGCTGCTCGCTCCGGGCGGACGCATCATCCTTACCGCTGTCACCGTGGAAACGACGGGGGAAGTGGTGAAGGAATTCGCGGATCGTCCTTTCGAGCTGGAAGGCTTCGAAATGCAGATCAATCGACTGAGAAAACTGGGACGGTATCATCTCTATGATCCGATGAGCCCCATTTTCATATTTACAGCAATCAAACATTGAGGAGGAAGTTATTATGGGAAAATTGTATTTCATCGGCGCAGGCCCTGGAGATCCTGAGCTCATCACGGTGAAGGGACAGCGTCTCATCGCAGAGGCGGATGTCATCATCTACGCCGGCTCTCTTGTGAATCCGGAAATCCTGAAGTACGGCAGAAAAGATGCAGAGATCTACAACAGTGCGACCATGAATCTGGATGAAGTACTGAAGGTGGAGATCGAGGCGCTCAAAGCAGGCAAAATGGTGGCTCGTGTGCACACCGGCGATCCGGCCATTTACGGTGCGATCCAGGAACAGATGGACGGTCTGCGCGCAGCAGGGATCAAAGAAGATCAGTTTTGTGTCGTCCCTGGCGTCAGCTCCTTCCTTGCGACAGCAGCTGCGCTGAAACAGGAATATACCCTGCCGAGCATTTCTCAGACCGTTATCATCACCCGTATGGAAGGCCGCACACCGGTTCCGCCGAAGGAAAAGCTCGCGCTTCTTGCCGCACATCAGGCAACCATGTGCATTTTCCTCTCTGTCCAGGCGATCGATCAGGTCATGGCGACACTGAAAGAGGGCGGCTATCCGGGCGATACCCCGGTCGCTATCGTAGCCAGAGCGACCTGGCCTGACCAGCGTATTTTCCGCGGCACCATTGATACCATCGCAGACATTCTCCATCAGGCAGGCGTCGTCCGTCAGGCCATGATCGTCGTCGGCAAGGTCCTTGATACCGATTATGAACTTTCCAAGCTTTACGACAGCAAGTTCACCACCATGTTCCGCAAAGGAACAGATGGAGAGTAAGGAAAGCGGGGAAATAAGGCGATTTTAGGGTATTGGGATGAGACTTTGCGAAAATCAGCGTTTCCCTAGGGATTTAGGGATTAGAGTCTTCTGGTGACTAGGGATTAGTGGCTAGGGATTAGGAGTCTCAAGTGACTAGTGACTGGAATGCCAGCTCATGGCACCACCATTTCGCATTTCTTATTTCTTATTCAATCGAGGCTTTCAAACGTAATCAAGGGGCGAGCCGCCTCAGGGGCTAACCCTGAACCCTGAACCTTGAACCTTGAACCTTGAACCTTGAACCCTTATCCCCTGGAGAGTATCACATGAAGTACGCTATTGTTTCTGTATCCAAAGAAGGAGCCCAGCTGGGGGCGCGTGTGAAGGCGGGCATTTCCGGTGAGGGGACTCTGTATGAAAGAAAAGACGGTGCGAGTGGCAAAGAAGCCGTGTATTTTACCCGCACGCTTGCGCTCACGGCGGATATCTTCTCCTGCTATGATGGGATCCTTTTCATCATGGCCTCTGGCATTGCAGTCCGCGCCATCGCACCTCATGTAGTGAGCAAGGCGTCCGACCCTGCGGTACTCGTCATGGATGAGTGCGGGAAACATTGTGTTTCCCTTCTCTCCGGACACCTCGGCGGGGCGAATGCCTGGGCAAGAGAAGTCTCGGCGGCAGTGGGTGCCGATCCCGTCATCACGACGGCGACCGATGTCCATGACCGCCGCGCGCCGGATGATATCGCCCGCGAGCTGATGATGCGTGTCGAGCCGCTGGCGGCCTTGAAGCCTGTGAATACCGTCATCGCAGCAGGGCGCACATTCCGATGGTTTCTGGATGAGACGGTCGATGGGAGCGCTTCTATAGCGACGCGCCTCAAAGAGAAAGGGATCCGCACGGAGCCTTTAGACCGACTGGATGCCAATGCGTTTGACGCATGCGCCATCATTACCGAAAAAACGATCACTGTGAAGAAGCCTTTCGTCTGCCTTCGTCCGAAGAATCTTTTCGTCGGCATCGGATGCAAGCGCGGCACCTCCGAAGAGCTGGTGCAGAGCGCATTCACCGCAGCGCTTGCTCAGGCAGGGGCTTACCCGTATCAGGTAGCATCGCTTGCGAGCGTCGATGCGAAAGCGGATGAAAAGGGCTTGCTTGATTTTGCCAATTCCATGCATCTTCCGATCCATTTTTACAAGGCAGAGGAGCTTAAAAAGATCGCGGAAGAGTATCATTTAGAAAGTTCAAAATTTGTAGAGAAAACGATAGGAGTGGGAAACGTATGTCAATCAGCAGCGTTAATGGAATCAATGAAGGGAAAAACGCTTCTGCCGAAAACGAAGTTTGTCAGTGCCACGGTGGCGATCGCCCTGGGACTATCCGGGTCATCGGCATTGGACCGGGCCATGAAGAAGAAATGACGCCGAAGGCCATCAAGGCCATGGAAGCTTCCGATATCATCGTGGGATATAACACCTACATTGCTCTCATGAAAGACCTCATCAAGGACAAAGAAGTCGTCGGAAATGGCATGCGTCAGGAAGTCGATCGCTGCCAGAAGGCTGTCGATCTGGCGGCCGAAGGCCATCAGGTGGCCGTGATCTCCTCCGGAGACCCGGGCGTCTATGGCATGGCCGGTCTTGTGCTCGAGCTCATCCAGAAGCTTCCGAAGGAAGCGCGTCCGGAGTGTGAGGTCATCCCGGGACTCACGGCAGCAAATACCTCTGCTGCGGCGCTCGGCGCTCCGCTCATGCATGACTATGCCGTCATCAGTCTTTCTGATCTGATGACCCCGTGGGAACAGATCAAAAACAGAGCGAAGCTCGCCGCGGAAGGGGACTTCGTCATCGCCATCTACAATCCAAAGAGCCGCGGCCGCGCGACCTACCTCGATGAGATCCGTGACATCGTGCTTCAGTATAGAAAGCCGGAAACACCGGTAGGCATCGTCAGAAAAGCAGGACGTCCGGGCATGAACTGGACGATCTCCACACTGGAAAAACTGCCGGAAGAACATGTCGACATGCAGTCCACCGTCATCATCGGCAAGAGCACCACCTTCGTCGCTGACGGAAAAATGATCACACCAAGAGGATACAAAGCATGATCTGGATCATTTCCGGAACACAGGACGGCCGAGAAATCGGCGCTGCACTCGCAGACCGAGAACAGTCCAAGCCGGAAGGGGAGCGCAGTGAGATCCTTATGACCGTTGTCAGCCAGTACGGTAAAGTGCTCGCCGCACATAAAGGGCTCGACATCGAAGTAGGGCGCTTCCGGGAAGAAGACATGCTCCGTGTCATCAGGGAAAAGGGGATCTCGCTCATCCTTGATGCGAGCCATCCCTATGCAGCGATCGTTTCTGAGACGGCCCGCGCGGCCTGTACCAAGGCAGGAATCGACTACGTACGCTACGAACGCGCGGAGATCCCACTCCCTGACTATGACAAGCTCTATCACGCAAAAGATGAATTCGAAGCGGCGGACCTTGCCGGTCAGCTTGGAAAGAGCATCCTTTTGACGACCGGCTCCAAGACGCTTGCCACCTTCGTAGAGGCGAAAGCGCTGGAAGGCAAGGAGATCTGGGCGCGCGTGCTGCCGACATCGAATGTGATCAAAATGTGTGAAGACCTTGGCATGAAAGCCAAGTACATTCTCGCCCTGCAGGGACCCTTCTCCTATGAAATGAATCTTGCTATGATTCATGACTATCACGCCGATGTGATGGTCACCAAGAACAGCGGTCTCATCGGCGGCAGCGATACAAAGCTTAAAGCCGCGATGGACGCCGGGATTTCCGTCATCGTTATCGATAAACCGAAAGCAAAACTGGACGGCGCTGTGGTCTTCTCGACCGTAGAAGGCGTCCTCAACTATATGGAGGAACACTATGGATTTCATCAAGAGCCCTAAGGCCATCGAAGATAAAAGCATGGATCTCATCAATCCATTCATCATGGACATCGACCTCACACCGGAAGAAGTGACGGTCTATTCCCGTATGATTCACGCCTCCGGCGACGTAGACTACGGGCATCTCATCCAGACCAGCAAAGGCGCTGTCGCTGCCGGTATCGAAGCGCTCGCCAAGGGCTGCAACATCTATACCGATGTGAATATGGTCAAAGCAGGGATCAATAAGAATGCCCTGCATGCGCTCGGCAGTGAGGTATTCTGCCGCGTATCCGATCCGGAAATCGCAGCCATTGCCAAAGAGAAAGGCATCGCCCGCTCCATGGCAGCGATGAACTCCTTTGGCAACGATCTCAATGGCTCTATCATCGCTGTCGGAAATGCTCCGACCGCTCTCTATGAAGCCATTCGCATGGTCGAAGAAGACGGCATCAAACCGGCACTTATCATCGGCATCCCTGTCGGCTTCGTCGGCGCCGCTGACTCGAAAGAGCAGCTTGTCCGCCGTGCGCCCTGCCCCTTCATCACTGTCCGTGGCACCAAGGGTGGCAGCTCCATCGTTGCCTCCTGCGTCAATGCACTGATGTACAATCTGGTAAAGCGCAACAACAATATGCTCTTTGTCGAAGGTAAGAAATAGCTAAAAGCCTGCTAAGTTCCAAATGCTAGTATTTATCGGACTTAGCAGGCTTTTTATATTGCGTGGGTAAAATATAAAGGTAGCAATAGGGTAGCAATTATCTAAAAATCTTCTCTACATCATTGGCGACTTTTTCATCGTTTCCGGGTATCCAAGAGGTATAGGTGGTCAATGTAATGGCAGGAGATGCATGACCTAAACGCTTAGACACTTCAGCAATGGGGACGCCATTGGCTAGCAGCTGGCTGGCGTGGGTGTGGCGCAGCGCGTGGAAGCTGCGAACAGGGGAAATTCCCAAGTCTTTTTGGATGCCTTGAAAGGCGATCCTTTCATTGCTGGGGAACAGGAAATTCCCATTCTTCGCTTTGAAAACCAGTCCGCCGTGGGCTCTGGTTCTTTCCTGCCATTCTTTCAGCGTCTCGTAGAGTGATAGGGGAATAGACACATCCCTGCGGGAGTGGGAGGTTTTGGTGGCGTTTTGGACATATATGACCCCTTGTCCATCCTGGCCTAGTGTCTTGGTGATATGGATAAATGCGGGGGTAATATCGTTCCATGTGAGCGCCAGCAGTTCACCGATGCGCAGCCCAGTGTAAGTAGCCACTAGGATTTCCATATAGAGCCTATCCCGGTGCCGTTCTTTGGCATAGGCGAGTATCTGGTGGATTTCATCAATTGTGAAAATCTGTATTTTCTTCTGCGTCACCTTGGGACGTTCTACGGTGCCTATAGGGTTCTTTGCTAAGATGTCAAGAGCCACGGCTTTTTTAATGGCCATGTTAAGAAGCTCGTAGATCTTTTTGATATACGATGTAGAAATTTTCCCATCTAGGGAGTTGATCAAGGCTTGCACGTCCATCCCCGTGAGTTTCTGTAGGGGAATGTCGGCGATGGGCTCTATTTTCTCCAAAATAGCGAAATACAAGGACAGCGTGCGAGGTCTTACATTCTTCTTGTAGGTGTCGATGTATTGCAGGATCCATGCCCCTGTGCGCATGCCGGAAGGCGTCACGAAAGTGTTGTGGCGGATGCTATAGCGGTTATCCTCTAGCCAGTTCTCCGCCTCTTCAGTGGTGGGGAACCGCTTCACGATGCGCCTTCCCTCTGGGGTGATGAAAGAGGCGGCGTATCTTTTCTTTGATTTCTCGTAGTAAATGGACCCTTGCCCATTAGGGCGTCTCATGATAACCCTTCCTTTCTATAGAATACTTTCATCCAATCGCTGCATCCCAGAAATGCCTTTATCCCCCTATCAAAATAAAGGGATTGCCATTTTGCCGACCTTTGCAAAATGGAGGGAACCGTTGCAGAATTTGCAACAGCTGCCAGTGATATGTCAACCATTTCCGTGACCTCACGAAAATGGTTATTTTTTATTGGACACTTTACTAGCGGCTAGCCATTTAGCATCTTGCTCTAGTTCCTCCAAGTCCTCTCTATCGGCTGCCTCTGCATCGAAGGATTTCCGCCTTGCATCAAAAGCAGAGTATACTGCATCTACATGGTTCATCATCTGCTTATGAGAAACCGTCCCTGCAGAATCGAGGACAGGAATGCCGTAACTGGTAAGCAGACGGTCCGCCTCCTCACGCCAGAAAGAAAGGGTTAAATCCTTCCGAATCTTTACGCGGAATTCAGCACTTTCCAAGAAGATAGTGACTAGGCGGTTCAAACTATCCAATTCATCAGCAGTCAGATAGTTTTTAGCCGTATAGATGTCCTTCCGGCGGACGATGCCGCCCTGCCAGGAAGTCAGAGCCATGTTAGGCTTCGCTGCATCGGCACGGTCTAGGATAAGCTCCGCAGCCGTTCGACCCGTTACACCATAGATGAGCTTGTTTTGTACCTCAGAGAAAAAAGAAATAGCGCTCCGATCTGTCTTGTCATAATCGGAAGATAGGGCAAAAAGATCCCTGAGCTTCTGATAGAAACGCTTTTCGCTCGCACGGATATCCCGAATCTTTGCGAGGAGTTCATCGAAATAGTCGGGGCGTCCATCTGGATTCTTCAGGCGCTCGCTGTCGAGGACGAACCCCTTCTGCAGGTATTCTTTCAATGTGGAATTCGCCCACCGGCGGAATTGAGTGCCTCTGGGAGAACGGACGCGGAAGCCCACGGCTAGAATCATATCCAAACTATAGAAAGCTACTTTGTATTTCTTCCCATCAGCAGCAGTTGTTTCCAAAATGGAAACAACTGAATTCTTGTCTACTTCACCATCTTCGAAAAGATTTTTTAAATGCTTACTAATAGCGGCTTTTTGCACGTTGAATAATTCAGCCATCTGCGCCTGCGTACACCACACAGTCCCATCCTTAGCAAGCAAGCTCACATTGGCCTCGCCGTCATCGGTGTTATAAATAATCAGATCGTCCATGAAATACTCCTTTTATGATTTTCCAACGCTGGTCAAACGTACCACATCACTATTTTGCGGACGTTCGCAAAATAGTAGGAATGTAAACCATATCGTGAACTTCCACGGAATGGTTTACTAATCAGCTGCTGCAAAATTTGCAACTACTCACACCTAGACCATTTTCGTTACCCCACGAAAATGGTCTTTTTATTGCTTAATCACTGAATACTTCGCCACCGCTAGTCCGATGATCTGGATCGAATCGCAGTTGTCAGAGTTAAAGATCATCGGTGGATATTGCGGGTTCATGGACACGAGGGTGCAGCCGTCTGGATTTTTGTAGAAGCGCTTCAGGGTGGCGTCGTCGTCGATACGGACGGCGGCTATCTGGCCGTCATCCACGATGGGCTGGCTGCGGATGAATACCACGTCACCGTCATGAATGTCGGCGCCGATCATACTGTCCCCGCTTACCACAAGCCCGAAGTCTGCGTGTACGCCAGTATCGCAGGGCAGAAAGGCTTCTATATGCTCATCAGCCAGAATCGGCTTTCCGGCGGCGATCTGCCCGATAATGGGGACCATGCGCCTTTCAATGGGGACAATGTTTTTGAGGGCAAAGGGGTCTGTTTTCAGGATCGACGAAGAGTCATCTCTCCCGGAAAGCCATCCGGGATTTACGCTTAACGCTTCAGCTATCAAATATATCTTGTCTTGTTTTGGCTCGTACCTGTTGTTTAGGTAATCGGAAATCGAAGACGCCCTTATCCCAGTCCTCTTAGAGAGTTCTGCTTGAGTTATTCCTTTTTCATTCATTACCTGTTTCATCCTTTGAATTAGCTTCTGGTTCATATGCTTCACGCTCCTATTAAAAAACTATTTATTCATATCATAACTGAGCTTATTCCATAAGTCAACGGAAAAACGAAGGAAATAAACGGAAAACCGTTGACAGGATGCGTGGGGAGGTGTATTATAATCACAGATACGGAAAACCGTACATCAAGGGAGGTGATATTCAATGCCGGTGAAATTTAATTATGCTTCTTTAAAAGGGTTCATTAAAGAACACTTTGGAACAAATCGAAGATTCGCAAAGTTTCTTACTATCAGCGAAACTGCGCTTTACGATCGACTGGCGAACCGAACTCCGTTTACTCAAACGGAAATGGATCGAGTGTCTGATCACTTTGCGTTAAACGCAGAAGAAACATCGCGTCTTTTTTTTACCAAGGAAAATACGGAAAACCGTATTTAAGAAACAGGGAGGATCAACCATGACAGACGAAGAATGGAACGAGATAATCGCCAAAGAGAAGAAAGCCCGCGCAGAGGCGGTCGACCTTCTTTGCCGGGCGTTGCAGAAAGCTGGCGTGCCGCTCATTTCGCTCGAAATCTTCGATCGTGGTGCCAGCGACTGCATGGTCAAGGCGACATTCGAATGGGGTGAGAGGATGGGCAAACATCTCTATGGACGCCACGCACACGGCGCTTTGGGACATCCTGCGACAGATCCCGGAGCTTAGGTAACCATTAGGAGGAACACATCATGGGAAAAGAAAAAAAGTGGGTGACAGCGAAGGAATACGCGGAGACCCACGATCTCCCAGTAAGTACCATTCGCCGGTACTGCCGAGCAGGAGAAATCCCTTGCTTTAGGATTGGCCAGCGGTTCATGTTCAACCCCAAAGACATGGACGCCTTCCTTGAGTGGAAGGCACGCGAGGGGCTGAAAGATAGACCGGGGACCTTCCTGGAAGCCGTGAAAAAGGCGAAGGAAGGGACAAGGATTTCTGTCTGGCGAGCCAGACAGAATGAGGAGAAGGCCATGGAGACGACCTAAAGGAGGAACGAAATGAAAGAAAAAGCAATGAGAGAAGTGATCCTCGCACAATTGGGCGCACTTCGCGCGGATGCAGGCGTCGAGCTGGTCGCCTGCAAAGACACCTGCGTCGAGGATTACCTGACGGGGAAGGCTGACGCCCTCGCCGTTGCCATGCAGATGGTGGAGTCGAAGGCGCTGCTCGAAAGCATGGCACATTTCTTGCGCCACGAGGAAACCCGCAATATGAATATGGCGGAAAGTGCCAGGTTGTGTTCGAAGGACACGATGGCACGGCTCCGTGAGGGGGCAGCTGCCGGATACATGGCAGCTGCCCGAGTGGTCACGGAAGTCAGGGAGGCGAACAAGTCATGACCAGCGCAGAAGCAGTAGAAGTCGTCCATCAGATGATGGAGGCCCGCGAGCAAGAAGAAGCGAGAATCGCGGCTCTCGCCTCTCAAGTAGCCACGAAGAAATACGATCCTAGCGCCGCACGCCAGAGGTTCTGGAAGGAAGTGGCGATCTATCCGCTGACGCTGGTGTGCGCCGCGGTATACACCCTGCTAATGGCGGTGGCTCAATGAGATGCTGCGAGGGCTGCGGGAAGCCGCTCTCCGCGGATGCCGCCCCGCGGAAACGCTTCTGCTCCGCAGAGTGTGAGAGGCGCTCTTACTACGAAGGGCGCCGCGATAAGGACCATGCCAAAGAAGAAGCGGAAGAAGGCATTCCGC
>OMBL01000795.1_pt1 | contig 12606 bp, 10 predicted proteins | sample 1644871 | NCBI WGS metagenome assembly OMBL01 (sample SAMEA103958115, study PRJEB25191) | human gut metagenome | biome: human-associated habitat [ENVO:00009003]; feature: intestine environment [ENVO:2100002]; material: feces | place: Germany | collected 2013/2015
GAATACCCCTCTCCTTCTGTGCAGGAGAGAGGTATAACTTCAAATTGACGTCCCCCGAGGATCTGGCCCTCGCAAGACTGATTATTTCGTCTTCTTCGCGAACTCGTTAGGCTGGTAGTTTGTCCGTTTGTAGTCCTTGACCCAGACCTGACGCTCAATCGCCTGGTCGAGGGAGATCATCGTCTCGGTTGACTGGATGTAAGGAATATTCTGGATCGTGTTGATAAGAATCTCCATAAGGTGATCATTGTCAAAGCAATATGCCTTGAGGAGCAGAGCGGCCTTTCCTGTTACGAAATGACATTCCACAATCTCGGCGATCTTCTTCAGGTTCGCCACTACCTCGGGATATTTGTCCGCCTCTGACAGGGTTACGCTGATGAAAGCGCACACGTTGAGCCCCAATGCCTGAGGTTTCACGAGCAGCCTTGATCCTGTGATGACTCCGTTGGTTTCCAGTCTTTTGACTCTCTGATGAATAGCGGCTCCCGAAACACCGCACTCACGGGCGATCTCCAGGAAAGGCATCCTGGCGTTGTTGACCAAGAAAGAAAGGATCTTCTGGTCAATCTGATCAATGTGATAAGTTGCCATTGCTTTCGATTTATAACTAAACAGCCGCTAAATTATATAAAAAATCTTAAAATATCAAGATTTCTTAAAGTGGCGGCGCCCTTTTTCCGTTGGTTTTGAATTGTTAATGATCTCCAGGCAGGCCGCCTCTGTGAGAGTGGCCGCGTCAGTCTCCTTCGGAATCTTGTAGTTTGAGCCGGCGTGCTTGATGTACGGGCCGTAACGACCGTTGATCACCTGGATGTCGCTGTCTTTATATTCAGCCATCACAGAATTGGCGGCTGTCTTGCTCAGGCCGTCCTCTATGATGGCCGCGCATTCGTCCAATGTGATCTTGAGAGGATCCTTGCCGCGAGGAATCGAGAAATTCCTGTCGCCATATTTCAGGAATGGTCCGAAGCGTCCTTTCAGGGCGATGACCTCGACACCGTTATATTCTCCGACCGTGCGGGGCAGCTGGAACATTTTCAGCGCGTCCTCAAGGGTGATGTTCTCGATGAGCTGGTCCTTTCCGAGGGACGCGTACTGCGCTTTCTCGCCCTCGCCCTTCTGGATGTAAGGCCCGAACTTGCCGAACTTAGCGGTGATCTTGTTGCCCTCGCTGTCCGTGCCGAGTTCCTTTGACACATGGCTGTAGTTTCCGTCATGCAGCACCTCGTCCACCTTCTTGTGGAAAGGAGTGTAGAAAGCCCCGATGACATCGTTCCACACGAGATTGCCGTCCGCGATCTGGTCGAACTCCTTCTCGACGTTGGCTGTGAAGTCGTACCCCATGATGTCGGTGAAATTCTTCTCAAGGTAGTCGGTCACTATCATTCCGATCTCCTGCGGGAGCAGCCTGCCCCTTTCGGCGCCGACGGTCTCCGTCTTGGATTTTTCGGAAATATTCCCGTTCCTGAGCTCCAGGTCATTGACTGTGATTTTCTTGCCTTCCTTGTCACCCTTGACGATGTAGCCGCGTCCGGTGGTCAGAGTGGCGATGGTCGGTGCGTAGGTGGAAGGACGGCCGATGCCGAGCTCCTCAAGCTTCTTGACCAAAGTGGCCTCTGAATATCTTGGCGGTGCGGCGGTGAACTTGCACTCCGCGTTTATGCCCTTCTCCTCCATCTTGGTCCCTACCTGAAGGTCCGGGAGCATAACCTCCTCTTCCTCGGCCTCCTGGTTGTCCGTCCCCTCGATATATAATTTAAGGAATCCGTCGAACAGGACCTGCGTGGCCTGGGCGTTGAACTTCTCTGATCTCTTGTCGGAAGCCACCCTCAGGGTGGTGTTGAGGACCTTCGCGTCAGCCATCTGCGACGCCACCGTCCTCTTCCAGATGAGGTTGTAGAGCTTCTGCTCCTGCGCCGTGCCCTCGATCTCAGTGTTCTCTATGTATGTCGGGCGGATCGCCTCGTGGGCCTCCTGCGCACCCTTGCTGTGGGTCTTGAACTGGCGTGTCTTGGAATATTCAGGACCGAAGTTTCCGGTGATGAATTTCTTCGCCGCGCCGAGTGCCAGGGTCGAGAGGTTCGTGGAGTCTGTTCTCATGTAGGTGATGAGACCGCGCTCGTAGAGACTCTGGGCCACCCTCATCGTCATACTTACAGGGAAACGCAGCTTCCTTGCGGCCTCTTGCTGGAGAGTCGATGTCGTGAACGGGGCTGCCGGGAAGCGTGTGGCCTCTTTCTTCTCCACATCGGAGACAGTGAAGTCCGCTCCGATGCAGTCCTGGAGGAATTTCCTCGCCTCGTCGATTGTCTTGAACTTTGTGTCGAGGACGGCCTTGACCTTGACCGCCGCCGGGAATCCGGCCGGATGGAAGAATGCCTCGACCTTGTAGAAGGCCTCGTTCTCGAACGCCATGATCTCCTTTTCCCTCTCCACCACAAGCCTCAAGGCCACGGACTGCACACGACCCGCCGAAAGCTTAGGCTGGATCTTTCTCCAAAGGACAGGTGAAAGCTCGAAGCCCACAAGCCTGTCCAGGACCCTGCGCGCCTGTTGGGCGTTCACGAGGTTCATGTCTATGGAGCGCGGGTTCCGCACGGCGTTCACGATAGCGTCCTTGGTGATCTCGTGGAAAACGATTCTCCTTGTATGTGCCTCATTAAGTCCGAGAGTCTCGAAGAGGTGCCAGGAGATGGCCTCTCCCTCTCGGTCCTCATCGGACGCGAGCCATACTGTGGAAGCGCTTGCCGCCGCTTTCTTGAGCTCCGCCACGACCTTCTTCTTGTCGGAAGGTATGACATACTCAGGAGTGAAGTTCCTTTCCACATCCACACTCAGCTTCTTGTCCTGAAGATCCCTGATGTGGCCGAAGCTGGATTTCACCTCATAGCCGTTACCCAGGAATTTTTGTATAGTCTTGGCTTTGGCCGGAGACTCGACGATAACTAGATTGTCTGCCATATTGTTCTATTTTACAGGCCTTTCATAGATAGTTTGCCATTTCAATCTGCAAAGTAAGCCACAAACTGGGCAATTTTCCAAATTTTGTTATAAATTTGTCTTTATTATGACCGACTCGACTCGAAAGAAAATAATCAAGTGGTTCTGGATCGTGGTGACGTTTCCGGTGCTGCTTCTTGTCTTTATGATACTCCTTGTCTGGATGTTCGCCGACATCCCGTCGTTCAAGGATCTGGAAAACCCTGACAACAAGCTGGCCACGCAGGTCATCGCGGAGGACGGGGAGATCCTGACGACGTTCCACATCGAGAACAGGACCTACGTTTCCTACGACGAGATCTCCCCGAATCTTGTGCACGCCGCCGTGGCCACGGAGGACGTGCGTTTCTACAAGCATTCCGGAATTGATTTCAAGGGACTGGGACGTGTGCTGGTCAAGACGATCCTGCTGCACAACTCAAGCCAGGGCGGCGGCAGCACGATCACCCAGCAGTTGGCGAAGACCCTTTATCCGAGGGCCGGGATGGGGCGTAGGATTCCGGGAATATATCATGCCAAAATGGTGTGGATCAAGCTGAAGGAATGGATCACCGCCGTGAAGCTCGAAAGGGACTACACCAAGGACGAGATTATGACGATGTACCTCAACTCCATATTCTTCGGCAGCGGTGCGTACGGTGTGCGTTCGGCTTCGGAGACATTCTTCGGGAAGCTCCCGTCCGAGCTTTCTGTCGAGGAGAGCGCTATGCTTGTGGGAATGGTCAACAAGCCGACGAGGTACAATCCGGCCATCAATCCGGACAAGGCTCTGACCAGAAGGAACTTTGTGATCGGCCAGATGGAGAAGGCCGGCTATCTGGACAAGTCCCAGAGGGATTCCATCCGTCTGATCCCTATAGAGCTCAACTATGAGGTGCAGGACCACAACGCCGGTCTGGCCCCGTATTTCAGGGATATGGTTCGCCGCGTGATGAACGCCAGAAAGCCTCGCAAGTCCGACTATACGATGGTCGAGGACTATTCCGCCGACTCGCTTGCCTGGGCCACGGACGACCTGTATGGCTGGCTTGAGAAGAACAAGAAGGCTGACGGAAGCAAGTATGACCTTGACAGGGACGGTCTGCGGATCTACACGACCATCAACTACAAGATGCAGAAATATGCCGAGGAGGCTGTCGCCGAGAGGATCCGCGACCTTCAGGCTGACTTCCGCAGGGATCTGCGGAGCAAGACCCACAAGCCTTTCTCCAACGACATAGACGAGGAGACAAGGGACAGGGTCATGCGTCAGGCCAGACGTTGGAGCGACCGTTACCGCACCCTCAAGAAAGAGGGACTGACCGAGGCTCAGATCCTCAAGACGTTCTCCCGACCGGTGAAGATGCGTGTGTTCGCCTATAATAAGAAAGGTTACGCCGACACTACGATGACACCGGACGATTCGATCCGTTACTACAAGTCGATTCTCCGTACGGCCTTCGTGGCGATGGAGCCGGGCACGGGACACGTGAAGGCCTACGTCGGAGGTCCGAACTACCGCTATTTCAAGTACGACAATGTCCGTCAGGGCAAGCGTCAGGTCGGTTCGACGATCAAACCGTTCCTCTACACGCTGGCGATGCAGGAGGGTATGACTCCGTGCGACAAGGTCGTGAACCTTCCGCAGACGTTCGTCCTTCCTGACGGCAACACCTGGACCCCTCGAAGCACCGACAAGGAGCAGTGGATCGGTAAGACCGTCACACTGAAATGGGGTCTCACGAACAGCTCGAACAACATCTCGGCCTACCTGATGAAGCAGTTCGGCCCAGAGGCGATGGCGGATATGATGCGCAGGATGGGCATCCAGAGCCACATCGACGAGGTTCCGGCGCTTTGTGTCGGACCGGCTGACCTGTCGCTTTGGGAGATGGTGGCCGCCTACAACACGTTCCCGTCCAGGGGAGTCTATATCGAGCCGATGTTTGTGACCAGGATCGAGGACAACCAGGGCAACGTCATCAGCGAGTTCACGAACCGCAAGCGCGAGGCGATAGGGGAGAACACCGCCTACCTGATGGTCAACCTGATGGAAGGCGTGGTGCAGGGCGGAACCGCCAGCAGGCTCCGCTACCGCTACAAACTGATGGGCGAGATCGCCGGAAAGACCGGAACCACCAACGATAACGCCGACGGATGGTTCATAGGCTACACCCCGACTCTCGTGGCGGGAATATGGACGGGCGCGGAGGACCGCCAGGTGCACTTCCAGTCAATCACTTACGGCCAAGGCGCGCATATGTCCCTCCCTACCTGGGGAATATTCATGCGCAAGGTAGTTGAGGACGGTACCCTCGGAATCTCGGAGAACGACCGCTTCATCGCCCCTGCCGGCGTGAGCTTCGACCTGAACTGTACCGGAGGCGACAATGACGCCACGGACGTGCAGCAGAAGACGGAGGACTACTATTTTGAATAAAAAGGAATATATTAGGAATATTTAATATAGGAATATGGGCAAGTACCAGAGGATTGCAGTGATTTATGGAAGCGACTCTTCGGAATGGGAGGTCGCTTGCCGCAGCGGGGAGTTTGTCGCTTCGCGCATCGACGGGACGAAGTACGATGTCTATGAGATTTTCGCACGGTTCGGTAAATGGTCTCTTGTGGCGATGAAGAAACGGGACTCTATGAGGATTCCTTTCGCCGAGGGTGCCAGACCGGAGATTGACAAGACGGATTTTTCCGTGAAGGTTTATGGAGAAAAGATAAAGTTCGACTATGCCTACATAGTCCAGCACGGCACTCCGGGCGAAAACGGTCTCCTTCAGGGTTATCTTGAGATGCTTGGGATTCCGTTCAGCAGCTGCAGCGCGTTTGTCTCCGCGATCGCCTTCGACAAGTTCGCCTGCAAGAGTTATCTGCGTGAGGTTGATTTCGTCAAGTGCGCCCCTGATGTCTATGTCCGCAACGGAATGGACATCGAGTCCGTCTGCCGTAAGGTGGTGGAAAAGCTTAAGTTCCGGTTCGCCTTCTCTGAAGGCCCTTCGGTCATCATCGAGCAAGGGATTCCTGGCCAGGAGCTCACTTGTGCCGCCTATGCAGATGCGGAAGGAGTCAAGTCCTTGCCTGTGATACAGATAGTCACCGAGCACGATTACTTCGACTACGATGCCAAGTATAACGGTCAAAGCCAGGAGATATGCCCGGCTCCGATCAGTGAGGATTTGAGCGGACATATTCAGGAAGTGAGCAAGAGAATATATTCGCACCTTGGTTGCTCCGGTGTCGTGAGGATGGATTACATCCTTGCCGAGGATGGCCTGTACTTCTTGGAAGTCAACACTATCCCTGGAATGACAAGTGCTTCTCTGGTGCCAAAGATGGTGCGCACGGCGGGTCTTGACATCACTGATTTCCTGACAGGTATCATTGAAAACTCATAATGTTCAATTCTAACTTTTAAATTTTAAGCTTATGCTATTGAAGGATTTCCTTAATGAAGGAGTAGCGCGGCTGGAGTCTCTCTATCCGACGAAAGAAGCCAGAAACATCATGCTTATGCTTTGCGAAAGCCGCATAGGCACCAAAAGTTACACCCATATCGTGGAACCTGAATATCAGGTAAAGGACAAGTCTCTGGAAGGTCTCGGCGCTGATTTGAACAGACTGGCCGCCGGTGAGCCTGTCCAGTATGTGATAGGATTCGCGGATTTCTGCGGTCTGAGGTTCAAGGTGACCCCGGATGTGCTTATCCCACGCCCGGAGACTGAACTTCTGTGCCGCGAGGCCATCAAGATCGGCTCCAGAATGCAGAGGATGAGAAAGGCCTATGGTAAGTCGGCTAAACCTGTCCGTGTGCTTGACCTCTGCACAGGCTCAGGCTGCATTGCGTGGACGGTGGCCCTGAATATTCCCGGTGCCGAGGTGACAGGTGTTGACATCTCGGAAAAAGCGGTTGCGGTGGCGTCCTCGCAGGATTTCGCCGCCAAGATCAAGGAGTCTGGGGCATCTGCTCCCAAGTTTGTGGTCGCTGATGTGCTGGCTGGGAATCAGACCTTCACCGAAGGTGATTACGATCTGATTTTGAGCAACCCGCCTTACATCATGGAGTCGCAGAAATCTCAGATGCGAGTCAATGTCCTCAACTATGAACCTTCAACGGCTTTGTTTGTGGAAGACAGCGATCCGTTGGTGTTCTACCGCTCCATAGCCGTCTTGTCTCGTACCTGTCTATCGGCTGAGGGTAAGGGCCTTACAGAGATCAATGAACTTTTAGGCCCTGAGACGCAGAAGGTTTTCAGCGAGGCCGGTTTCCAGAAAATCGATCTTGTCAAGGATTTTTACGACAAAAACCGCTTTGTCTTTTATTCAAAATAAGGGCTGCATGTAACTGGAAGCCCTTTTTCGACAATTAGCCGTGGAATATTTCAATCCACGGCTATTTTTGTGTCACTTTGTGCTGTATCAACAACTTTAAACTCATTCAGTAATGAAGAATTTCAGTACAAAGAAAAGGTTGCTGGCGTCAGTCGCGCCGGCCCTTGCGGTGTTCGCCGCCCTGTTTTCATCCGCTTGCGACCGGGTGGAACAAGCGGAACTGTCTCCCGCCGATCCGATCTCCATGGTGGATCCGGCTACTGATCTGTCGGCCGAAAGCGTCGCAAGAATGCTCTCCGGGTTGCCTCTCACGTTGACCCAGGTCCGTGAAGTCTTCGATGGTGTGGTCTCCTCGTCTTCCAATGGCTATGATGAGGAATATCCTTTCGCGAATCTGCTTGCGTCTCCGGGTTCCGGAGTCGGGCACGAACTGCTTCAGACAAGATCCGTGACTGAATATCCAGAACCTTTGCGTGATCTTTTGTCCGCTGCGGACATCGCTCAGACCAGGGCGGGTTCTTTCTTGGACGCTCTTTCCGCATCCGGGTTGCAGATCTATTGGCCATATTCAGAGGACTGGGACGGGAAGGCAATGCCTGTCATCACTTTCAATCCGGAGGAGTCTTCCGGCGATGCTTATCTCAGGCGGCAGGATGACTCTAATGTAGGTTTCCTTAGGGAGCAACTCCCGAACGGGGCTTGGATCGTAAAGGAAGTCACTGTGGATGAGGAATATGCCCGCAATCATCCTGTATGGGTCATAAACAGGAATGAGGATGCCGCATATCTTACTCCTAAGATGCTGGACGCTCTTTATCCGGAGAGGACAGTGGCAGTCTCCACAAGGTCTTACGAAGATTGCCGGACATTGGTCCTCAAAGAATTCAAGGCTCATCGAAACTATGATTCATGGTTGGCAGGCGGCTCGGAGTTCTTCGTTAAGTGCGGCTCTTTGAATGGGTTCACGGCCAAGACTGAGGAGGAGTTGAAGCTTTACAGCCCGTCCGTCACCGACATGATGATCAACGTGAAACGCAAGAATGTGGGCAAAACGTTGAGATTCAACACCGTGCTTGTGTCGGAATGGACATCGCAGCTTGAGGAGTGCGTGTTCCTGATGATCGAGGATGATGGCGGCAAGCAGACTTCATGGAAGGCCAGCGGCTTGGTGAAGATCAAATCCAAGTCTTATGGATTCGAGGTCGAACTTCCTTTCCGTCGTAATGATGACCTCGTCTGGCGCGGAAAACTCTCCAACAACTATTTCGAGAAGTACAACGGTAAGCCAAACCGCTTCGGTGACGTCAGCATAACGTTCAGCTTCCTGTAAATCTCTGGATTGAGACTTTAGATATTCCGTAAATTGGAATTTATTATTAAGAAAATTTTGATTTACGGAATATTTGTGTAATTTCGCACTGGGTAATACTATATGAGAATCGTTTCGCATAGAAAACTGAAGGAATTTTACGAGCAAGCCGGGCACGAGGACGCAAGGATACCGCTTGAGCGTTGGTATCATACCGTTGAGGAGGCAGAGTGGCATTCCTTCGCGGAAATGAGGATGTCTTTTGGCGCGGTTGACTATGTGGGAAACCAACATTATGTCTTTAACATAGGTGGCAACAAGTATAGATTGATTGTCGTTGTGAAATTTGTGATGGGGTATGTTTTCATACGGTTCGTCGGTACACATCAAGATTATGATAAAATTGACGCTTCAACTATATAAGAGGGTAGGATTATGAGGATAATCACTGAAAACCAGTACAAATTGGCTCAGAAAAGAGTGGAGGATCTGCTTCCTCTGGTTGATGACAGCACACCATTGGATGACCCCAAGGCCGTTGAGCTGATGATGATGTCTGACATTGTCATTGATTATGAGAAGGAACATTTCCCCATAGTCAAGCCGAGCGTCGCGGATCTTATCGCTGACGGCCTGAAAGAGAATCATATCACTCAGAAACAGCTTGCGGAAGAACTCGGAATCAGCACGACGCGAGTGAATGATTTTGTGTCAGGGAAATCAGAACCCAATCTGAAAACGGCCGGACATATCTGCCGTTTTCTGAAGATACGTCCGGCCGCCATGCTTATGCTTTGATCATCAAGGCGTTGATTCTTGACATCTTCACACGACCTTGATCTTGAAGATGGCCTTTTTGATGCGCCCGGTCCCGATGAGCGGGGCGTGGGCGGTGTCAGGGGCGAATGTGATGGAGTCGCCGGCCTTGACATGGACGGTCTCGGTGACGGGGTCGTCGAAGAACATGATGTCGTTGCCGGCATTGATGTCCTTGGCCTCGCCGCACTCTTTTCTGGGTTTGACACCGAAATATTCATCACCAGAAAGCGGGACCTGCAGGTCGATGTACTTGTCGTGATGCGACCTTGGCCTCGACTTCCGTGAGCCTTTGATCCACATCGTCCAGACGAGATTTCAATTCCTCGTCGTTGTAGCATGCTGTGCCAGCAGTACAACCAGGGCATAATTACTTATAATATGTAAGGAATATTTTATTGCCTAAAATGTGCCTTGTATCGCCACTAATGGCATATTGTGATATGTGCTGAGAGTATATTCCTGCCCTGTTTATGAATATTTATGTTGCAATATGTGATAATTTGGGCTAAAAAAATTATAAAATAGAACAAAAATATGTCCTGACGACCATCTCACAGTTCGCGCAGTCAAAGGCGAGGTGATACCGTTTGCCGTTGTTGGTCAGGTATAGATTGGTTTTGCGGCTGCTTGGGATAGGAGGATTTACCATACCGGAAGTATGATTTGCCCTGCCATGCTGTCTGCCGGCTTGATGAACTGGACAGAGGCCGAGCTCATAACGGATGCAGTACTTGGTGCGCATCAGCTCGGCATCGGGGCGGTGAGAGATCTCGAAAGCGTCATCGGTCCGGGATGCTCCCAACGACATGTATATCTTACGGGCGATGTGGTTCGCGATGTTTGCCTTGTACGAAAGGTGTGGGCCATTCGATGTTGTCTCTTGAATATCTTGCACTTGTGACAAGACATCAGGCTCAAGTACTGGATATTCGGCGTTCCCGGTACGGCTTGACGCCTGGTTTACCGGCAGAGGAATCGCCCGGCAAGGCATCTCTTCCAGGGCGGCGGCGAGGTCTCGTCTGATTGCGTTGAGGGCTGATGTCGGAAGGAACGGCAGCGAGCCGTCCGGAGTCTCCACTTCAAGCGAGCGGAGGGTGAATGAATATATTCCTGTGGCCTTTGAGATTTGAGTGGCGAACATTCCGCGCATCCTTTCAGGGTTCTCCGCTGCGTTGTGTCCCGCTTCACGTTCCAGTTTGACGCTCCGCCCGTCCTGACTTACCGCGTTGATTTTCAGTGAATATGTTGGTTCGCTGAGTCGCTTCGGCAAGCTCGGCGACCGGTCCTCTTCGGTCCCTGAGCTTGTCGAAGTGACCGGAACCACAATGACTGAAATATCCACCGACACAGAAATCCTTCTGACCGGCAGGTCAGAGTTCAGTTCCTTCTCGAATGCGTTGCTGAGGTTCCGGTACAGTTTGGCTCCGGGATAGAGTCCAGTGACATTTCTGCACGTTATCCGGTTCCTTTGGCAGACATCGCCTCGGAAACCGACAATCTCCCCACGACCTTTGGACAGAAAAGAGAATCCGTCCCCGTTCTGAAGCCGGTCACCCGGATTTTTCATCCGTAATGTTATTGTGATGTTCTCCTCGCTTGGCCTCTTGCCGTTTGAAAAGTTCTGGCGCATCGGGGCTATGGAGACCACCGTTCCGACCTCCTCTCCGATTGATTTCGGCGCATCCATCGAGGACCAGTTCCCAGACCGTTTTCCGTCCAGAAACAATTGCGTGTACCCACGGTTGAAAGTCTTGGCCAGATCCGGCGTGAACCCGCCTTCACTCCGCCCGAACGAAACTCTGCGTAACTTCTCCGGATTCGCCGCGACCAACTCATCCAATGCCAAGGAATATGCCCGGACGACATTCCGCACGTAGGAGATGTTCTTCAACCTTCCCTCGATCTTGAACGAGCATATTCCCGCATCGGCAAGGTCTTGCAGCCTGTCCTTGAGGTTGTAGTCCTTCAGCGACAGCAGGGCTTTGTTCCGCACCAGTACGTTTCCATCTTCGTCCACAAGGTCGTAAAGCGACCGGCACGCCTGGATGCATTCCCCCCGGTTGGCGCTTCGCCCGGCTATCCGCTCTGACATATAGCACTGGCCACTATAGCAGACACACAAGGCTCCGTGCACGAAAAACTCCAGTTCGCAGTCCACAGACGACCTTATCGCACGGATTTGATCCAGAGACATCTCCCGTTCAAGAACAAGCCGTGAGGCTCCGATGCCCTCGTAGAGCCGTGCCTTCTCCGGAGTCCTTATCGCACATTGTGTCGAAGCGTGGACCGGCAGGTCGGTCAGTTCCCAGACCGCAAGGTCCTGCGCGATGATGGCATCCACTCCCGCGTCCTTCGCCTCGGCAAGCAGTCTTTCCGCCTCCGCGAGCTCGTTGTCAAAAAGAATAGTGTTGAGTGTCAGGAATATGCGCGCTCCGAATCTGTGAGCATATTCGGTGAGCCTCCGGATGTCCTCCATCGAGTTTCCGGCGGCTTGACGCGCCCCGAACGCAGGCCCGGCGATATACACGGCATCGGCACCGCAGTCAATCGCCGCGATGCCGATGTCCATATTCCTTGCCGGAGCAAGAAGTTCGAGGAACTTCATTGGTTACTTGCTGAGGGAAGCGATCATCTGCTTGGCCTGTGCGCCGAACTTAGGATCGTCCTGTACCTTCTTGTAGTATTCAAGAGCCTTGGCGTTGTTCTTAGCGCCCTGATAGAGGGCGGCCACGGTGAAAGTGATGGCCGGAGCGTTCTTCGCGTCCGGTTTCATCTCAAGATACTTCTCGAAGTACTTGATGGCGTCGGCGTTCTTGCTGAGTTTCTGTGAGCTCTGCCCTGCGATGAGGTAAGCTGTGGCGTTCTCGACATAACTGTTGGCCTTCTCGGCTGCCTTCACGGCGTCAGCGAACTTCTGGCCCTTAAGGGCGGCGTTGGCCTGCCTTACATAGATGTTGGAAACCTGCTCCTTGGCCTCGGCCTCCTCACCGTTCCATGCGGCATGCCTGAAAGCCTCGATGGCCTCCTCGGTCTTGCCCTGCGCTCCGAGAGCCTGTCCGAGGTAGAGGGCTGTCTTTCCGGCGGTGGTGTCGGCGGCGTAAGACTTCGCGAAACCATCGGCGGCGGTGGCGAAGTCCTTCAGTTTGAGTGCGTCA
>OMBL01000799.1_pt1 | contig 12580 bp, 7 predicted proteins | sample 1644871 | NCBI WGS metagenome assembly OMBL01 (sample SAMEA103958115, study PRJEB25191) | human gut metagenome | biome: human-associated habitat [ENVO:00009003]; feature: intestine environment [ENVO:2100002]; material: feces | place: Germany | collected 2013/2015
GTGCAACCTCTGCGACGGCAAGGGATGCCCGGTCTGCAAAGGCACGGGATGGCTGGAGATCATGGGCTGCGGCATGGTCGATCCCAATGTGCTTGAGGCCAATGGAATCGATTCGAAGAAATATTCCGGGTTCGCGTTCGGCATGGGGGTCGAGCGTATCGCCATGCTCAAATACGGCGTGAAGGACCTGCGGCTCTATTTCGAGAACGACATACGGTTCCTGCATCAGTTCGATACGGTGCTTTAAGCGCTGCGGTACACTCCCCGGGTCGGGGAGCGGCGAATCGCCCGCCGGATGCCGGGATGTTCCGGGGATGAAGTTCCGTATCGTTCGCGGGAATACGAAAAGCGGTTCTCCGACGTTTTCTTGACAGACGAAGGGAGGGGCTGCGTCTTGTTCATTGCACTCTTCCGGCGAAGAACGAAGATACAAACTCAACGATTTCAATGAAGCGGATGCTTGTGGCCCGACTCGCTGCGACCGACCGAATACTATACCGAGGGTGTGAAAAAACTCTTGATCGGAGAGGACACCCTGGCGGCCCGGGCACTGTTCCTGCAGGCCCTGGAGCTCGATTCCGCGTATGCTCCGGCCTGGTTCCGCCTCTCTTCGGTGACTCCCGACGGCGATCCGCAGGGTACGGCGTGGGCACGGCGTGCTTACCGGCTGGACTCGCTCAACAAGTGGTACGGGCAGCTTTACGGGCAAAAACTGCTTGCTGAGGGAGAACTCGACAAGGCGCGTCCGCTGTTCGTGCGGCTTTCGGCGCTCGACCCGACCAATCCCGACAACATTCGTATTCTGGCGATCCTGTACCAGCAGGCCGGGATGCCCTATTCGGCGATCGATATGCTCGATTCGGCCGAGATGCGTTTCGGTAAAATGCCTTTGTTGGGGGCGATGAAACGCCAGTTGCTGATTCGCACGGGGCAGTTGGACCGTGCGCTGGCCGAAGCCAGGGAGATGGCCGAGGCGATTCCTTACGAAGCGGAAAACCACGTGATTCTGGCCGACCTGTACGGTGCTGCCAAACAGGATTCGTTGGCCATAGCCGAGTATAACCGGGCGTTGGAGATCGACTCCATGAATGTCCCGGCGCTGGCTTCGCTCGCCGAATTCTACAACAAGCGCAACGATTCGCATGCTTATCTGGCCGTGTCGAAAAGGCTTTTCGAAATCGACGAGCTCCCCTTGTCGGAAAAGGTCCGCATTTTCCGCTCGACGTCCGTTTTTACCGGGACAACTTCTTTCAGCTCAACGACTTGATTTCGACGCTTGCGATCCGCTATCCCGACGATAAGGACGTCGTCGAACTGTATGCGCAGCACCTGATCAATGCCGGGGAGCTGGAGCAGGCGCTGACCCTCTACAAGCTGCATCTGGCCGACCGGCCTCCCCAGTTGGACTATTACCGTGCGGTGATCGACATCGAAACTTACCGCAAGCGGCTCGATTCGGTTTATCTGTATATCGACCGGGCGCTCGAGGTTTTCCCTGGAAATACCGAGCTGTATGCCCGCAAGGGACACGCCCAGGGGTATACCGGAAAGTTGTCGCAATCGATCGGCAGCTATAAAAAAGCCCTCAAATATGCTGATGCGGACTCCCTGCGCGGAGCCGTGTGGGGATATATCGGCGACGCTTATCACCAGATGGAGGAGGCCGGACGGAAGGACTCGGAACGGGACAAATACCGCCGCCGGTGTTTCGAGGCTTACGACCGTTCGCTGCATTATTACTACGATAACCCGATGGTGCTCAATAACTACGCCTATTTTATAAGCGAATCGTCCCGGGATCCCCGTCAGCTCGACCGGGCCTTTGCCATGGCAGCCCGTGCGGTGGAGCTGGACGGCAACAACGCCACGCTGTTGGATACCTATGCCTGGGTGCTGTTCCGTCTTGGACGGCTGCAGGAGGCTCGTCGAACGATGCAGCAGGCGATCTCTTTCGACCGCAGCGAGAATCCGGAACTCTACCTGCATTACGGGGACATCCTGGCGGCTCTCGGGGAGAAGTTCATGGCCGAAACCTACTGGCGCAAAGCGCTGGAGAAGGGATATGACGATCCCCGGGCGATCGAAGAGCGTATCCGGCAACTCAAATCCAAGCCCTGACTATGCGACAAGCCTTGAACCATTCGTATCGTTTCCCGCAGCGGGCGGAGTCGGTCCGCACGCTGTGTATCCGTTTGCCGAAGGTCGTTTTGTTTCTTTTCCTTCTACTTGGTGCAGGGTCGCTTGCGGCCCAGAATACCGACCAGCAGATCGCGGCGCAGAAACGGTTGATCGCCGACCTCGAAAAGCAGATCGCCCGGGAGGAACAGGAGATTTCGAAGCTCAAGAAGGGACGTGCCTCGGCCGAGGAGACGGTGCGCCGTCTGGCCCGTCAGATCGATTCGCGCAACCAGCTGCTCGACGTGACGGAGCGGGATGCCCGTAAGCTCGAGGTCGAGGTGGCCCGTACGGACAGCGTGGCCCGGGGGCTGTCGGCATCGCTCGACGCCCATAAACGGCGCTATGCCGAGATGGTGCGCGAGGCATACCGCAACTACAAACACAACAATTATCTGACCTACCTCTTCTCTTCGAGCGACTTCAATCAGGTGGCCCGCCGCATCACCAATCTGCGGGAGGTGGCGGCCATGCGGGAACGGCAGATGGAGCAGATCGTGACGCTTTCGGAGCAGGTGTCCGTCGAGCGGACCCGGCTGACCGGGCAGCAGCGGGCGCTGGATTCGGTGAAGCGCAGCCTGACCACGCAGCGGACCCGCCTGCAGAAAGATTCGCAGGCGGCGCGTGCCAACATCAAGCAGCTCTCCAAGAAGGAAAAAGCTGCCCTGCAACAGAAAATCGCCCGCGAGCAGCGGCTTGACGTGGCGATCGACGAGTTGCGCAAGCTGACCCGGGGCAACAAGGAGGGCAACACCTTTACGGCGAAGACTTCGAATCTGCGGCTGCCGGTGGTCGGCGGCGGGGTGAAGCGCTACAAGGGCAATATGGCCGAGATCGCGGGGCCGAAGGGGGCGCAGGTGATTTCGATCTACGAAGGCAAGGTCGTCGAGGTGAAGCGCAACCGGATCACCAATAAATACGACGTCTATATAGCCCACGGCGAATACATCTCTTCGTATGCCAACCTCAATTCCGTGACGGTGGGCAAGGACGACAAGGTGGCCCGCAACCAGCAGATCGGAACGATCGGGTCGGGGGTCGATGTGATGACCATGCAGCCCGAGTACAAGATGGTGTTCGGTATTTACGGACCGTCGCCCAAAGTACAGATGCGTGCTTCGGATTGCTTCAAAAAATAACCGTCTATGGCCGTACGCTATTATACCGATGACTGTACCTATCGCCTGCCGCAGAAACGGCTCACGGCCGCGTGGCTGGACCGCGTAGCCCGGGAAGAGGGGTATGAACTGGGGGATGTGACCTATATTTTTTGCTCGGCGGCCCGCCTGCTGGATATGAACCGGCAGTTCCTCGGGCACGACTACTATACCGACGTCATCACGTTCGATTACAGCGACCGCAAGGGCGCCCGGATCGTGTCGGGCGATATTTTCATCGATGTGGAAACCGTTGCGGACAATGCACGCGAATACGGCGCCGCGAAGCTGACCGAAATGCGCCGCGTGGTGGTGCACGGTTTGCTCCATCTGTGCGGACAGAAGGATAAGACACCCCGTGCGAACGCTCAAATGCACCGCAAGGAGGATCACTACCTCCGACAGTGGGATGAGCTGTCCAAAGGGCTGAAATAGGGCTTTGCGAGGGAATCCGGTCGCGGAGTTGCGGGTCCCTTTCCCGGCAGGATTATTTTTAATGCCTGAAATATCCCGTAAAATCGTTCGAATATATCATACGGTCGGTTCTTTCCCGACGGCGGGATGGGCGGCTCAAGGTGCTGAAAAGACGGTTTGCAGAGGGAGCCGGCCGCAGGGTTGCGAACTCTTTCACGAAAGGATGTATTTTTAACGCCTGAAATGCTCCTTAAAATCGTTCGAATATACCATAACGGTCGGTTCTGTTCCCGACGGCGGAATGGACCGTTAAAGACGCTGAAACGGCGGTTTATGGGCGGATTCGTCTTTTGTTTGGAACCGGTTCCCGAAAAAAGATGGATTTTCCCCGGCAATCGTATATTTCAATGTCCGTCATTCGACGGTCGTTCGTTCGCGGCCGGAGGCCGTGTCTGTAATGCCGACTCTCTCTTAAGTCCTTTCTTCGGAGGGGAATTCGGGTCGTTACGTTTCCAAAAAGAACGCTGTAATCGCGTTTTCCTTCGTTGGGACTGAAGCGGACGACTTCGCTTGCGGGACGTGTTTCGGAGGTTTCTGGCTGCGGTGGCTGCGGCAGCAGTTGTGGGGGCTGTCGATCGGGTCCGCCGTGCGGCGAATCGGTAGCCGGGAGAGGTGGACTGCGAAGATTCGGCTTTCGGAGGAGGCGTTTCCGCCGTGCGGGGACGGATCCGGCCGTTGGTTGTGTCCGCAACCCTTTAATCGTTTGTATTCTTCGGGAATGTGGCGGCAGGGATTGCCGGTTCCTTGCCGGAGAGAAGTTTATTTTTGCGGGAAAATGCTGACAAAGTTCGGGATTTTCCCGCGCGGGTCGCCGGAGTGTGCCGGAAGCGGGGAGAATCCGTTTTTGTTGGGGCAGCCCGTATTTGCTGATCTTTTCGGCGCTGCGGCGACGTTTTGCCGCGAGGTTGCCGTTTTCGATCCGACTTTCGCCGTCGGACGGCGGATAGCTGGGCGAAAGTTCCCGTTGCGTGCGGTTTCGGCTTTTTCGGATAAGCGACTTTGTTCGTATCTTTGCCGTGCGGCGGTCGGTCGTCGGATTGACGGCCGGCGGTGTTTTCCGCAATTCATGGAAAAGGAGATATGGTTTTACATTACGATATCATCGTGGTCGGCGGCGGTCATGCCGGCTGCGAGGCGGCTTCGGCGGCAGCGCGGCTCGGCTCCCGCACGCTGCTCGTGACGATGGACATGATCAAGTTGGCCGATATGTCTTGTAATCCGGCCGTAGGTGGTGTTGCTAAAGGACAGATAGTCAGAGAGATAGATGCTTTAGGAGGGCAGATGGGACGGATTACCGACCTTACGGCTGTCCAGTTCCGCATGCTCAACCGCTCGAAAGGGGCGGCGATGTGGAGTCCCCGGGCCCAGTGCGATAAGTCGCGTTTCTCGGCCGAATGGCGGCGTACGCTGGAGAATACCCCCAACCTCTATCTTTGGCAGGACACTGCGGTCGAACTGCTCTTCGGGCAGCGGCCTGCGGAGGAGGGTCGGCCGCAAGTGCGCGGGATTCGGACACAGATGGGGGTGGAGTTCTCGGCCGACTGTGTGATCCTGACTGCCGGGACGTTTCTGGCGGGGGTGATGTATTGCGGTCGTTCACACGCCGAGGGCGGCCGTGCGGGGGATTCGGCTTCGCACGGAGTGACCGAATCGCTCGTGGCGATGGGTTTCGAAGCCGGCCGGATGAAGACCGGGACCCCTGCACGACTCGATGCGCGGACGATCAATTTCGAAATTCTGGAACCGCAATACGGGGATGAAAATCCCTCGAAATTTTCCTTTTCCGCCGATACGCATCCGGTGCAGAATCAGCTTCCGTGCTTTTTGGTCTATACTTCGAAGAAGGTGCATGACATTCTGCGGAAGGGTTTCGGCGATTCGCCGCTTTTCAACGGTACGATCCGGGGGATCGGTCCCCGTTATTGCCCGAGTATCGAGGACAAGCTCAACACATTCGCCGATAAGGACCAGCACCAGCTTTTTCTCGAGCCGGAGGGTCGTTCGACCAACGAATATTATCTGAACGGGTTCTCCTCGTCGCTGCCCTGGGACATTCAGTGGGAGGCATTGCACGCCATCGAGGGGTTCGAAGATCTGCATATTTTCCGTCCGGGTTATGCGATCGAGTACGACTATTTCCTGCCGACGCAACTGCACCATTCGCTCGAAACCAAGCTGGTGGACGGACTCTATTTCGCCGGCCAGATCAACGGGACGACCGGCTATGAAGAGGCCGGGGCGCAGGGGGTGATGGCCGGTATCAATGCGCATCGCCGCAGGATGGGGGAGGAACCGCTGGTATTGGCACGCGACGAAGCCTACATCGGGGTATTGATCGACGACCTGGTGACCAAAGGGGTGGATGAGCCTTATCGTATGTTCACTTCGCGTGCCGAGTATCGGATTCTCTTGCGGCAGGATAATGCCGACATTCGATTGACTCCGATCGGATATAAAATCGGGCTGATTTCGCAAAAAAGGTACGATAGTTTCTGCAAAAAAAATCGACTCGTAGAATCGCTCGTAGCATTCGCTCGCGGACTGAGTGTCAAACCGGACGAAATTAACGACTGTTTGAAATCGCTCGGTTGCGACCCGATTTCGCAAGGTCGGAAACTGCACGACTTGTTGATGCGTAACAATGTGACCTTCGATCTGCTCTCGGGTGTTTTACCGAAGCTCGGCGATTTTCTGCGCGAGCAGGAGATGGATGCCGAGGTCGTCGAGGAAGCCGAGATCCAAATCAAGTACAAGGGGTATATCGAACGGGAGAAATTCATTGCCGACAAATTGCATCGCCTGGAGAATATCCGTATCCCGGCCGATTTCGATTTCCATTCGATGAATGCCCTGACGATCGAAGCCCGGCAGAAACTCACCCGAATCCGACCTGCGACGATAGGGCAGGCTTCCCGTATTCCCGGAGTTTCTCCGGCGGATGTGAATGTGTTGCTGGTGAAATTCGGTCGATAAAGTCTTTTATTGGGATTGAGCAATACGGTTTAACTGCTATTTTCCCGAATTTGACAATCGTTTTTGGATGTATTTGTCGTTTATCAATGCGGATTAAGATCGGTTGATAAATTGTGCGATTGTATTTTCTGTCTTATATTGTCGGGAGTGGCGGTGGCTATTCCCGATTTTTTTACGACTGTTTGTAAGTGGTGGCAAAGAAAACATGCAGTAAGAAAAAGGGATGTTCCACGTGGAACATCCCTTTTTCTTGAGTTTTGCGGGTGTCGATTACATGACGATCGTGCACCAGTTGTGTTTGTCTTCGGTGCGGCCGTACTGGATGTCCTGCAAAAGCGTATAGAGTTGCAGAGAAACCTTTCCTACTTCGTCGCCGTAGGTGTAGGTTTGCTTCGTGTCCATGTCGTAAATGCTGCCGATCGGCGAGATGACAGCTGCCGTACCGCAAGCGCCGCACTCCTCGAAAGTCGGGAGTTCGTCCACCGGAATATGACGCTCCTCGACCTTCAGACCCAGGTCTTGAGCCAATTGACGGAGGCTCTTGTTGGTGATCGACGGAAGTACGGAGTTCGACTTCGGCGTGATATACGTGTTGTTCTTGATGCCGAAGAAGTTGGCTGCGCCGCACTCTTCGATGTATTTGTGCTCGGTTGCGTCGAGGTACATGATGCTCGCATAGCCGAGCTCGTGTCCGTGCTCGCCCGACATAAGGCTGGCTGCATAGTTACCGCCCACCTTCACGTCGCCTGTTCCACGTGGAGCAGCACGGTCCTGTTCGCGGTCGATTGCGACCTTCATCGGCTTGATGCCGCCTTTGAAGTAAGCGCCTACGGGCGAGCCGTAAACCACCAGCAAGGCATCCTTGGAGGGTTTTACACCCAGTCCTGCCGTCGTGCCGAACATAACGGGGCGCAGGTAGAACGATGCGCCGGTGCCGTAGGGCGGGATGAAACGCTCGTTGCGCTTAACCACTTCTACGCAGGCTTTGACGATCATATCGATCGTCGGTACGGGCAGGCAGAGGCGTTTTGCCGACGACTGCAAGCGTTTTGCATTCTCTTCGACGCGGAACAGACGTACTTTGCCGTCAGCGCCCCGGAAGGCTTTCAAGCCCTCGAAAAGAGCCGTGCCGTAGTGAAGGCAGGATGCCGACATGTGCATGTTGATGTACTCGTCGCTTGTAATTTCCATTTCGCTCCACTTGCCGTCCGTGCAAGTATAGCGGGCATTGAAATCGGTCTTCATGTAGTTGAAGCCGAGAGAGCCCCAATCGATGTTCTCCATTGTTTTTTAATATTAAAGGTTGTATCTTTTGTTCAAGAAATATCTTTATTATCCGACTGTCGCACCCGGATTTGTCTGATCGTCAGGTTGTAACAGCCTTAATTTGCCCGAAGCGTCCTGGGCCATCAGAATCATGCCACGGGAGAGGATGCCCTTCAGTTCGCGCGGTTCCAGATTCACCAGTACGAGTACCTGTTTCCCGACGAGTTCTTCGGGTGTGTAGTATTCGGCAATGCCCGAAACGATTTCGCGCTTGTCGATGCCCGTATCGACGGTCAGTTTCAACAGCTTTTTCGTCTTGGCGACTTTTTCAGCGGCGAGGATCGTCGAAACACGGATATCCATCTTTTGAAAATCGTCGAAAGTCGTCGTTTCCTTTTGATCTTCAACGTGTTGTGCTGCTTCGGCCGAAGCATTCGCCGCTTTGGTCGCCGCCAACTTGTCGAGCTGGCGTTGGATTACGTCGTCCTCGATCTTTTCGAAGAGAAGCACGGCTTCGCCGATCCGATGTCCGGCAGCGAGCAGGTCGGTGCTGCCCAGTTTCTCCCAGCCGAAGGGTCCTGCCTGCAACATCCCGACGATCTTCTTCGCCGAGAAGGGCATGAACGGTTCGATGGCGATCGAGAGGTTTGCGGTGATCTGCAAAGCGATGTTCAGGATCGTCTTGACCCGTTCGGGATCGGTTTTGATGAGTTTCCACGGTTCGGTGTCGGCCAGGTATTTATTGCCCAGACGTGCGATGTTCATCGCCTCCTTCAAGGCTTCGCGGAACCGGTAGTTTTCGATGTTGTTTTCGAGGGCTTCCTTCGCGCCGGAGAGTTCCCGAAGCGTTTCGCGGTCGTAGTCCGTCAGTGCGCCGCAGGCGGGCACTGCACCGTCGAAGTATTTGTGTGTCAGGACTAAAGCCCGGTTTACGAAGTTGCCCAGCACGGCTACCAGCTCGTTGTTGTTACGGGCTTGGAAGTCCTTCCAGGTGAAGTCGGCCAGGTATTCGTGCAGCCAGACGGCCCAGTTGCGCGAGGTCGAGATCTTTTCGCCCTCGAGGTTCAGAAATTCGTTGGCAGGGACGTTTTCAGGCAGGATGTAGCCGCCGTGCGCCTTGAGCATGGCCGGGAAGACGATGCAGTGGAAGACGATGTTGTCCTTGCCGATGAAGTGCACCATTTTGGTCTCTTCGTCCTTCCAGTATTTCTCCCAGTCGGGCGTCAGGTCCTTGGTCGCCGAGATGTAGCCGATCGGCGCGTCGAACCAGACGTAGAGCACCTTGCCTTCGGCCCCTTCGACCGGTACGGGAATGCCCCAGTCCAGGTCACGGCTCACCGCACGCGGTTGCAGACCGCCGTCGAGCCAGCTCTTGCATTGCCCATAGACGTTGGTTTTCCACTCTTTGTGCCCTTCGAGGATCCATTCGCGCAGGAAACCCTCGTATTGGTCCAACGGCAGATACCAGTGCTTGGTGGCGCGTTTCACGGGTACGGAACCCGATACGGCGCTGTGCGGGCTGATCAGTTCGTCCGGCGAAAGGGTCGATCCGCATTTTTCGCATTGGTCGCCGTAGGCGCGGTCGTTGCCGCAGCGGGGGCAGGTGCCCACGATATAGCGGTCGGCGAGGAACGTCTGGGTTTCCTCGTCGTAGTATTGCTCCGAGGTCCGCTCGATGAATTTGCCTTCGTCGTAGAGCTTGCGGAAGAACTCCGACGCTGTCGCGGCGTGGGTCTTCGACGAGGTGCGCGAGTAGATGTCGAACGACATGCCGAGCCCTTCGAACGACGATTTAATCAACTGGTGATAGCGATCGACGATCTGCTGGGGCGTGACGCCCTCTTTGCGGGCCTTGATGGTGATGGGCACGCCGTGCTCGTCGCTGCCGCAGACCGAGATCACGTCGTATCCTTTCAGGCGCAGGTAGCGCGTGTAGATGTCCGACGGGATATAGACGCCCGCCAGGTGGCCGATGTGTACCGGGCCGTTGGCGTAGGGCAGTGCCGAGGTGACGAGATAACGCTTGAAGGGTTTACTCATATTGGGTAGAAAAGGTCTAACAATTACTATTTTGTGTCAAATGTAGTGATTTTTCTAATAATTAGAAACTAAAACCCGACTTTGTTGTATCGGATTTTTCGTTTCGGGAGCGGGAAGGAGCGGTTCGGACGGAATGCCGCCGCCGGTGTCGTCGGGCGGGATCCGTAAAAAACCGGAGCCTGAAAGCTCCGGTTTTTACGGATGTTGCCGGCCGTATTATTGCTTGCTCCGCAGGGGTTTGATGTCCTTGATGCGGAGCTGTACCGAAACCGAGCCCCGGTAGTGGTTCTCTACGATCTGATAGCAGACGTCGATCGGATGTCCCGCGCGGATCCACTCGTAGTGGGTCGGCTGCTGGAAGGCGATCGTCTGAATCGTCGTGTTGGGTTTCTGGCGCTGCATCAGGTCCATGCGCAGGTGCTCGCAGTCGGCGCCGACGAGCTTCGTTTCGCCGTGGCTGACCACGCCCCGCGTGACGAATACCGGTGCGGGGTTGCCGGGGCCGAACGGCTGGAAACGGTTCAGGTCGCGGCGGAACGCCGGGGTGATGTTCGAGAAGAAGAGTTCGCTGTCGATCTCCACCTGGGGTTGCAGCGTTATCGGGTCGATGTTCTCTTCGACGTAGGCATTGAAGCGGCGGGTGAACTCCTCGACCCGTTCGGGACGCATCGTGAGTCCTGCTGCGTACATGTGCCCGCCGAAGTTCTCCAGCAGGTCCGAACAGGATTCGATTGCCTGATAGAGGTCGAAGCCGGGCACCGAGCGGGCCGAACCCGTGACGAACCCGTTGCTCATCGTGAGCACCACCGTCGGGCGGTAGTAGGTTTCGATCAGGCGGGAGGCCACGATGCCCACGATGCCCTTCATCCAGCGGGGGTTGTAGATCACCGTACTCTTGGCGGCCTTCAGCTCCGCGTGGGCCTCGATGAAGTCGTGGGCTTCCTGCGTGACGCTGCGGTCGATGCACTTGCGGTCCTGGTTGAAGCCGTCGATCACCGAGCCGAACTCTTCGGCCAGGCTTTCGTTGCCTTCGATCAGCAGATTGACCGCCGCATAGCCGCCCGAAGGAGCGGCGTTTTCGTCGTTTTCGTCCATCCGCATACGGCCTGCGGCGTTGATGCGGGGTCCGATTTTGAAGACGATGTCGTCGATGGTGATGTTGTGTCGATCCAGGCCGCAGATCTTGATGATCGAGAGCAGCCCCTTCGAGGGGGAGGCGTTGAGCCGCAGAAGCCCGTAGTGGGCTAAAATCCGGTTTTCATCCACCAGAGGAACGATGTCCGAGGCGATGCTGACGGCCAGCAGGTCGAGCAACGGCTCGATTTGCTGGAACGGAATTCCGTTTTTCTGGCAGTAGGCCTGCACTAGCTTGAATCCCACGCCGCACCCCGACAGTTCGTCGAACGGATAGGAACAGTCGGCGCGTTTGGGGTCGAGAACGGCTACGGCGCGGGGAATTTCCTCGGCCGGGAGGTGATGGTCGCAGATGATGAAATCCACGCCCTTGCGTTTGGCATAGTCCACTTTCTCTATGGCTTTGATGCCACAGTCCAGGGCGATGATCAGCGTCGCACCCTTGCGTGCGGCGTGGTCGATGCCCTTGGTCGAGATACCGTAACCTTCGGTATAACGATCCGGGATGTAGAACAACAGGTCCTTGTGACCTATCTGGCGCAGAAATTTATAAACCAGCGCGACGGCGGTCGTGCCATCGACGTCGTAGTCGCCGTACACCATGATCTTCTCACGGTTGCGGACGGCCCGCTCCACCCGTTCGACCGCCTTGTCCATATCCTTCATCAGGAACGGGTCGTGCAGGTCCGAAAGCTGGGGGTTGAAAAATTTCTTAGCCTTCTCTAACGTGTCTATGCCTCTCTGTACGAGTAGATTGGCCAGGACCGGGGAGATGCCCGTCGCGGCAGCCATCGCGGCAACCGCCTCCGGATTCCCCTGAGGCTTCACTACCCATCGTTTTTCTATGGGCATATTTGTTATTATTTATATATTTTAACATTCAAATTCTCGCATAAATCTTCGACGAGGCGTCGTTTGACCTCCTCCATCGGAACCGGGCGACCGATCTCCTTTTCGATCGACGTGGCACCCCGGTCCGTAAACCCGCAGGGGTTGATATGGGTGAAATAACGCAAATCGGTTGCCACATTGAGTGCGAAGCCGTGCATGGTCACGTAACGCGACGCCCGCACACCGATCGCGCAGATCTTACGCGCCGGCTGCGCTCCTTCGATCCAGACGCCCGAGGCGCCGGCGATGCGTCCGGCCCGGATGCCGTAACGGGCTACCGTCCGGATGACTGCGCCCTCGAGCGCGTCGATGTAGTCGCGCAGCGAAAGTCCGATGCGCTCCAGGTCGAGGATCGGGTAGCCCACGATCTGTCCCGGCCCGTGGAAGGTGATGTCGCCGCCGCGGTCGATGTGAAAGAACTGTGCGCCCATCGCTTCGAGCGCTTCCTGATTGACGAGCAGGTTTTCGGC
>OMBL01000804.1_pt1 | contig 12474 bp, 10 predicted proteins | sample 1644871 | NCBI WGS metagenome assembly OMBL01 (sample SAMEA103958115, study PRJEB25191) | human gut metagenome | biome: human-associated habitat [ENVO:00009003]; feature: intestine environment [ENVO:2100002]; material: feces | place: Germany | collected 2013/2015
AAAAACACCGGTCTTGCGCACACCTTTGCCACTGCGGCAGACAAAACTGTGGTGCGCCGGGTGCTGGCGGCGCTGGCCGCAGTACTGTGCATGGGCATGGCGGCGCTGGGCGGCTGGGCACTGGTGCTGGCAGCGCTGGCGGTGCTCTGGCGCTACCATGCCGTGAGCCGGAAGCAGTTCGGCGGCATCACCGGCGACCTTGCCGGGTGGTTTTTGCAAAAGGCCGAGCTCTGGATGCTGGCGGCGCTGTGTGCCTGCCAGTGGGGAGGACTGCTATGATCTTTATTACCGGGCCGCTCTACAGCGGCAAGCGCACCTTTGCGCAAACGCTTCCCGGCAAGGCGTTGGCCGATGTGCAGCAGCTGGCGGCAGATGCCGCCGACCGCGAGGCACTGGAACGGCTGGCAGACCGCCTTGCTTCTGAATACGATATCCTCATCGCCACCGAGGTAGGCGGCGGTGTTGTGCCGATGGACCCAAAGCAGCGTGCCGACCGCGAGGCGGCGGGCAGGCTTGCCTGCCTGCTGGCCGCACGGGCAGAGTGCGTCGTGCAGATGTTCTGCGGTATCCCAACGGTTTTGAAAGGAGAATTGTCTCAATGCTGATCTATCTTCTGCGTCATGGCCAGACGGAATACAACGCCCAGAAGCGTTATCAGGGCCAGCGCGACATCCCGCTCTCACCCGAAGGCGCTGCCCAGCTGCGCCGGGCAGATTTTGACCCCGATGTGGTCTATGTTTCCACCCTGCAGCGCACCAGCCAGACGGCGCGCATCCTGTTCCCGGAGGCGAAGCTTGTGCCGGTGGACGGTCTGAAAGAGATGTGCTTTGGCAGCTTTGAGGGCCGCAATTTCATCGAGATGGAAAAGGACCCCGAGTATCAGGCATGGGTGAAGGCCAACTGCGAAAGCCCCTGCCCGGACGGAGAGCGCAAGACGGACTTTTCGGATCGCATCTGCCGCACTGTGGCAGAGCTGATCGATAAAGCCCTTGCCGCAGGCGAAGAGCGGCTGGTCATTCTGGCCCACGGCGGCACCCAGATGGCCGCCATGGAGCGGTTTGCCGTCCCCCACAGGGACTACTATGCATGGTGCGGGCCCAACGCGGGCGGCTTTGTGCTGGATGCAAAGGACTGGACGGAAAAGCATCTGCTGTATCTCGTGAAGACCGTCCAGTACACAAAGGAGAGCAGGGCATGATCCTTCAGGCAGTTGTCGGCGGCTTTGTGCTGGACGCGCTTTTCGGCGACCCGGCGTGGCTGCCGCACCCGGTGGTGCTCATGGGCAGATGCATCTCCCGGCTGGAAAAGTTTCTGCGCGCCCGCCTGCCCGGCACCCCGCAGGGAGAGCTGCTGGGCGGTGCCATGACGGCGTTCTGCCTGCCGGTGGGCACCTTTCTGGTCACGAGCCTTGTGTGTCTGGCGGCGGCAAAGCTCAGCCCGTGGCTGGGCCTTGCCGTGCAGATGTTCTGGTGCGGGCAGGCGCTGGCAGCCAGAGGTCTTGCACAGGAGAGCACAAATGTGTATAACGAGCTGGTCCGGAACGACCTGCCCGCTGCCCGCAAAGCCGTGAGCCGCATCGTGGGCCGCGACACCCAGAACCTGACCGCCGAGGGCGTGACCAAGGCTGCGGTGGAAACCGTGGCCGAAAATGCCAGCGACGGCGTCATTGCGCCGCTGCTGTATATGCTCATCGGCGGGGCACCGCTGGCGCTGACCTACAAGGCCATCAACACCATGGACAGTATGCTGGGCTACAAGAACGAGAAGTACCTTTATTTTGGCCGCGCAGCCGCGAAGCTGGACGATGTGGCCAACTACATCCCCAGCCGCCTTGCCGCCCTTTTGTGGGTGGCGGCTGCGGCCTTTACCGGAAACGATGCCAAAGGTGCATGGCGCATCTGGCGGCGGGACCGGCACTGCCACGCCAGCCCCAACAGCGCCCAGACCGAAAGCGCCTGCGCCGGTGCACTGGGCGTGCAGCTGGCCGGCCCGGCTTACTATTTTGGCGAATATTACCCCAAGCCCACCATCGGCGATGCCCTGCGCCCCATTGAGCCGCAGGACATCCTGCGCGCCAACCGCATGATGTATGCGGCAAGCGGCTTTGCGCTGGCATGGGGTGCAGCAATACGGGGGTTCCTTGCATGAAACAATTGACCCATGGCGGCGACTGGGCGGGCTACCGCGCCGAGTTTGGCCGCGACCCGCTGGATTTTTCGGCCAATGTCAGCCCGCTGGGCCTGCCGGAAGGGGTGGCAAAGGCCATTACGGCAGCGCTTGCCACGGCCGACCGCTACCCCGACCCGCTGTGCCGGGCCCTGCGTGAAAAGCTGGCGGTGGCTGAGGGCGTGCCCGCCGAATGGCTGCTGTGCGGCAACGGCGCGGCAGACCTCATCTTCCGGCTGGCGCTGGCTGCAAAGCCCCGCACTGCCCTTGTGACGGCGCCCACCTTCGCCGAGTACGCCACGGCACTGGAAACTGTGGACTGCAGGGTGGAACGGCATTTCCTGCAGGAGGAAAACGATTTTGCGGTGACGGACGCCATCCTTGATGCGGTGCACCCGGGCATCTATCTGGTGTTCCTCTGTCAGCCCAACAACCCCACCGGTCAGCTGGCCCGGCCTGCCCTTGTGGAGGCGCTGCTGCGCAGATGCGAAGCCGTGGGTGCGGTGCTGGCCGTGGACGAATGCTTTCTGGATTTTCTGCCCGAGGGGCAGAGCCTTTCGGCAAAGCAGCTGCTGAAAAACAGCAAAAAACTGATTATTTTAAAAGCCTTTACCAAGCTTTACGGCATGGCGGGCGTGCGGCTGGGTTATGCCCTAAGCGCTGATGCAGAGCTGCTTGCCCGGATGCAGGCGGCGGGCCAGCCGTGGGCGGTGTCCGGTCTGGCGCAGGCGGCAGGCATCGCCGCGCTGGACGAGACGGACTATGTGGCGCAGGTGCGCGCATTGATCAAAACACAGCGGCCTGTGCTGGCAGACGGCCTGCGGGCGCTGGGCCTGCGGGTGATCGAGGGGCGGGCCAACTATCTGCTGTTCCGGGCACCGGAAGCGCTGGGCGCTGCGCTGCGGCAAAAGGGCGCGGTGCTGCGCAGCTGCGGCAACTATCCGGGTCTGGACGCAGGCTGGTACCGCACCGCCGTGCGCACCGAGACCGAGAACCGGCAGCTGCTTGCACTGCTGGCCGAGACCCTGCCGGAGGTGGCGCAATGAGCAAAGCAAAATGCATTATGGTGCAGGGCACCATGAGCGGTGCGGGCAAAAGCCTGCTGTGCGCGGCACTGTGCCGCATTTTTGCGCAGGACGGCTACCGTGTGGCACCCTTTAAAAGCCAGAACATGGCCCTGAACAGCTTCGTCACCCGCGACGGCGCGGAGATGGGCCGTGCGCAGGTGGTGCAGGCGCAGGCCGCGGGCACAGAACCGGATGTGCGGATGAACCCCATCCTGCTCAAGCCCAGCAGCGATGTGGGCAGTCAGGTCATCGTAAATGGCAGAGCCCGGGGCCAGATGTCCGCCGCCGATTATTTCAGGATGAAGCGCAGCCTTATCCCGGACATTCTGGAAGCCTACAACAGCCTTGCCGCCGAGAACGACATCATCGTGATCGAAGGCGCGGGCAGCCCGGCAGAGATCAACCTGAAGGCGGATGATATCGTCAACATGGGCCTTGCCCGGCTGGTGGATGCCCCCGTTCTGCTGGCGGGAGACATCGACCGGGGCGGTGTGTTCGCCCAGCTGTACGGCACGGTGGAGCTGCTGGAGCCGGAGGAGCGCGCCCGCATCAAGGGGCTGCTCATCAATAAATTCCGCGGCGATGTGGAGATCCTGCGCCCCGGCCTTGCCATGCTGGAAGAAAAAACGCACCTGCCCGTAGTGGGCGTGGTGCCGTATCTGCGGGTGGAGATCGAGGACGAGGATTCTCTCTCGGACCGTCTGGAAGCAAAAAGCGCCGTCAAGCCGCTGGATATCGCCATCCTGCGCCTGCCGCATGTGTCCAACTTCACCGACTTTATCCCGCTGGAACAGCACCCGCTGCTGGGCGTGCGGTATGTGCAGCGCACCCGCCAGCTGGGTGCACCGGATCTCGTCATCCTGCCCGGCACCAAGAACACCATGGACGACCTGCGCTGGCTGCGGGAAAGCGGACTGGAAGCGGCGGTGCTCAGGCTTTCGGCAGCCGGTACGCCGGTGCTGGGTGTGTGCGGCGGCTATCAGATGCTGGGCGAACGGCTCTGCGACCCGGCAGGGGAGGAGAGCGGCACCCCCTGCACCCTGCGGGGCCTTGGCCTGCTGCCCACCACGACGGTGTTCGGCACCGAAAAGCACCTGACTCAGACCGCAGCCCGCGCTGCCGCTGCCCCCTTTGCCGGGGCAGCGCTCACGGGCTACGAGATCCACGCAGGCCGCACCGAGGTGCGGGGCGGTGCGTTCTGCACCCTTGCAGACGGCACGCCGGAGGGCTGTGTGCAGGGCAATGTGTTCGGCACCTACCTGCATGGGCTGTTCGACACCGGCGAACTGACCGAAAAACTGACCACTTTTTTGTGCAGAAAGAAGGGGATCGACCCGGCCGGGGCCGACCTCATCCCCATGGAACAATACCGTCAGCAGCAGTTTGACCTGCTGGCAGACGGCGTGCGTGCGGCGCTGGATCTGCCTGCCGTTTACGCCGCTATGGGCCTTGCCGGACCGAAAGGAGAGAACGCATGACACCGCAGCATCATCTGCCCGCCGACATTGAACGGACGAGCATCTCCATTATCACAAGGGAACTGGACGAGCTGGGCCTGACCCCGCCGCCGGAGACGGCTGCGGTGGTCAAACGGGTCATCCACACCACTGCCGATTTCGACTATGCAAAAAATCTGCGCTTTACTCCCGGCGCGGTGCAGGCCGCTGTCAGGGCCCTGCAGAGGGGTGCGGTGATCGTCACCGACACCAACATGGCGCTGGCGGGCATTTCCAGACCGGGCCTTGCAAAGCTGGGCTGTGAGGCCGTCTGCTACATGGCCGACCCCGCTGTGGCCGAAGCGGCAAAGCAGGCGGGCACCACCCGCGCCGTGGCTGCCATGCACCGCGCTGCCCGGGAGCACCCGGGGGCCATCCTTGCCGTGGGCAATGCGCCCACAGCCCTGCTGACCATCGCGGAAGAAATAGAAGCCGGGCTGCGGCCTGCGCTGGTCATCGGTGTGCCGGTGGGCTTTGTGAACGTGGTGGAAAGCAAGGAGACCCTCTTTGCAATCTGCGAACAGCACGGCGTGCCTGCCATTGCTGCCATGGGGCGCAAGGGCGGCAGCAATGTGGCCGCAGCCATCTGCAACGCCCTTGTTTATTCTGCCGCCGAAATGCTGGACCCCTCTGCCAGAGGGTGGAGAGGATAAAGGGCAGGCCGTCAGACCGCTTTCTCCGCAAACAGCGGCAATGCCAAATAGATAAAGGCTCTCCCTGCTTGACAAACAGAGAGGGCCTTTTCGTTATACAAAAAGGCTGCTGCACGCTTTTCGCCGTGCAGCAGCCTTTGAGAAAATGATGGTGTAACGCAGTTCAGGAAAAATTATTTGCCCAGATGCCAGATGTCCCGGTCGTACTCGGCAATGGTGCGGTCGGAGGAGAACATGCCTGCTTTGGCAATGTTCACCAGACACTTGCGCCGCCAGCCCTTCGGGTCGCAGGCGTAATCGCTGAGGGCCTGCCCCTTGCGCACGACATAGGCGTTGAAGTCCGGCAGGGTCTGGAACCAGTCTTTATGGATCAGCTCGTCGTGCAGGCGGGTCAGGTTTTCGGCGTGACCGGCGGCCAGCATCTCCGGGCCGGTGAGGAAGTTGATGGCGCGGCGGATGTTGGCATCCCCTTCCACCCACTGGGCGGGGTCGTAGTCGCCCACGGCGTAGCGGTGGATGACCTGATCGGAGGTCTGGCCGAAGATATAGATGTTCTCCTCGCCCACCTGCTGGCTGATCTCCACATTGGCACCGTCCATGGTGCCCAGCGTCAGCGCGCCGTTCAGCATGAACTTCATGTTGCCGGTGCCGGAGGCTTCCTTGGAGGCAAGGCTGATCTGCTCGGACAGGTCACAGGCCGGGATCAGCTTTTCGGCGGCGGTGACGTTGTAGTTCTCCACAAAGACCACCTGCAGCCACTGGGACACCTCCGGGTCTGCGGCGATGACCTTGGACAGGGTCAGCAGCGCATGGATGATGTCCTTTGCAATGGTGTAGGCAGGTGCGGCCTTGGCACCAAAGATGCTCACCAGCGGAGCAGCGGGCAGGTGCCCGGCCTTGATCTCGTAGTACTGATGGATGAGGTACAGCAGGTTGAGCTGCTGGCGCTTATACTCGTGCAGGCGCTTGGACTGGATATCGAACACGGCATCGGTGTTCACGCTCACCTTCTGGGTGCGCAGCAGCCAGTCTGCCAGAGCTTCCTTGTTGGCCTTCTTCACGGCGGTCAGCTGGTCCAGCACAGCTTCGTCATCGGCAAAGGCCAGCAGCTTTTCCAGCTCGGCGGCGTCCTTGCGGAAGCCGGAGCCGATGTGCTTTTCCAGCGTGGCGGTCAGGCGCGGGTCACATTCCAGCAGCCAGCGGCGGAAGGTGATGCCGTTGGTCTTGTTGTTGAACTTTTCCGGGTACAGCTCGTAGAAGCCGTGCAGCTCGGAATTTTTCAGGATCTCGGTGTGCAGCGCCGCCACGCCGTTGGTGGAGTGGGTGAAGTGGATGTCCATGTGGGCCATGTGCACCCGGTCGTCCTTGTCGATGATGGCAAGGCTCTCGTCCTTGGTGCGGGTGCGGGCCAGCGCGTCCAGCTTTTCGATAATGGGCATCAGCTGGGGCACAACGGCATCCAGATAGGCGCGGGGCCACTTTTCCAGTGCTTCGGCCAGAATGGTGTGGTTGGTGTAGGCGCAGGTCTTTGTGACGATCTTTACGGCTTCCTCAAATTCGATGCCCTTTTCGCCCAGCAGCCGGATCAGCTCCGGGATGACCATGCTGGGGTGGGTGTCGTTGATCTGGATGGCGGCGTAGTCGGCCAGATCATGGTAATCGCAGCCCCGGGCGGCACACTCGGCCAGAATGAGCTGGGCACCGGCAGAGACCATCAGGTACTGCTGGTATACCCGCAGGCGGCGGCCCGCCTCATCGGAATCGTCCGGGTAGAGGAAGAGGGTCAGGTTTTTGTCGATGGCAGTTTTATCGAAGGCAATGCCATCGTGGACGATACTCTCATCGATGGTATCAAGGTCAAACAGGTTCAGGGTGTTGGTGCGGCCCTCGTAGCCGGTGACGGCCAGCTTGTACAGCCGGGCAGTGTACTCTTTGCCCGCCAGCTCCACCGGATAGGTGATGTCGGTCTTTTCGGCCCAGCTGTGGGCGGTGAGCCACGGGTCGGGCTTTTCGTTCTGCACACCATCCTCAAAGGACTGGTGGAACAGGCCGAAGTGATACCGCAGGCCCACGCCGTCGCCGGGCAGGTTCAGCGTTGCCAGAGAGTCGAGGAAGCAGGCCGCCAGACGGCCCAGACCGCCGTTGCCCAGAGAGGGTTCCGGCTCCACCTCTTCGATATCGGAAAGGCTCTTGCCGGCGGCAGCCAGTGCATCCCGGGCTTCATCGTACAGTCCCAGATTGATGAGGTTGTTGGACAGCAGCTTGCCGATGAGAAATTCGGCGCTGATATAGTACAGCTTGCGGCCGGTGACCGGCTGCACACGGTCGGCGCTCTTCTGCCGGACGAGTTCCAGCAGCGCGAGATACAGCTCCTGATTCGTGCAGTCCGCCAGCGGCTTGCCCGTGAGACCCTGTAACGTTTCGGTAAAGCTCATAAATGCATCCTCCTTTGTTAGAGTGTATCTGAAAAGTTGAAAATTTAGTCTGTTTCTACAAGCACAGCCGGATCTTGCGTGAAACAGCCTTGAGATCCACAAAGGATCCCTGCGGCTCTTTGCCTTAGAGCCCGCTTGTGCTTGCGGAATATTCGTCATTTTCTTTGTTTTCAAATACACCTTGCGGAAAACAGGTTTGACATCTGTACTTCCAGATATACCACATAAAACAATCAAAATCTTGCCTAAAAAGCGCAGACTGTGGTACAATCCTATCATCAGGAGGTGAAACGATGCAAAATCAGGCATCTTTGCAGGAGACCAAGCAGCACGGTGCCGTGCGGTTTCCCTTCAATCTGTATCCCTGCACCATTCCGGGGGACTTTCCGCAGGTGGCGCTCCACTGGCAGGAGAGCATGGAGCTGGTCTTTGTCAAGCGGGGCACAGGGCTGGTGCAGGTGGGCGCTGAAAGTTGCCCGGCCCGCATGGGGGACATCTTTATTTTTACGCCCGGCACCCTCCATGCCCTGCGGCAGGCCGAGGGGCAGTGCATGGAATACGAAAATATCATTTTTGAGCTGGAGCTTCTGGGCGGCGCAGAGGACCTTTGTGCCGAGAAATATCTGCTTCCGCTGCAAAGCGGGCGCCTGTCGCTGCCTGCGCGGCTGACCCCGAACGATTTGTGCTATCTGCAGGCCGCCGCCTGCCTGCGGGAGGTGGAGGATGCCAACCGTGCCAAGCTCCCCGGCTATGAACTGCAGGTCAAGGGGGCGCTGCTGCGGTTTCTTGCCCTGCTCCTTGCACAGGGCCGGCAGCGGCTTGCCGCCGAGACAGCCGACACCCAGCGGCTGAAAACGCTCCTGCAATGGCTCTCGGCTCATTATGCCGAGGCGCTCCGGGTCGCGGATGCCGCCGGGGTCTGCTCCTTCAGCGCCAGCCACTTTATGCGGTGGTTCCGGCAGATGACCGGACAGAGCTTTGTGGCCTTTCTGAACGAGTACCGGCTCAACGCCGCCGCCGAAGCGCTGCAGGCCACGGATGAGACGGTTCTGACCATCGCTTCCCGGTGCGGGTTTGAGAACCTCTCCTATTTTAACCGGGCGTTCAAGGCACACTTCGGCATGACACCCCGGGAGTACCGGAAAAAATAAGCAAAACGAGGCCGTTCTGCCTCTCTGGAAAAGAGAGGGAACGGCCTCGTTTTTTTGCACATCAGACCTCCGGCGGCGGGCAGCAGCTCTCCCGTGGGATGAGCCGGTGCGGCACGATGATCTTGGTTGCCAGAAGATTCGGGTTCTCGATGTGGTTGATGGTCTGGCTGGCTGCTTCCATGCCCAGCTGGTAGGGGTTCACGTCCACGGTGGTCAGCTGCGGGCTGGTGATGCGGGAGAACAGCGAGTTGTTGAAGGAAACGATGGAAAGGTCTTTCGGGACGTGCAGCCCCAGCTTGCCGCAGAACTGTTCCAGCACCACAGCAAGAATATCATCGCTGACCAGCATGGCGGTGGGGCGGTCCGGCGCGGTGAGCAGGGCCTTCAGCGTTTCTTCGTAAGCATCGTTCAGAGTGTCGATCTCCATGCAGTCCTCCTCGCGGGGGGTGATGCCATGCTTGAGCAGGGACATCTGGTAGCCGCGCTTACGCTCTGCCGAAAACAGCAGGGCATTGCTGACACCAAAATAGGCAATGCGGCGGTGGCCCATCTCATAGAGGTAGTCGGCGGCTTCCTCTCCGGCAAGGGCGTTGTCGTTGTCGATATAGATGGTCTGGTTGGCGGACTGTGCCGCCTTGCCCACAATGACATGGAGCAGCCCTTCGCTGCGCAGATAGGCCGCCACCGGGCAGTCCTTTTTGGAATAGAGCAGGATGAAACCGTCTGCCTGCGCGTTGGCCACCATGCTCTGGATGGCGTCCAGAACCTCTGCATCGTCCTGCCCGGTGATGACCGTGTTCACATACCGCCGCTGGTTGCAGAACTGCCCGATGCCGCGGATGATCTCCAGATGGAATGCGTTTTCGTAGACATCCCGCTGGGAGGAGGGCAGAATGATGCCGATGGTCTTGGAAAAAGCTTCCACTGGTTCGGCTTCAAAGTTCGGCTCATAGCCCAGCTGCGCCATGATGCGGCGCACCCGCTCCTTGGTGTCCCGGCTGATGGAAGGGCTGTCCTTGCAGGTGCGGGAAACCGTAGAGGGGGAGACCCCCGCTGCTGCGGCGACATCCTTGATGGTAACTGCCATGATCTGTTCCTCCCGGATCGATATTGCTTCTATTGTAAAGCCGTTTGCACGCAATGTCAATGTTTGCGCAAAGAGTTGCGCAAATCGTGCAATACGTCACTCTGCGTACCTTCGACAACTTTCACAAAGAATCCTTTGCTAAGTTGTAGAAAACGTAGAAAGTTTATTTTTTTCCATAGAAAACTCTTGTAAAAATTGCGGAGTTGAATTATTCTTGTTGCGTAAAGTTACGCAAACGTGATGCAACACTTGCGTAAAACGATGCAAAAGGAAACAAGGAGGAACATCATGGCAACAACAAAAGCGGCTCCGGGCAAAAAGGGGCTCATCAACTTCGACTTTTTACAAAAGCTGGGCAAGGTGCTGATGACGGTCATCGCCGTCATGCCCGCTGCCGGTCTGATGATCAGTCTGGGCAAGCTGGTGCAGATGGGCGGCGGCGACATCGCAGCAGTCATGACCATCGGCACCACCATGGAGAACATCGGCTGGGCAGTCATCAACAACCTGCACATCCTGTTCGCCGTGGCCATCGGCGGCAGCTGGGCAAAGGAGCGTGCAGGCGGTGCCTTCGCGGCAGTGCTGGCATTTGCCCTCATCAATGTGATCACCGGCAACATCTTCGGCGTTACCAGCGCCATGCTGGCAGACCCCAATGCCGTGACCCACACCCTGTTCGGGCAGGAGATCGCCGTTAACGGCTACTTTACCTCCGTGCTGGGTGCTCCGGCCCTGAACATGGGCGTGTTCGTGGGCATCATCGCCGGTTTTGTGGGCGGTGTGGCTTACAATAAATACTACAACTTCCGCAAGCTGCCGGATGCACTGGCCTTCTTCAACGGCAAGCGCTTCGTGCCCATGGTGGTCATTGGCTACTCGGTGGTCATTTCCATCGTGCTGTCGCTGTTCTGGCCTGTCGTGCAGACCGGCATCAACAACTTCGGCATCTGGATCGCCAACTCTTCCGAGACCTCTCCCGTTCTGGCTCCGTTCATCTATGGCACGCTGGAGCGTCTGCTGCTGCCCTTCGGTCTGCACCACATGCTGACCATCCCCATGAACTACACCTCCTTCGGCGGCACCTACACCATCGCCACCGGCGTCAATGCAGGCAGTCAGGTATTTGGTCAGGACCCGCTGTGGCTGGCATGGGCCAACGACCTCATCAACTTCAAGAAGGCCGGTGACATGGCTGCATATAACAACCTGCTGGCTACCGTTACCCCCGCCCGCTTCAAGGTAGGCCAGATGATCGGCGCTACCGGTCTGCTGCTGGGCATCGCACTGGCCATGTACCGCCGTGTGGACGCCGACAAGCGCGCAAATTATAAGTCCATGTTCATCTCCACCGCACTGGCCGTGTTCCTGACCGGCGTCACCGAGCCGCTGGAATTCATGTTCATGTTCTGCGCCATGCCGCTGTATATTGTGTACGCACTGCTGCAGGGCTGTGCGTTTGCCATGGCAGGCGTCATCCATCTGCGCCTGCACTCCTTCGGCAATCTGGAATTCATCACCCGCATCCCCATGTCCCTGCAGGCCGGTCTGGGTGGCGATATCATCAACTTTGTGATCTGCGTGATTGCATTCTTTGCCATCGGCTATTTCGTGGCGTACTTCATGATCGGCAAGCTCAAGCTGGCTACGCCGGGCCGTCTGGGCAACTATACCGATGACAACGCGGACGAGTCCGCTGCCGACGCAAAGACCGAGAAGAAGGCCGACAAAAAGGCCGACAACGGTCAGGCCGAGCGCATCATCGCCCTGCTGGGCGGCCGGGAGAACATCGTGCTGGTGGATGCCTGCATGACCCGTCTGCGCGTTACCGTGAAGGACCCCGCCAAGGTGGCCGACCTTGCCGCATGGAAGGCTGAGGGTGCCCTGAGCCTGCTGGTGAAGGGCGACGGCATTCAGGCTGTGTATGGCCCCAAGGCAGACGTTCTGAAATCTGATATCAACGATATTCTGTAAAAAACTATGAAACTGCTGACTTTGAATACCCACAGCCTCATCGAGCCGGACTATGAGGCCAAGCGGGAGATTTTTGTAAACTTCATCGCAGCGGAGCAGCCGGAGGTGTTCGCCCTGCAGGAGGTGAACCAGACCGCCGCCGCTCCGCTGCTGGGGGACGCTCCGGCGGGGTACTATCCCTGCCCTGGCAATAGGGTGCCGCTGAAAGCGGACAATCATGCCGCCGCCGTGGCCCGGATGCTGGAAGCGCGGGGTGTGCACTATCATTGGAGCTGGCTCCCGGCGAAGATCGGCTATGACAAATACGACGAGGGCATGGCGGTGTTCAGCCGTGCACCCATCACGGACGCCGAAAACCTGCTGCTGAGCAAATCGGACAACTACCAGTATTGGAAGACCCGCCGGGCGCTGGGCGTCTGTGCAGGAGAGGTCTGGTACTATGCGGTGC
>OMBL01000805.1_pt1 | contig 12473 bp, 9 predicted proteins | sample 1644871 | NCBI WGS metagenome assembly OMBL01 (sample SAMEA103958115, study PRJEB25191) | human gut metagenome | biome: human-associated habitat [ENVO:00009003]; feature: intestine environment [ENVO:2100002]; material: feces | place: Germany | collected 2013/2015
TGCAAGGGGCAATTGCCCCTTGACCCCTTCGCGCGATTGAGTTGGTCGCTTTTCCCTGCTTTGCCCGCGTGTTTATCCCTTTTTCTTTTCCCCTATCCTCCCCCTGTTCGCCTTTACAAGCGAACAGAAATCTGCTATCATGAGGGGGAAATGCAATCCTTGTCGGGAGGTGCTTCCTATGAATGTTGACCAGCTGGCGGAATCCCTCCGCAGTGACCCTATGTTTATGCAAAATGTTGTCCGCTGGGATGTCCTTCCGGCGCGTCCGGCGGTGTATGAGCCGTTCCCGGATTCTCTTGATCCGCGGCTGCTTCCTGTGCTGGAAAAACGCGGGGTGCATCAGCTGTATCGCCATCAGGCGCACGCAATCCGCGAGGTGCTGGCAGGGCGGGATGTTGTGGTTGTCACGCCGACGGCCTCCGGCAAAACGATGTGCTATAACCTGCCGGTGCTGTCTGCCATTTTGCAGAATGATGACGCACGGGCATTGTATCTCTTCCCGACGAAAGCGCTCTCTGCTGATCAGGTCAGCGAACTGTATGAGCTGATTGAGGCGATGGGCGTTGATATCAAGACGTATACCTATGACGGCGATACGCCCGGCGCGGCGCGAAAGGCGGTTCGGCAGGCGGGGCATATCGTCGTGACGAACCCGGATATGCTGCACAGCGGGATTCTGCCGCACCATACGAAATGGGTCAAGCTGTTTGAAAACCTGCGGTATATCGTGATTGATGAAATTCATACCTATCGCGGCGTGTTTGGGTCGAATCTGGCGAACGTGCTGCGGCGGCTGCTGCGCCTGTGCGATTTCTACGGCAGTCATCCGCAGTTCATCCTTTGCAGCGCGACGATTGCGAACCCGAAGGAACTGGCGGAAACGCTGACGGGGCGCGAGGTCAGCCTGGTGGATGATAACGGCGCGCCGATGGGCGTGCGGCACTTTGTGTTCTACAATCCGCCGGTGGTCAATCGGCAGTTGGGCATCCGCAAGGGCGTGCTGCAGGAGACGCGGCGGATTGCGGGGCTGCTGCTGCAGAATGGGATTCAGGCGATTACGTTCGCGCGGTCGCGGCTGGCGGTTGAGGTGCTGACGAAGTACCTGAAGGACATGGTGCGCGACCCGCTGGGGAACGCCGGGCGGGTGCGCGGTTATCGCGGCGGGTATCTGCCGACGGAGCGGCGAGAGATTGAACGCGGGCTTCGCGCAGGACGGGTGGACGCGGTGGTGTCCACGAACGCGCTGGAGCTGGGCATCGACATCGGCGCGCTGGATGCGTGCGTGCTGTGCGGCTATCCGGGAACAATCGCGAGTGCATGGCAGCAGGCGGGGCGCGCCGGGCGGCGTAAGGGAACGTCCATTGTGTTCTATGTCGCGTCCTCGGCGGCGCTTGACCAGTACATCGTGTCCCACCCGGATTATCTGATGAAGCGCTCGCCGGAGAACGCGCTGCTGAATCCGGATAATTTGTATATTCTGCTCAACCACTTTAAGTGCGCGGCGTTTGAGCTGCCGTTTGAGGATGGCGAGGGCTTGGGGAATGCGCCCGGAGCGCCGGAACTGCTGGAATACCTTGATGAAGCGGGGATTCTACGGCACGTCGGCGGGCGGTATCACTGGTCGGCGGAGGATTTTCCGGCGAGCGAGATTTCCCTGCGGTCGGCGCGGGCGGAGGAGAATTTCGTCATCATCGACACGACCGATCCGGCGAACCACCGCGTCATCGGCGAAATGGACCGTTACACCGTGCCGATGCTGCTGCACGAAAACGCGATTTACATGCACGAGGCGCAGCAGTATCAGGTGGAAAAGCTGGATTTCGACGCCTGCAAAGCCTTCATCCGCCGCGTGGACGTGGGGTACTACACCGACGCGAACTTGAACGTGACGCTCTCCCTGCTGGACAAGGAAAAAGAGGAAGAGCAGGACGGCGGGCTGACGGCGCTGGGCGAAATCCGCGTATCGACCTTGGTGACGATGTTCAAGAAGATTAGGCTCGATACGCACGAAACCTTGGGGTTCGGGCATGTGCGGCTGCCGGAGACGGAAATGCACACAACCGCCATGTGGTGGACGCTGCCGGATACGCTGGCGGCACGGTTCGAGAGCGACACGCTGAAAAATGGCATGATGGGTGTGGCGAATCTGCTGCGGATTGTTGCGCCGCTGTCGCTGATGTGCGCGCCGCAGGACCTTGCAATCGTCTATCAGGTGAAAAGCCCGCTGACGGACAAGCCGACGCTGCTGCTGTACGACAACATCCCCGGCGGCATCGGGCTGGCGCAGAAGGCGTATGCCATGCGGAAGCTCCTGCTGGAGCAGGCGCTGCAAGTTGTGCGGGACTGCGCGTGCCGTCAGGGCTGTCCGGGGTGCGTCGGGCCGGTGGGCGAAATCGGCGAGGACGGCAAAGCGACCGCCATCGCCCTCTTGGAGGCGCTGACGGAATGAATCTGCGAGACAAACTCAAGGCGATTGAAAAGCCGAAATCGCCCCCGAAAGCGTCGGAAAAGCAGTTCACGGACTGCTACCACGGGCGGGAAATGCGCGAGTTATCCGAATTTCCCGGCGCGTTTGACCTTGACCTGTCCGCCCTTCGCCTGATGACGCAGGAAACGCTGCCGGACGATCTCGACTCGCGGAACATTCTCTATCTGGACACCGAAACCACCGGGTTCATGGGCGCAGGGACTGTCGCGTTCGAGGTCGGCATGGGCTGCCTGACGGATTCGGGATTCCAGATTCATCAGCTGGTGATGCGCGATTATCCGGAGGAAAAGTTTCTGCTGCAATCCATTGCGGATACGCTGATGGGCTACGACGCGATCTGCACCTTCAACGGACGGACATTCGACGTGCCGCTGCTGCGCGACCGCTTCCTGATGAACCGTATGGATGATTCGTGCCTTGACAAACCGCACATTGATCTATTGCACATTGCGCGGCGGGTGTTCAAACTGCGCCTGCAGCGGTGCAATCTGGGCAAGCTGGAAGAAGCGGTGCTGGGCATTCCGCGCTTTGATGATTTGCCGGGCGCGCAGGTGCCGCAGCGCTTCTTCGACTACCTCAAGACGGGAAATTTTGACCTGCTGACGGACGTGCTGGAACACAACGCGCAGGACGTGGCGAGCCTATGCGTGCTGCTGACGGCGATGGTGGAAATGTACCGCGCACCGGAAAACGTGCGGCACGACGAGGATGTGTTCTCCATGGGCGTGGCGCTGGAACGCTTTCAGCATGTGCCGGAAGCGCGGAAGTGCTATCAGCTGACGAGCGGCAATCTTCATGCGCAGGGGCAGGAGCGTCTTGCGCAGAGCTACCGCCGGGGCGGCGAGCGAGACGAGGCGGTAAAGGTCTGGCTGGGAATGATTGCGCGGCACGAGGGCGGAACGAAGCCCTACATCGAGCTGGCGAAGCACTACGAGCATTACGAGCGGGACTACGAGTCCGCGCTGGACATGACGCGGCGGGCGATGGCGCTGTCTGCCGAACCGTCATTATTCGATCCGCCCTCTGTACAAGAGGAGCAAAATGCGCTACAATATCGGTATGACCGCCTGAAAAAGAAGGCAGCCAAAAACCGCTGAAGGAGAAACGACAATGGGATTCATGGCGACCATCAAGGCGCAGCAGGCCATGCGCGCGCACGGAAAAGGCGATCTGGAACAGGCAAAGAAGCTCTATGAGGAAGCTATTGACAAGGGGCTGATGTCCGCGCGCCCGATGCTGGGCTATGCGATTCTGCTGATTCGCGAGGGCAGCTACGACAAGGCGATGCCCCTGCTCATCAAGGCGCAGAAGTGCCCCGATCTCACGCCCGACCAGAAGAGCCAGCTTTTTGTGGATTATGCGGCGTGCCTGATGAAGAAGGGCGAGCTGGACAAGGCGATTCATCTGCTGGAAAAGCAGCACAACCGCGCGCCGATTGGTCTGACCTATCAGACGCTGGGATACATGTACGTCGAGAAGTATTCGGGCGCAAAGCCGGTTGCGGAAGCCGCGCCGGAGAAAGCCGCCGAAGCGCTGGAAATGCCCGACACGGAAGCATCCACCGAAGCAGCGGAAGAGCAGCCGAAGGTCAAAACGCAGGAGGACATTGACCGCGAATGGCAGGAGGGCATCGACAAAATGTTCGCCTTCATTCAGGAGTCGGTGGACTATGACGACGAAGACCCGGTGTGCCTGGACAACTTGGGTCAGGCATATTACCGCGTGACGGGCGAGAAGGACAAGGCAAAGGAATGGTTCGAGAAGGCACACGCGGAGAAGGATTCGCAGATTGACACGCTGTGGTTCCTGTCGCGCTATGATTTGGAAGCGGGCGACAAGGCAGCGGCGATTGCAAAGCTGGAAAAGGCGCTGGACGGGCGCTTCTCCCCGCTGAATTTCTGCACGAAGGATATGGTGCGGGAAGAAGTGGAGAGACTGAAAAAGTAAAGCGAAATCCCTGCATAAACACGCGAAAACATTATGCAGATGTCGCCAACTGAATCGCGCGAAAGGGTCAAGGGAGGAACTCCCTTGCAGAGGCAGAGCCTCTGGGGGCATATGATGTCAGCGGAGGGGGTGTATATCCTCTCCGCCAAGACCTGTTTTGGAGGAATCACCATGGAAAAGGAAACACTGATCGTCGTTGGGCTGGGGAATCCGGGCACGCAGTACGCCCATACCCGCCATAACGCGGGGTTCGATACGCTGGAAATGCTCTGCCGCAAGTGGGGTGTGACATTGAACAAGAACAAGTGCAAGGGACTGCTGACCGAAACGACCGTGGACGGCAAGCGCGTTGTCCTCTGCGCCCCGCAGACGTTCATGAACCTGTCCGGCGAGTGCGTCAGCGAACTGCTCAATTGGTATAAAGTGCCGCTGGAAAATCTGCTTATCATCTATGATGATATTGATTTGCCCGCCAGCCGCCTGCGCGTCCGCAAATCCGGCAGTGCCGGGACGCATAACGGGATGCGCTCCATCATCGCCAATACGCCGGGGCAGAATTTCCCGCGCGTGCGGGTCGGCGTGGGCGCAAAGCCCGATGGCTGGGACTTGGCAGACTGGGTGTTGAGCAAGTATACCATCCGCGAAGAGCAAATCGCCATGCAGCAGGCATTCGAGCGCGCGGCGGACTGCGTGGAGGACTGGGTCAAAAACGGTATTGACCATGCCATGCAGGAATACAATAAGACCGTGTAAGCACAGGCGTATTTTTCGTACCACGACTCATCCCAAGGAGCGCATATGAATCAGGCATTATTATCCGGCATTGCGTCGAAAGCGTATGACAAGCTGCTGAAAGCAACGGAAAGCAAACAGCCCATCGCCGTGACGGGGCTGCCGGACACAATGGCGGCGTATATCGCGTCAAAACTCTGCGCCGATACGGGCAAAAAGGTGCTGCTGATTTCCGGCAACGACCTCAAGGCGGCGCACGACGCCGAGGACGGTCAGCAGCTGCTGGAAACGGGTGTGGCGTGTCTGCCGGGCGGCGAAATTGACCTTACGCGCGGCGCGTCAAGCCACGAAAGCGCGTGGCGGCGGCTGGAAGCGCTGGCAAGGGCGCAGGAGGGGGATATCCGCCTGCTCTGCACGAGTATGGACGCCGCCTTGCAGCGCATGGGCAGCGCCGACCGCTTCCGCGAAGAGACGATTCGCCTTGCTCCCGGCGACCGAATCGACCTGAATGACCTCATTCGCCGCCTGACCGCCATGGGCTACGAGCGCGTCAGCATGGTGGAGGGCAAGGGGCAGTGTGCCCTGCGCGGCGGCATCATCGACGTGTACCCGCCGGCGTGCAGCCAGAGTTTGCGCATTGAGTTTTTCGACGACGAGGTGGACTCCATCCGCGAATTTGACTGCATCAGCCAGCGCAGCCTTGATTCGGTGGAGAAATGCACGCTCACGCCCGCGACGGAGGTATTGCTTCCAACGGCGGAGGCGGAAAAGGCAGCGCGGCGGATGCGGGACGCCATCGAGCGGCAGGGGGGCGACCTGACGCCCGCGAGCTCGACGCTCTTTTCGGATTTGCCGCCGCTGCCGGAGGATGACGCGGACGCGCCGGACTTCTTCGATAAGAACATCACCCCGAAGATTCGCGAAAAGCAGCAGACTGCTGCGCGCAAGGCGGAACTCGAACGCCGCCGCGCCCAACTGATGGCGGACGCGGACATGCTGGCGGAGGGGCTGCCGTTCAAGCGCATCAGGGCGTGGCTGACCGTGCTGACGGATGATACTTACACGGTGCTGGACTGGTTCGAGCCGGAAATCGTCGTGCTGAGCGACCCGAATCTGCTCAGGAAGCGCGCGGAAGAACGCCGAGCGGGCTTCGCGGAGGATCTCGAAGGCGCGATGAGCCGCGATGAAGCCGTCAAGGAGCAGGAAACCCTGCTGATGGACTGGGACGAGCTGCTGCGCCATGTGCAGGGGTACGCGACGGTCGCGGTGACGGAATTTCTGGAGGGCATGGCAGGCGTGGCGGTGAAGGACGCCGCCGACCTTGGCGTGCAGCGCGTCGCAGGGTATTCCTCGCAGATTCGCCCGCTGGCGGAGGACTGCGACGGCTGGCTGCGCGAGGGTTACCGCGTGGCGGTGCTGTGCGGCGGCGTGGCGCGCGGTCAGCGTCTGGCGGCGGCGCTGGAAGAACACGATGTTGCCGCGTCGTTCGCGGAGAAAATCGACAAACTGCCGGATGAATGTGTGCAGGTGCTGCCCGGCACGCTGACGCACGGCTTCATCTGGGAAGAAGCGCGCCTGATTGTCGTCAGCGACACGGACGTGTACGGTACGGGCTACCGCAAGGCGAAGAAGCGGCAGGCGGCGGGCGAGAAGATAGCCGCGTTCACTGACCTTAAGCCCGGCGACTTTGTGGTGCATGAGGAACACGGCGTCGGCATTTATCTCGGCACGGCGCAGATGAAAAACGGCGGCACGCGGCGGGATTATCTGCAAATCCAGTATCAGGGGAGCGACAAGCTCTATGTGCCGATTGAGGCGCTCAGCCGTGTGCAGCGCTACATCGGCAATCCGGCGAATCCCCCGAAGCTGAACAAGCTCGGCGGCGGCGACTGGCAGAAGCAGAAGGCGAAGGTCAAAGAGGGCCTGAAAAAGATGGCGTTTGACCTTGTGAAACTCTACGCGCGGCGGTCGCAGGAGACGGGCTTTGCGTTCAGCGCGGATACGCCGTGGCAGCGCGAATTTGAGGACATGTTCCCATACGAGCTGACCCCTGACCAAGAACAAAGCGTGAAGGAAATTACGGCGGACATGGAATCGCCGCGCAACATGGACAGGCTGCTGTGCGGCGACGTGGGCTACGGCAAGACGGAGGTCAGCCTGCGCGCGGCGTTCAAGGCGCTGATGGACTCCAAGCAGGTTGCGATTCTGGCGCCGACGACGATTCTGGCGCAGCAGCACTACAACACGGTCTTGAAGCACTTCAAGGGCTTCCCGGTCAAGGTGGACGTGCTGAGCCGCTTCCGCACGGCGAAGGAAACCAAGGACGTTCTGCGCCGCGTGAAGGAGGGCGAAATCGACATCCTTGTCGGTACGCACCGTATTCTGGGCAAAGACGTGCAGTTCAAGAACCTCGGTCTGCTGATTGTGGACGAGGAGCAGCGATTTGGCGTGCAGCATAAGGAAATCATCAAGAACATGAAGCATCAGGTGGATGTGCTGACGCTCTCCGCCACGCCGATTCCGCGCACGCTGCACATGTCGATGGTCGGCATCCGCGATATGTCTGTGCTGGAAACGCCGCCGGAGGAACGACTGCCGGTGCAGACGCGCGTGATTGACTACAACGACGGCGTGATTCGCGACGCGATTCTGCGCGAGGTGTCGCGCGGGGGGTGTACTTCCTCTATAACTCTGTACAGACCATCGGCGCGTTCTATGAACGCTTGAAGCAGCTTGTGCCGGAAGCGCGCATCGGCGTGGCGCACGGGCAGATGCGCGAACACGGCTTGGAGGACGTGATGATGGACTTCTACGGCGGCAGCTACGACGTGCTGCTCTGCACGACCATCATCGAGAGCGGCTTGGACGTGCCGACGGCGAATACGCTGATTGTCTTTGACGCGGATCGCTTCGGGCTGAGCCAGCTCTATCAGCTGCGCGGGCGCGTCGGGCGGAGCAACCGGCAGGCGTATGCGTACTTCACCATCCGCCCGGAACGGAGTCTGTCTGAGACGGCGGAGAAGCGCCTCGAAGCCATCAGGGAGTTCACGGAGTTCGGCGCTGGCTTCCGTATCGCCATGCGCGATCTCGAAATCCGCGGTGCGGGCAATATTCTGGGCCCGGAACAGCACGGGCATCTGGCGACCGTCGGCTACGACATGTACTGCAAGCTGATGGAGGAAACGCTTCAGGAGGCGCGCGCGGAGCAGGAAGGTCTGCCGCCCGCGAAGCCGCACCTCGAAACGCGCGTGGACATCAAGGTGGATGCGTATCTGCCGGACGACTATGTACACGACGACCGACAGCGGATGGAGATGTACAAGCGGATTGCGAGCCTGACGACGCAGGCCGACCGCGAGGACATCACCGACGAGCTGCTTGACCGCTTCGGCGAAGTGCCACCGGTGGTGGAGACGCTGCTGGACGTGGCGCAGGTGCGCGTGCTGGCAAATCAGCTTGGTGTGTCGCTGGTGACCTACAAGCGCGGCGGCTTCCTCGTGATGAAGTTGAACGCAGAGTACATGCCCGATCAGGCGGCGTTCATTCCCGCGATGGCGATGACGGACAAGCGCTTGATGCCCTCGACCACCGCCCCGGACGTGCTGCTGCTGGTTGACCCGACGCTGGGCGAATACGCGATGCTGTCCGAAGCGGTGAAGGTGCTGGGGAAGCTCAACGAGAATATTGAGACGATGCTGAAAAAGCAGAAGAAGGGAGAAAAACATGAAAACACTTGATAAGCTGATGATGACGATTGTGGGCTTGCTGTGCTTCTGCGTCTCTGCGGCGGCTCTGATTTTCATGGATTTCAGCACGGAACACGGCGTGGTCTATGCAGACGTGCTGTACTGCATTCCCGTCTGCGTGCTGCTGCTTGCCTTTGCCGTGCTGACGATACTGAAATTCCGCACGGGCTATGACGGTAATCTGAAACTTGCAGGAATTGTCTGGGATGTGTTGTTCGCGCTTGCCTTTCTGCCGATTCTGGGCGTTCCCGCGATTGCGCAGGCAAGCGGCGCCTATGGATTGCTCTGCAAGGTACTGTTCGTGCTGGTGCTGCTGATGCCGAAAGTTTGGATTCTGCTGCCGAAACGGGGCGAATGAGCGCATCAGTCGCGCTGCGTGCGAATCTCCCTGCAACATAAATAACCAAGAAACATGGGCGTGTGCTGCGAAGGGGTCAAGGGGGCGACCGCAAAGCCCCCTTGTCGCCTCCGCAGAGGCGAAACCCTCTGCAACAATAAAATTTAAGGTAACACCGCTGCAAAAGAGAAATCAACACAGAAAACCCAAAAGGAAAGTGATGAGCAATGCCGCAGGAAACCTTCCTGACCGCCGCAAATCCCCCCGCGCCGCTGGCGGAGCGCCTTCGTCCGCAGAACCTCGATGAGTTTGCCGGACAGGAGCACCTGATCGGACGCGGCAAAGTCCTGCGCCGCATGATTGAGGGCGATTTGGTGTCCTCCATGATTTTCTGGGGGCCGCCGGGCGTGGGCAAAACCACGCTCGCGCAGATTATCGCCCATCAAACGAAGAGCCATTTCATCAACTTCTCCGCCGTCACCAGCGGCATCAAGGAAATCCGGCAGGTGATGGAGCAGGCGGAAAGTGACCGGCATTTTGGCATCCGCACGATTGTGTTCGTGGACGAAATCCACCGCTTCAATAAGGCGCAGCAGGATGCTTTCCTGCCCTACGTCGAGAAGGGGAGCATTATCCTCATCGGCGCGACGACCGAAAACCCGTCCTTTGAAGTCAACAGCGCCTTGCTGTCGCGCTGCCGCGTGTTCGTGCTGCACGCGCTGACGGAGGAGAACGTGCTGGGGCTGCTCCACCGCGCCTTGCAGGACGAACGCGGCTTCGGCGGACAGAAAATCGACATGGCGGAGGATTTGCTGCGCGCAATCGCGGTTTTCGCCAACGGCGACGCGCGAACCGCCCTTTCGACGCTCGAAATGGTCATCCTCAATGCCGATTTGGATGAGAACGGTCAGGCGCATGTGACCCCGGAGACGGTCGCGCAGTGTACGTCGCGGCGGTCGCTGCTCTACGACAAGAAGGGCGACGGGCACTATGACCTCATCAGCGCACTGCATAAGTCGATGCGCAATTCCGACCCGGACGCGGCGGTGTACTGGCTGGCGCGGATGCTGGAGGGCGGCGAAGATCCGCTGTATATCGCGCGGCGCGTCGTGCGGTTCGCGAGCGAGGACATCGGGCTGGCGGATTCGCGTGCGCTGGAAACGGCGGTCGCGGCGTATCAGGCGTGTCACTTTCTGGGGATGCCGGAATGCACGGTGCATCTGACGCAGGCGGTGGTGTACATGGCGATGGCGCCGAAATCGAACGCGCTGTATGTGGCGTATGAGACGGCGAAAAAGGATGCGCAGGAGCAAATCGCAGAGCCTGTTCCGCTGCAAATCCGGAATGCGGAAACCAGCTTGATGAAGAACCTCGGCTATGGCAAGGGCTATGTGTACGCGCACGACACGCAGGAGAAGCTGTCCGCGATGACATGCCTGCCGGATTCGCTGCAGGGAAAGCGGTACTACCAGCCGACGGAGCAGGGGAACGAGGGGCGGTATAAGCAGCGGCTGGAAGAGATTTTGAGGTGGAAAGAGGAGCATAGGGGGAAGTAAGCGGAAAATCCCCCCCAAAAAAACAAAAGAGCCTTGCAGGAGCATCACACGCTGCAAGGCTCTTTTGTATGGAGCGACTGGAAGCACACACCCAATCACAGTTTCTTTTTGAGGAGAATTATCTCTTCTGTTCGGGATTCTTCCACAAATCCATGTTTCAGAAAAAGGCTGACAGCCGGATTGTCGATGGCAATATCATCATACAGAACGGAAACGCCGTTGCTTTTCGCCGCGGAACACAGCAAATCCAATGCTTCGCCGCCATAGCCTCTTCTTCTGTATTTCGCATAAATCATGACGTTGGCTATTTCCTGCTGCATTTCGGCATCATAGTGATAGGCAATTTCGCCAACAAACTGACCATCTTCGTTTTTGAGATACCTGTAATACCGCTTGCCATCAGGGTCAGCAATCCAGCAATCGTACCAGCCACGCCATTTATCTTCCCCAAAGGGAATTGTCCCGCCCCATGCGTGATTGTAAGACATGGTATCTTCATCCGCCAGCATCATTTGCCGAAACCACAAGTCCTCATATTTTGGCTCATACAGCGTCAGCATATTGACCTCCTGATGATGACTGTATTTCCAGATGGAAAGGCAAGAAAAAATCCGAACCCGCTTCCAATTGGAAAGTCAGATTCGGATTCTTCATGTCGTGCCGGAAGTGGGACTTGAACCCACACGACATCGCTGCCAACGGATTTTGAGTCCGTCGCGTCTGCCATTCCGCCATTCCGGCAAGCACAAAATAGTATAGCATAAAATCGGCGGTTTTGCAAGCGGTTTTGCGCGGTGACGGAAAATTTTCGGGTGCATGGGCAAAAAAAGGACTGTCCCGTTTTGCAGGACAGTCCATCGGAATTACTTCCGCAGGGTGATGACGATGTGGCGCTTGGGTTCTTCGCCCTCGGAGTGGGTGTCCACCAGCTCGTTGGGCTGGAGCGCGGAGTGAATCACGCGGCGCTCGTAGGGGTTCATGGGCTCCAGAGAAACCTTGCGGCCCATCTTAACGGCGCGGTTCGCCATGCGGTTCGCCAGACGAATCAGCGTGTCTTCGCGCTTGGCGCGGTAGTTCTCCGTGTCCAGCGTGACGCGGGTGTAGTGATCCTGCCCCTTGTTGATGCGCAGGCTCGTCAGGTATTGCAGGGCGTCAAGCGTCTCGCCGCGGCGGCCAATCAGGATGCCCAGCGTGTCGCCCGTCATCTGCGCGAAGATGTTGTTCTCCGCGTCCGTGCCCATCGCGACGGTCACGTCAACGCCCATCAGGTGGGTCAGCTCCTTGAGGAAGCTCTGCGCCTGACCGACGGGGGAGGCGGGGTCAATCTGCTCGTCGGGAATCATGGTGACGACGGGCTTTTCCAGCGGGGCAGCGGGAGCCTTCGGGGGAAGAGGCTTGCGCTCCGGCTTCGGGGCGGATTCGCCCTCTGCCTTGGGCTGACGCGGCTTGTCCTTCTTCGGGCGGTCGCTGCGCTTGCGCTGCACGGGCGCGGGACGCTCGGCGGCATCAGCGGCAGGGACGGCATCCGTCACAGCGGGAGCAGCTTCCACAGCGGGCACTTCCACCGGGGCTTCGACCTTCGCTTCCACCTTCACCTCGGCGGGCTTTTCCTGCGCCGGCTTGGGCTGTGCTGGCTTCGGCTGGGGCTTCGGCTGCGGCTTGGGCTG
>OMBL01000823.1_pt1 | contig 12311 bp, 10 predicted proteins | sample 1644871 | NCBI WGS metagenome assembly OMBL01 (sample SAMEA103958115, study PRJEB25191) | human gut metagenome | biome: human-associated habitat [ENVO:00009003]; feature: intestine environment [ENVO:2100002]; material: feces | place: Germany | collected 2013/2015
CCTCCCCGCCATTTCCCGGCAGCGGAAGCCGCTTCAACGGACAGAATACGGGAAAGCGCCATATTCAAATCCCAGAGCTGGCCCGGCCTTCGTCAGCAATCCGCCGTCATCCGGCGACACCATCCTTGCGGACAAAGATGCGGCAACAGACCCGCCGTTCACCTTCTTACGCCCCCTTTCCGGCAGGAGCGTCCACGGTCACAGTCAGCCGGGAACAATATTCTTTTCATCAATCAAGGAGAAATGAACCTGCCCGGCATCTTCCGGGCATGCAAGAAGAATCCGCGGCGGAGACCTCCCCTTTAATCTTGATTTGCCCCCCCGGAACCGCTACCCTGACACGGCTTTAACCACACAGCTTTCACAGAGACATGGAGACCACGCACCACGGGGAGGACGCCTCTCCGGACAATCCCCCCAGGCAGCAAAAAAGCGGAAATACGGATGAACAGACCATCGCCCTGACAAAAGCGCGTCTGGCCATTGACGAGGTGGACTCCCGAATTGTAGAGCTGTTAAAAAAACGCGCCGCATTAAAAAGGAAAAAAATTCCCCCATCTTCGTTCCCGAACGGGAAACGGCCCTGCTCAACAAATTGAACCGCCTGAATGCGGGCGTGCTGCCGGAAGCCTCCCTCCAGGCTATTTACCGTGAAATCATTTCCTGCTCCTTCTTTCTGGAAGGCGGCCTGACCATTGCCTACCTGGGCCCCAAAGGAACCTGGAGCCACCAGGCGGCCCTCAAGCAGTTCGGAAAAAGCTGCGAACTCATTCCGTGCCAGAGCTTCAAGGACGTGTTTGACATGGTGGACCGGGGGAAGGCCCAGTACGGCGTAGTTCCCGTGGAAAACTCTTCGGAAGGCTCCGTCACCGCCGTGATGGATCTTTTCGTCACCTCTCCCCTCAAAATCTGCGCTCAAATCAATCTGAACATCCGCAACAGCCTGATGGCGGATATTCCGCGGGAACACATCCGCATCCTGTATTCCCACCCCCAGGTTCTCGGCCAGACGCGGAACTGGATCCAGCGGCATTTCCCAAACGCGGAACTCGTGGAAACGTCCTCCACCACGAAAGCCAGCATTCTTGCCAAGGAGAACGCCGCCATGGGCGCGGCATCCCTCGGCTGTCCGCTGGCCGCGGAATTGTTCGGCCTGAACATCCTGGAAGAAGACGTGCAGGACCAGTCCTGCAACACCACCCGTTTTGCCGTCATCGGACGCCAGGAAACGCAGCCCAGCGGCAGGGACCGCACCTCCCTGCTCATCCGCATCCAGCATAAACCCGGCACCCTGGCGGAAGTAGTCAACTGCTTCCAGCGGCACAACAATAACCTGATACGCATTGAATCCCGCCCGTCCAAAGTCATCAACTGGGAATACGTCTTTTACATAGATGCCGCCGGCCACATTCAGGAATCCCCCTTACGGGAAACCCTTCCGGAGCTGGAGCAGCACTGCTCCATGCTGAAGATTCTGGGCAGCTACGCGGATACGGACGTCATTTAAGCAGGTTCAGCCTTCCCCCCCAGCCTTCCCCCCCAGCCTCACACCATTCTGAACAACCATGAACATAGCCACGATTGCCGCCCTGGCCGTCACTCTGGGACTTCCCGCCCCGGCCCAGCAGTCCGCCACTAAAATCATTACGGAAAACGGACAGCCTGCGCTGGCCCTGGACGAACAGTTCGCAGCCCGGCTGCGCGACGGCGGAATGAAGCAGGGTTCCCCGGCCACCGTTCCCGCGGAATTTTCGGCAGCAGCGCCCGGCCTCCCCCTCCCTGCGGATGCCAACCATGCCGCTGTCAGGGAAACGGCGGGGGAACGCAACCGGCGCATGGAATGGTGGAGGGATGCCAAATTCGGCATGTTCATCCATTACGGCCTGTATTCCGGATTGGCCGGGGAATGGAAAGGCAGGCCCGGAGGTTCCGAATGGATTCAAAAAAACGTGGAAGTGGATACAGATACCTACGCCGCGGAAGCTCTGCCCCTGTTCAAGCCCAGGGAAGGCCTGACGGAAGAATGGGCCCAGCTCGCCCGGGATGCGGGCTGCCAATATGTAGTGCTCACCAGCAAGCACCATGAAGGCTTCGGCCTGTTCGACAGCGCCTTGACGGATTACGACGCCAAAAGCGCCGTGAACCGGGATATCATCCGCGAATATGTGGACTCCTGCCGCAAGCGCGGCCTGAAAGTGGGCCTCTACCACTCCGTCATTGACTGGCATCACCCGTCCTATGACAACACCATCTGCCCGGACCTCTGCTACCCTGCGGGACAGGCGGCAATGCTTAACAGGAAAAACATTCCCCGCGACCACGCCGCTTACCAGAAATACCTGCACGCCCAGGTCCGGGAGCTGATGACCCGTTACGCGCCCATCGATATCATGTGGTGGGACTACTCCCAGGGGGCCATGGAGGGGGCCAAAGGCTGGAAAGCGCCGGAACTGATGGACATGGTGCGCTCCATCAATCCCGGCGTCATCATGAACAACCGCCTGTACGCCTATTCCGGCCTGAACAAGGACCAGGCCGGAACGCTGGACCTGCGCTGCGGGGACTATATTACTCCGGAACGCTTCATCCCCCGGCGCGGATATCCCGGCGTGGACTGGGAATCCTGCATGACGGTGAGCGACAAATGGGGCTACAACCGCTACGACACCAACATCAAGTCTCCGGAAACCATCATTGAAAAACTGGTGGAATGCGTTACCAAGGGAGGCAATCTTCTGTTGAATGTCAATCCCATGGCAGACGGCACCATTCCGGAAAAAGTGGCCGCCACCATGCGCGGCGTAGGCCGGTGGCTCAACATCAACGGTGAAGCCGTGTACGGCACACGGGCATTCATTCAACTGGACCAGCCGGCCTCCATCAATCGGCAGGGGGATATCTTCGTCTTCCTGATTCCGCCGCCGGACAAAGGAGCGGCCCAGCCGCCCAGCGAAGGAACCATGAAAGAACTGACGGCGGGCGCGGAACACGCCCGCATGCAGCCGCTGGACGCCACCGGTTATGAAGATGATGAGGGAACGGCCATCACCCTGCCCGCCGGCTATTCCAAAGCATTGCTTTTGGGGGACAACGCCGTCCTTCCCGTCGTCAACGGAACGGTTCTGTTCAAGGCTCATGAACATTCCAAAACCCCCTGTTCCGTCATCAAACTGAGCAAATAGCCATTTTTTCCACTCATTTTTCCTATGGAGGAAGACCTTTTTTCCCTGGCAGCCGGCAAACAGCCTTCACAGCAGGCAACAAATGAAACGGCATCCCGGGCTGGGGAGGCGCGGGAAAACGCCGGCGCCGGCCACCCCGGAAACGCGGAGGAAACCGCTCACCGCCGCATAGACTACCTTCGTGCCGAACTGCGCCGCCACAACCGCCTGTATTACGAACAGGCGGAACCGGAGATTTCCGACGCGGAATATGACGCCCTGTTCCTGGAGCTGGAAAAACTGGAAGAAGCCCACCCCGAACTGGCGGATCCGGACTCCCCCACGCGCCGCGTAGGTGGCGCCCCCCTCCAGGGCTTCAACCAGATCAGACATGCGGTGCCCATGTTGTCCATTGACGACATTTTTGAGCAGCGGGACGCCCCCGTGCCGGATGAAGAACTGGCGGAATTCTACCATAAGCTGGCCAGGGCGCTCCAGACGGCCACGCGCGGAGACGGAGACGTGGGGGACGACGTAACGGCCAATGTCCGCACCATCCGCAGCGTCCCCCTCACCCTCCCCCCCGGCGCGCCGCCCGTGCTGGAAGTGCGAGGGGAAGTCTTCATGCCCAATGAAGCCTTCGCCAAACTGAACGAAGAACGGGACGCCGACGGGCTCCCCGCTTTCGCCAACCCGCGCAACGCCACCGCCGGAACCCTCAAGCAGCTGGACCCCCGGCAGGTGGCCGCCCGACCGCTGGCCTTCCTGGCCCACGGATTGGGCGCGTATGAAGGCCCGGAACTCAGGGACGCAAAAGATTTCTGGAACATGCTCCGCCATTGCGGCATCCCCTGCAATGAGCCGGTGTATTACACGGACAGCCTGGAATCCACCCGCCAGGCCGTGCGGGATATTGACAGGCTCCGCCATACGCTCCCCTACGGCACGGACGGAGCCGTTATTAAAATCAGCTCCACGGCTACGCGGGAAGCGCTGGGAGCTACGGCTCGCGCGCCCCGCTGGGCGGCGGCGTATAAATTCCCCCCGGAACAGAAGGAAACCACCCTGCTGAATATTATCGTGCAGGTAGGACGCACCGGGGTGCTGACGCCTGTGGCGGAATTGCAGCCTGTGCTTCTGTCCGGTTCTACGGTAGCGCGGGCCACCCTCCACAACCAGGATGAAATCGACCGGAAGGACGTTCGCATAGGCGATACGGTGCTGGTGGAAAAGGCGGGGGAAATCATCCCCGCCGTTCTGAAAGTGAACCTTTCCAAACGCCCGCAGGACGCCAGGCCCTACAGCATCCTGGAAGCCACGCGGGGGCTGTGCCCCGCCTGCGGCAACCCCATCATGAAGGAAGAAGGGAAAGTAGCCTGGCGCTGCACCAACTTCACCTGCCCCGCGCAGGCCGTGACGGGCATCACCCACTTCTGTTCCCGTTCCGCTCTGGATGTGGAGAGCATCGGCTCTTCCGTGGCGGAAGCGCTGAGAAGCTCCGGCCTGGCATCTTCTGCGCTGGACCTTTTCTCCCTGACTACGGACCAGCTCGCCAACCTGAACCTGGGCACGCCGGAGGAACCGCGCCGCTATGGGGAAAAAAATGCCCGGAAAGCGCTGGACGCCCTGCAAAACGCGCGCGGGCTTCCGCTGGAACGCTGGCTCATCGCCTTCGGCATTCCTCTGGTGGGGGAAGTTGTCGCCAAGGCGCTGGCGGACACGCATCCCGACCTGAAGCATGTGGCGGATTCTCCCTACCTCCGGGACATCGTCCGCCTGGATGAACTGATGGAAAAGGCCGCCAAAACCAACCCCAACACCCGCGGCAACAAAAAGGCGGTGAAGGAAGGCGCGCTTTCTGCAGAAGCGGTACAGGAACGCCACCAGGAACTGATGGAGGAAATCGACCGCCTGACCGCACCCTATCTGGCAACGGGCTACCTGCGTAAAAACACGGCCAAATTCAGCTATGGCTCCGAAATAGGCGTGGCGGCGGCCAAATCCCTCCAAAGCTTTTTCGCCTCCGCAGCAGGGAATCACACCATGGACGTCCTGAACGGATTGGGCATCAATCCCCAGTCCCAGTCCTACCGGGCCAACTTTCTGGAAATCCCGGCGGGATCCCTGTCCGGAAAAACCTTCGTCATTACGGGAACGCTCAGCCATCCGCGGGACTACTTTGAACAGCTTATCGCCTCCCACGGAGGAAAAGCTACCGGGGCCATCTCCAAATCCACATCCTTCCTCCTGGCAGGCAGCGGAGGAGGCTCCAAGCGGGACAAAGCCCTCAAGCTGGGCGTGCCCGTCATTTCCGAGGAAGACTTCTACAAAATGATTGGAAATTAATTGCCGCAAAACAGCGGGAACGGAAAGCAGAAACTGAAACGCGCGCATCATGCGTCCGGCTGCCTGTATCTTCGTATTCCCTTCTCTTTTTTCCGTACGCCTTTTTCCGGAAATTTCATTCCTGAATCCAGCAAAAAAGCTTGCTACGGGCAGACATCTGTCCCCTAATAAACCGCGTATGCTGAACCTGCCCAATGCCATTACCCTGACGCGTATTGCCCTGGTAGTCGTCTTTACGGCAGCAGTCAGCGTCGCGGACCAGTATTCCTGGGGATACCTGGCCGCCCTGGTCACGTTCATTCTGGCTGCCTGCACGGACTGGCTGGACGGCTACCTGGCCCGCCGCCTGAACCAGGTCACTACCTTCGGCAAGCTGATTGATCCTCTGGCGGATAAAATAGCCGTCTCCGCCGCCTTCATTTACCTGACGGGGGAAGGGCTCTGCCCCGCCTGGATTACCATTCTCATCATCAGCAGGGAATTCCTGGTCACCGGACTGCGCCAGATTGCGCAGGATCATGGCGTCATCATCCCTGCGGGAACGTCCGGCAAATGGAAAACCGCATTCCAGCTGGCCTTCTGCATCGCCTGCCTGCTGGCCCTGACATGGACGCATACGCCGGAATACCTGCCCTCCATCGCGGACCGGCTGGCCGCGCTCTGCCTGTGGCACGGTTCCGGCGCATCCAACTTGCTGTACCAGGTTACGCTGTGGGGCTCCGTCATCCTGACCGTTTATTCCGGAGCGGTTTACTGCGCGGGCGCCCGCAAATTCCTGCAACGCTGAACGTTGTCTTTTCCCCATCCGTCAGGAGAGTGAAACAGCATTTTTCATTTTCCGGAATATTCCGTATCCCGGGCGCATGATTTCATTCCGCCAGGCTCCTAGATGAAAGAACGCACACGCTGAACCTTCCTCCATTGATTTTCGTGCACATGCAGAAAAATCCCACCCCCCCTTGAAGCCATCCATCCTTTGTTCCGGGAGAGGAGCGCCTGTACAGCTCTCAAGCCTCTTTACCTGTCCCTGATATGACGTTCCTCAAAAATATTGAGGGGATCATCGTGCTTGGCAGTGGGTTTGCCTCCGGTACTGCCTGATTTTTGTTTACCGGCCTTTTCCCATAATCTTTCCAGGGAAACAGGAGTTCCGTTCAAATCATACCGGCCAAGAGCAAACTGTTTACTGTCTCTGTCAAAATAGTAATTGTAACAATCCTTTCTTGGATAACAGAAAGACTTTTTGTTCGGGGCGGAAGCAAAAAACTGTAATGATCCCGCTTCAGAATCACGAATCGAAATCTTTCCTTCTTGATCAACGCAAAGAAACAACGAATAAAAGATACCCTTTCGAGCATCATAACTGTGCCATCGGCTCCAAGCGTCATCCCTTCCCTCCTCACCCCTTATCCCGCCAAAGAGAAGCTCCCCGTCTTCCTTCCGTTCAACAAAAGTCTGTACAATATATAAATAATCTCTGCTGTTTTCCCTGTACCACGCAACATATTTTGAATCATTCTTTGCTTTCCTATCAACACGAACACCAAAAACAACCTTTTTCTCATCATTATCAGCGTACAATGTGTCTTCCTGTTCAAAAGTTACATATCTTTCATCCAATTTGTAAAATAATTCCTGCATGACACTCTTCCATTGAGGTTCATTGGAATATAATGGGGTTGGCAGATACTCTCCGGTAAAAAGGTTTGTACGCATGGAAATAGACTTCCTCTTTTGCAACATTTTCTTTAAATATTTCATATTGAAAGAATTATCTTCTTTCACAAAATCCACTGGATATTTGTAATGATACGAATTTGCCTGTTCAAAAAGAGCATCAATAACATTTTGATAATATTTTATCCCTGCCTCAGGAGTAAGGCGTTTTTGTTTCGCTTCAGCAAGAAATCTGACAAATGGATGCTCCTTGCCATTCCTGCCGGAATCCGGAAAACCGGCTTCCCCGCCCCGGTTTTCCTCCCGCGTCAGATTATTCAATAACCGCTGATCAGCTTCTGAAAGTTTTTCCAGTAAAATGGTTTTGACCTTTCCTCCATTCACGACCAGCTGAATTTTATTACCCACCCTTCCCTCATACGTTGCTTTTAACTGATGCCCCGTCACCGCTGTCCAAATCCGGGGCTTGCTTAAATCCGCCCTTTCTTCCGATTGAAAATCCGCAAAGAGAGGGCTGCCGCAACATACGGCCAATACGGAAAAAATGACCATTCCATTCTTTATTTTTGTTTTCAGGGGCATAACTCATTTAACATGGTTTATCCAATGAATAAATATACGGATAAAGAATCCGCTGATTGGAATATGTTGTCTCTAATATGGCAGCCTGCATCCCTGATGCAGATGAAACCTGAATTGGAATAGGAACAGGACCTCTTGGGCGCTCCCTAAATTGTTCACCAAAAATGAATCAGGCCATTCATGCGCAGAATTTAGGGTTGACGGCGGATTCTTTATCCGCTTCATCTAATAATTCATTTATACTCAGTTTTTATAAAAAATTCATGACAAAAAATGTTTCTAAAGCAGAGGAAAGGCGCTTCCAGGATACAGCCGCGTGCCGGAATACGGAGCCATGACAGAGCAGGCGTTTTTATTTTTCTTGACAGATGCTCTTCGTCGTGTTCTGATGAAGCCGTTCCCGCCGAATGGTGTTTGGTTGTTGATTGTTGATAGTCATTTGCGGTTGGCGGAATACGGGCGTCCCCGTCTTGACCTTTTCAGTATCGCTCCTGCGGGCTTTTTTGTTCCGTTATTGCCGTGATTCCGTCAGTTCATTGCAGCCGGGGCGCATTCACAGACACACCCACAGACATGGTATCGACTACATTCAGGGAGCTTGGCTTGTCGGCTCCCATTCTCCGCCAACTGGAGAACCTGGAGTACAAGACCCCCACTCCCATCCAGGCCGCCAGCATCCCGCTACTGCTGCGGAACAAGGACCTGCTGGGGCTGGCGCAAACCGGAACCGGCAAAACGGCCGCGTTCGCCCTGCCCCTTATTCAACATCTTTCAGAACGTCCCGGAAAACCGCCGGTCCGCCGGGTAAGGGCGCTTATTCTGAGTCCCACCCGGGAACTGGCCGCGCAAATTCATGAAAACATCCTCGCCTACGCCAGAGGGCTGCACCTGTCCACCGCCGTCATTTTCGGAGGCGTGGGGTATGCACCCCAGTTCAAGGAACTGGCCGGAGGCCTGGATATTCTGGTAGCCACGCCCGGCAGACTGATCGACCATCTGGAACGCCGGACTGTCAGTCTGGACAGCGTGGAAACCCTGATTCTGGATGAGGCGGACCATATGCTGGATATGGGATTTGCCCCGGCCCTGAAAAAAATCGTCTCCAGAATCCCGGAAAAACGCCACACGCAAATGTTTTCCGCCACAATGCCGGAAAATATCCGGCAACTGGCCCAGACCCTGCTTCAGGAACCGGAAACGGTGAGGGTCTCCCCTCCCTCCTCCACGGCGGACAGGGTGGAACAGTTCCTTTGCATGGTCGGCTCCCAGGCGGAAAAAAGGCCCCTTACCCTGGAACTGCTGAAACAGCAGGAGCTGCCTGGCCGCACGCTTATCTTTACCCGGACCAGGCACGGAGCCGACCGCCTGGCCTCCTTCCTGTCCGGAAAGGATTATCCGGCTTCCGCCATTCACGGGGATAAAAGCCAGGGCACGCGCGAACGCATGCTCCGTGAATTCCGCTCCGGGGAAACGCCCGTCCTCGTCGCCACGGACATCGCCGCCCGCGGCATTGACGTGAAAGACGTGCGGCTCGTCATTAACTATGACCTGCCGGAAGAACCGGAGGTCTATGTGCACCGCATCGGCCGCACGGCGCGCGCCGGAGCCGCCGGGCAAGCCATCGCCCTCTGTTCCCCGGAGGAAATCAGGAAAGCCAGGGACGTGCACAAGCTGTTGGGACGCCTCCTTCCCGTGCACCCTTCCAGCGCCTCCGTCCCGGATGAATTGCGCGCGGTCCCAGAAGCGCGCAGGAAAAGGAGCAGCTCCATGCAGGAAAAACGTTCCGCTCCCCGCAGGGAGCCGCGGAAAGGGTAAGGAAGGAACGGCAGCCGTGCGGAAGCATGATTTTAATCATTCAAAAAACTTTTGAACGAAATCGAGGCCTGCCTGGTCTCACTTGCTGCAAACGGTTCTCCTAATCGTTCCAGTCGGGAAGCTTCAACCGGAGTTTCAATCATGAAAATAACCTCGTTCATCATCAGGACACTATGCGTGGGCACCGTCGGTTCCCTCGCCTGCCAGGCCGCCATACAGGCTTACGCGGATGACGTTCCCTCCACCTTCGTGGAAGGAAATTATTCCCCGGAAGTAGCCCGCTACGTGCAGAGCATCGCAGGCGTGGCGCTGGCCTCGGGCATTCATGATTACGACGAAAACGCCACCAGCAGTTATCAGGTTCTGGCTCAGGTCCTTAATAGCGGCAATGTAACGGAATTGCCGGAAGATCTGAAACGGGCCATTGGAATGCTGACTGGCTACGTCCCCGACCCGAATGAAATCATCCAGCCGATCATGTCCAGAAAACAGATTGAGAGGATGAGAAAGATGGCGGACCGCATCAAGAACCTGATGGAGGAAAAATACGGAGTGGACCTGGAAGACTGCACGAACATCATGAAGCGCACTCTGGCCCCGTCCATCCCGGACATCCTCCGCTCCTGCGGCATGGAAGGCACCCAGCTGCCTGCCACCACCGCTTTCCGCCCCAGGCTGGGCAAGGCTCTGAATGAAGCCTATGCCAGGCTTGCGGCGCCAAAACTTCCCGCCGCCGGCATGGCGCAATAACCGAACCATCTACGGATGATCGGGAAGATAATCCCGATTCCACGGCACGCGGCCCCCTGCCAGGGTCCCCTGAATAGAAGCCGCAGGAAACGGAATGATCTTCCCCGTCGCCGGGAACGGAAACGGCAGCCAGCGCCGGCGGCAACAAACAACACCCTCCGGATGTCCTCCGATGCAGGGCCGATCCTTCGGAACGCGGAGCGGCGATACGCTCGCTCCCCTGCTTTATTCCCAAGCAACGGCATGCAACATCGGCACAACCGGATGATGCCCTTACAGGCCCCGTCCTTCCCGCGCTGCGGCAGGACCGGGGCTTTTTTCATATCCGGGATTTTCAAAAGGCGGCGGCATACCCTCCTGATTTCCTCCAGGAATCAGGGATATTCCGTTTTTACAGAGGAATGCATTTTTTCATCATCTGTGAAAGAAAGCTTCTCAAGCCTCAGTATTTATGGCAAACTAGGGATTCAAATCTTTCACAAAATTACCATCCATGGATAATTCATCATCACGCCGTCGTTTCCTTCAGACCCTGGGCCTGGCCACTGGCGCCCTGGCTGCCGGTTCCTTTGCCAACGCCCAAGAAGTAGCCCCCCTGGCTCCCAAGAAAATCACCATTCCGGACCCGAATAACATCGGCCCCATGACCACGTGGCCCCCGCGCAAGCCCGGCGCCATCTACATGGGCGGCTTCAGGGCTCCCAAGCTGGACAAGGTGCGTGTGGCCTTTGTCGGCGTGGGTGAACGCGGTTCCATGCACGTGGGCCAGATGGCCGTTATAGAAGGTGCGGAAATTGTCGGCATTTGCGACCTGTATGAAGACTGGGCCAAGCGCAGTGCGGACGTCGTGGAAAAGAAGACGGGCAAGCGCCCCCCCATTTTCACGAAAGGACCGGAAGACTACAAGCGCATGATGAAGGAAGTCAAACCGGACGCCGTCATCGTCTGCCCCAGCTGGGAATGGCACTGCCGTGTTACCTGCGACGTGATGAAGATGGGCGCCCACGCCTTTGTGGAAGTGCCTATGGCCGTCTCCATCAAGGAACTCTGGGAAATCGTGGATACCTCCGAAGAAACCAGGAAGCACTGCATGATGATGGAAAACGTCAACTACGGACGTGAGGAACTCATGTACCTGAACATGGTGCGCCAGGGCGTCATTGGCGACCTGCTGTACGGAGAAGCCGCCTACATCCATGAACTGCGCGGACAGATGAAGCAGGCGGAACGCGGCACCGGTTCCTGGAGAACCTATCACTACGCCAAGCGCAACGGCAACGTGTATCCCACGCACGGCCTCGGCCCCATTGCCCAGTACATGAATCTGGCCCGCAAGGACGACTGCTTCGGCAGGCTCGTGTCCTTCTCCAGCCCGGCCCTGGGCCGCGCCGCGTATGCCAAGAAAAATTTCCCGGCGGATCACAAGTGGAACAAGCTGGACTTTGCCTGCGGCGATATGAATACCTCCATCATCAAGACCACCATGGGCCGCACCGTCCTGGTGGAATGGGATGAAACCAGTCCGCGCCCCTACTCCCGCCTGAATCTCATCCAGGGCACCCTGGGCACCCTGGCCGGCTTCCCGACCCGCGTAGCCGGGGAAAAGCTGGGCAACGGAAATTATCATGAATGGATTGAAGGCAAAGAAAAACTGGCCCCCATTTTTGAAAAGTACGATCACCCGCTCTGGAAGAGAATCGGGCCGCTGGCCCTGAAGATGGGCGGCCACGGCGGCATGGACTTCGTGATGCTCTTCCGCATCATCGAATGCCTCCGCAATGGCGAACCGATGGACCAGAACGTTTATGAAGGTGCCTTCTGGTCCTCCGTCTCCGAACTTTCCGAATACTCCGTGGCCCAGGGCGGCATGCCCCAGGTATTCCCGGACTTCACCCGCGGAGACTGGAAAACGACTGCTCCGCTGGGCATCGTCCAGTAACAGCCGGCAACCTTCCCCGGCCCGAAGCTTTTGCGCCTCCA
>OMBL01000827.1_pt1 | contig 12297 bp, 21 predicted proteins | sample 1644871 | NCBI WGS metagenome assembly OMBL01 (sample SAMEA103958115, study PRJEB25191) | human gut metagenome | biome: human-associated habitat [ENVO:00009003]; feature: intestine environment [ENVO:2100002]; material: feces | place: Germany | collected 2013/2015
ACCACTTTTCGATACGCACGCATCCTCGTCCTAAACACCCCGTCCCGTACCACTTATCGTCACGCACACATCCTCGTTCTAAACACTCCGTCCCGTACCACTTTTCGATACGCACGCATCCTCGTCCTAAACACCCCGTCCCGTACCACTTATCGTCACGCACACATCCTCGTTCTAAACACTCCGTCCCGTACCACTTTTCGATACGCACGCATCCTCGTCCTAAACACCCCGTCCCGTACCACTTTTCGATACGCACACATCCTCGTCCTCATCGCTTTTCCACGTACCACTTATCGCTATTAGAATACAAACGGTCTTATCGCTTTGCCCATTATCACCTCTCCTTACGCATGCATTATCGTATTCAACGGTATTCCCTTATCACATTCACTTTTCGGTTTAGACGATATGGTTATTCGTGGTTTTCACTATTCTTGTCGTATGTCTTTTCATTTTGTTTGTTGTCTTGGTTCTATTTATGTTATATTGAAAACTATGTTATAATATGAGAACAAGGAGAAAAGTAAACAGAGTAAGGATAACTGAGGATATCCTCCGAAGGGTTGTCTCGGAGTGTGTGAGTGGTGTTTTGCTGGAGTCTGGTGTCAATGCCGTGTCCTACGGTGACGAGTACTACAGTGATGCTAATATGAAGAAGCGTCTTGATTTCGAGAGGCGTTTCATAAGGTTCGTTGAGAATTACAGGAACGGTGCCCTTGTAAGGATGGTCTGTGATGCCGAGAACGGTTCTGGCGTGAGTCCAGACGTTGTGTTCAAGAGGATTGTGAGATGTTTCGAGAACGAGGAACTTGGCGGAATGAGGTGTGACGAGTCGATGATGGAGTCTATCGAGTATGCCTACAGTATGTGGGTTGACTCTCTTTCTGGCGTGATGTTCCCAGAGGATTATGATGATTATGTAGACAAGTGACAGTTATTATTACTTCGTATTTGTATCGTTGTCGCTTTTTTCTTAAACGTCTCCGTCACATTCTGTGTCTGGGGCGTTTGTCTTTCTGTTTTATCTGCATTTTGTTAGTTAACCTATTTCGGTTGTTTTTGTGAATTCAACTGTTTTCGGTTGATTGTCTGTGTTTAGACGCTGTTGTTTTCTATTGTCTGTGTTATTTGCGTATGTCCTGTTTTCTTAGTATCTTTGCCGTTGTGTTAATTGAATAACAACAAGTAAAGGGATTAGCATTATTTTATTATTGTTTTCATATGAGAGATAAATATTTTCGTATAGGTAGTGTCACTCGTCTTATGTCTGTTGTGTCTTTTCATTCAACAGGGACTCCAGTACGGTATGACGGTTATGTGGAGGTCGGTGATATGGTTAAGGGGATTGAGTATCTCATTAGAGACTTGAATGACTATGGTGAATTGTCCATATTCCACAATGTTGAGGGTGAGGGTATGTTTGATTTAGTATGCTCATTCCTTGGAATGTCCAAGGTTGATGGTTATCTTGTTGATTACAGGTTCTCATTTCATTTGAAGAGTGAAAACGGTCATGAGTATGACGAGACTGTCGAGGTTTCCATTGGTAAAGGTATACAGTACGATGACATTGAGATTGACTGTGACCGTAAGGGATATGTCTTATCTGGTCTTGACACCAGGAAAGGTCTTGTTGAGTTCCTTGAGTGTCTCAAGCGTCTTGTGCTGTACGGTGAGTTCAAGAGGTGGTTGTCTATTGGGAAGGTGGTGCGTTGGTGTTTTACCATTCTTAATCTATTCTGCCTGTTTTATTTATTGTTTTTTCTTTTATTGGTTTTATTCTATTACTTAGGCATATGATTATGGGAAAAAGTGATAGTGGTCGTATTGTCCTGCATAAGACATTGTGCCCTTCCGTGTCATTGAGCGAGTTGTTCTCTGCCCGTCGTGAGTCTGTCCGTATTATTGACGAGATTGACAGTGCGATAGTGGGGTTGCTCGGTTCTGGTTATGACGGTTTAGAGGGAGGTGAGTTGTTCACTCGTGTATGCGAGGACTTGGGTATTGTACACTACGGTGGTGTTGGGTTTGTCTTCAGTCCGTTGTTTGACGATAAGTTATGGTGCACTTACGTTATCTCCGTAGTGGTTGATGATGAAGGTGAAGGTGATATTGACGACACATATATAATGGATGATGTAGGGAGTAGGAAAGGTCTGATAAGTTTCCTTAAAACTCTTAGGTACCTTATTGTCTATGATAAGTTCAAAAGATATGACAGACTCAAGAGGTGGTGGATGAAATTGATTCGTTGTCTAATGGATATAAACATGAGTATGTAAAGCATAAGGAGTCTCAGTTCTCATTTGGTGACGTGTGCACAAACGGCATAGAGGGATTTTGGAGTCATTTCCGTAGAATGATTATCGGTTGCTACCACAATGTCAGTGACGAGCACCTGCAAGCGTATATTGACGAGGCGTGTTTCCGTTGGAATACAAGAAAAGCGTCCCAAGTGGAACGCTTCCTTGATATGTTCTTTATGTCTATTGGTCTTGTAAGACCTAATAGAGAATTTGTGCTGTGTAAGGATGTCTAATAGTAATCGTATATCTCAATATTTTTGAAATATTTTCCATACGAACTTAAACTTTCAAATCTTTTAATTATTTCAAAAACTTCATCATATACTTTTTTTTATTATATTGACAAAGCATCATAAGTACTTTGGTCTTCATATCGTACCCTATCTCCATCCCACATTGGTCCTAACAAACCTTTAATCTTTGGATACCCAATAATTTTCGAATCTGCATAAATGTGATTTTCCGAAGGTTCAACATATCCTACTATATTGAATTTTTTCTCTAAATCACCTGCTAACATATTAAAACAACCATTTGTTGTACATATAATTACTGGCATTTTTGGATTAAAATTTTCTCTTGATTTGTCCTTAAAATACCCGTGTAATGAATTATATTGTTTTTGTGCTTTTTTAAATGCGTTTTTATCATTATATGGAAGAGATAACAATTTTTCTCCTGCTTTCTTAAATGCTCTTTTTGATGTATCATATGATGTTTCATTTAAGATTGTTTGTATACTTTCTTTAATCACTTTATGGAGTTGTGACTCTGTTAATCTTATTCTATTCTTTTTCATAACTAATTTGAAATTTTTGCTTATACCATAAATATCGTGTAGTGAGTGAAAAAATGCTTATCTTTGCATCATCAAAACAAATGGTAATTAAACAACAACAAAAGAGAGATAATGGAAGAGAATAAAAAATACAGATTGACAGACCAGTCAATGCTATATAATGGTAAATTGATTTATCGCATTGAGGCAATGAAGGATTTCAATGGTGTCAGAAAAGGAGACAAAGGTGGTTATGTTGAGTCAGAGAAGAACCTGTCTCAAAAAGGAAACTGTTGGATTTACGATGACGCTTGTGCTTTTGACGATGCGATAGTAAAAGACAATGCTTTATTGTTTAACGAATCACGTGTGCATAGTAATGCTAATATTGAAAAAAATGCTCGTATCTATGGTTATTCTATGGTATTAGATAATGCTTGCGTATCAGACAATGCCCATCTCTACGACAACTCTGTTGTATTTGGGAATGCTCGTGTATACGATAATGCTCATATTCATAAGAGTGCAAGTATATTTAACGACGCTAAAGTGTATGGGCACGCTTGTGTTACTGATAGAGCAGTAGTATTTGAAACCGCCGATATCTATGGTTATGGTTATGTTTGTGATAACGCACAAGTTTACGGAAATGCAAACGTGTTTGAATTTGCCACTATTGGTGAATATGCAAAGGTATTTGGTACCGCCTATGCATTAGGTAATGCACTAATTCGCGGAAATGCTTGTGTTAGGTGGTATGCGCGTGTTACTGGAGATGCTATTGTCTATGGTGATGCTATTATAGAAGATTATTGTGTGGTACGTGGTAACGCTTGTATCGGTGGTAATGTGACTTTAAAGAAAAGAGAAGACTATATTACATTTTATGAATGGTGGTCAAGAGACAACAGAATAATCACTTGGACAAGACCTAACAATATGTGGAGAGTGGGAACATTTTACGGTACCGCTGAAGAACTTGTCAAACAAGCATATAAAGACAACGAAAAATTCGGACGACAATATGAACACTTTATGAAGTCTATAGAGGCAATTATAAAAGAAGAAGATGGAGAATAAAAAATATAAACTAACTGGTGAATCCATTGAGGTTAAAGGCAAGACCTTGTATCGTATCGAAGCATTAAAAGATTTTTGTGAAATCAAAAAAGGCGATAAGGGTGGATTTATCGAATCGGAGAATAATTTAGCACATGAAGGCGATGCGTGGGTATCTGATGATGCTTGTGTGTCTGATAACGCTCGTGTGTGTGGTAATGCTCGTGTGTCTGATAACGCTTCTGTGTCTAGATATGCTCAAGTGTATGGCAACGCTCGTGTGTCTGATAACGCTTCTGTGTCTGATAACTCTCGTGTGTGTGGTAATGCTCGTGTGTGTGGAGAGGCGTTGGTATATGGTATTGCCTGTGTGTATGGAGACGCGTGTGTGTTTGACAATGCTTGTGTGTATAACAACGCTTCTGTGTCTGGCTATGCTCAAGTGTATGATAACGCTATTGTGTATGGCGATGCTTGGTTATATGACAACGCTTGTGTGTATGGTAACGCTCGTGTGTCTGATGACGCTCGTGTGTGTAGTAATGCTCGTGTGTATGGTGATGGTTTGGTATATAACAATGCTCGTGTGTATGGTAACGCTTCTGTGTCTGATAACGCTCGTGTGTGTGGTAATGCTCGTGTGTATGGTGATGCTTTAGTATATGACAATGCTATTGTGTCTGATAACGCTTCTGTGTCTAGATATGCTCAAGTGTATGGCAACGTTTGGGTATATGGTTATGCTCGTGTGTCTGATAACGCTCGTGTGTGTGGTAATGCTCGTGTGTATGGAGATGCTTTGGTGCGTGGAGACGCTTGTGTGTGTGGCGATGCAGAAATATCAACTGATGCCGATTATATTGTGTTTAAAAACTGGTGGTCAAGTGGTAGGTATTTCACGTGGACTCGTAGCAACAATATGTGGTCTGTAGGTTGCTTTTATGGAACTGGTGATGAACTTGTTAAAAAAGCATACAAGGACAGTTCAAAAAGCGGTCGGCAATATGAACGAATTGTTAAATATGTTGAAGAAACACTAAAAGAAGAAGAAAATGGAGAACACTAAAATTAAAGTTTGGGTTTATCTAAACAGTCAAGATAACACCTCTGTCGTTGGCACTTATATGCTAATGGACGACTGTTACGAAGACAGGGATTTCGGAATTATTATTGGAGGAAATGTTTTCAATCTCAAAAAGCGTTATGTGCAATATGAGGCAGAGGTGGTTGAAGACGATAACGGTGATTTCTATTTAGCACAAGACAGGGCGCACCTCACTACTTTACCAAAGTTATTTTACGGACAAAAACCTGAATGTACTAAATTAATTGGTTACGGAAAATGTTGGAGAACAAGTGACTCAACAAAAAACACATTTGTTACAGTGAATTGCCAAGGAATAACTTTTGAGGACAGTCCATTACGATGCTCTATCAAGTTGACAAACAATATGGTTCCGTCAATTGAGAAATACACATCTTTTATTGATGCACAAGGTGAAGACATAAGATATACTTACGGTGAAATCTGCAATGCACTTGAGCGAGTTAAAGATATCGTTGATTTCAAAGGTTTTGAAGTAGATGACGAACCAAAATTCAGTTTTTTGATAGAGAAAGGACTTGTCTTATCCTGGAGAGGTTATGATTTCCACAACTGGATAGAAATTGTTGACACTGACGGAACAATCTCAAAAGACGTATTGGAAAAGAAAACGTTGAAAATCAAGCAAACACGAAAAAGAAAAGACAATAGTGTGGAAAATGTATCAACACGGTTGGAGTACAACGAGAAAATCCTTGAACTAATCAAGGACGAGGTAAGCGATGACACCTATGCATTATTAGAGGAAAAAGTTCATGAGTTTCCTCAACAGCGTTTCGGGCAATTAATTGTAAACTATTTGTATATTAGCAATACGGTTGAGAAAGAGGTGCAGAAGATATTTCCTTCGTATCCACAGCGAGACCCGTTTTTTGAGGAATCGTCTGAGACGTATGACCGTTTACTTAAGAAAAGTAAAAACTAACCATAGTTCGCATTACTATCCGATGAGTCGTAATCATGAGTTTTTTGTGGTTACGACTTTTTTTATTACCTTTGTGGTGGAATTTTTAAAAACATACAATAATGGCGTGTATAGACAAGACATATTTCAAATCATACGAACAGTACAAGGAGGTTTCTGACTGGTGCCATCAACAAGGCACTATTATTGACGACTATGGAAACAAGTTTACATTGACTGACTATCTACCAAGAAAGATTGTATACAACACCGAAACGAATAAGTTTGACGACCTTGGGGAATATGACGAGGCATACATTAACGAGGCGTTTGAGTCACAGATAAAAGAAGGTAGAGAACCGTCGTTAATGCTTTGGAACACTGGTTCAGTGTTTGATGTGTATCTTATTCGCCATTGTCCTGTCGGTTTCGTTCAGGAGCGACTGAAAGAACAATACTGCGATGAGTATGACGAGATATTGAAATATGAATATGTATATGACAGATATGAGCGTAACGGTCTTGACAATCCTCATTTCAAGTTAGAGTACAGTTATGGAAACGTCCCACTAAGACATGTTCCACGGTTCCTTGATTACTGGTATATCACGGTTGATTTTCCAACAGATGGCAGACAGGGGATGGATTATGGTTATTACGACGAGGTTAAGGATTACTGGTATCCGTGGTTTGAACCATATAATAGAGAAGACGGAAACATATCCAGTTCTTTATACTATCCGTGGAAGTTAACAAAGAGGAAACTGGCAAGGATGATTAAAAAATGGAAATTACCAAAAGGTTGTAAGGTAGAGTTCCGTAGTTATAATAGATATAAAATTACAGCAACGATTAAAGGATAAGACCTATGAGCATCAGAAAAGACCTGAAAGATTTTGAAAATAAACTGTTCATTGCACAGGTGACTGGAAAGGTTGACAAGTTCGCCTTTGAAACGGTAAAGAAGAAACTCGACAAGGCGAACAACCTTGTTGAGCGTTATATCTCAAGAGACATTGATATGATTCAATTTAATTCAGAACTTATTAAGTTGAATGATGACTTTGTTGACTTTTGTGCAATCGCCTCTAAAGGAACTATCTTGAAGCAGTTGTTAATGGAGTTGACAACAGCAATTATTGATTACTCACGATTTAATTTGAACACAATTCAATTGTTAAATGAATAATGACATGATAAAAGAATTTCACTTGTTCGCTGGAATAGGCGGTGGTATCTACGGAGGTAAACTTCTTGGACATATCTGTTGTGGTGGTGTGGAGATAGACACTAATTGCCAGAAGGTTTTAAAACAAAGGCAAGCAGATGGTTGGATGGATACATTTCCTATTTATGGAGACCTGACAAATTTGAGTGGTGAACCATTCAAAGGTACATTTGATGTTCTTTGTGGCGGATTTCCTTGTCAGGCCTTTAGTCACGCCGCACATGGAAAGAATATCTCTGAAAAGAACCTATGTCTGAAATGTATCGTTTCGTAAAGGAGTCAGACGCCCCTATTGTGTTTGGCGAAAATGTGACATTGAAGGCGGTAAGTAAAGCGAAGAAGGACTTGGAGCAGATTGGTTATAAAGTTGAGTTATGTAGATTGTCATGTAGCGATTTAGGCGCAGACCATCGACGTAATCGATTTTGGATTCTTGCTGTTAAGGACGAAGATATTTTTCATAAACTAGTGACTGGAATAGTGAACCTTCCAAAATTAAACGGTGATTGTTGGACACACGCCACATATGATTTATCACACTTCAACAGTAGAGTTCAATTGAAAGCGATTGGTAACGCACAATGTCCACTTGTGGCGGCGACTGCGTTTAGGATTCTTGTCAATAGGCATATCAATCATAACTTTTCCAACACTATAGTTGACCAGAGTGAGATTGATGCTGTATTTGATAAAAAAGAAACTTGGATACAGCATCAATATGGTAGAGATTTTGGTTTACTTCACACACCAACAACTATGGCGAACTATTCAGCACCATCAATGATGAAGCATCAAGGTTGTAGGAATTTCAAGACTGTATTTGGTAGACCGACACCAGATAATGCCGAATGGTTAATGGCATTTCCTCCAGGAGCGTCATCTATTAAACCAATGCCATTTGATAATTTTGAACATTGGTTAGGTTCAAAATGACATTTCCATTTAACACGCGTAAAAAACGGTGATTTTTCGTTTCAAAAGTTATATAAACCGCTTTCAAACTGAAAAATGCCTAATTATCTGTAAATCAGTGATTTGTTTAATATTGACAATTTTGTATAATAAAATGAATTATTATACATTTTTAAAAAATTAATATAGGCGCATGATTATTACTGATTTAACGGTAAAAATTGACAAAATTTGACAAATTTTTAGAAGAATATGTGGGTGATTTTGTACTGTAAGGGAGAAGATGAGGTTCTTAAAACAGTTTGTTTTAACGGACGGTACGACCAGGCGGAGAATTACATTGAAGACGAATCTAACATACCAGAAGGGACGACAAGGGCATTAATATTTCCAGAAAAAAATTATATCTTTGACCGTGATGAGTGGTTACGAAGAGAAAACGAGGTGTTTGAACGAACACTTAGAAAGTGATTTTTTCTGTAGATTTAGATTGTTGTTTTAAAATTTTTTGAATATGAATTTGAAAATACTAACAAATGAAGAATTGGAATCGCTAAGTAATGATATTAAATCTGAACAGAAACGTAGAGAGGATTTAAAGTCAAATCCGTCGTCATACATTGTCGCATTAAATCAGAGATTTCAAGGGCGATTTGTGAAGATAGATGACATTGAAAACAGAACGACATATTGTTTGGTACATGAAGTTGTAGAAGGCATAGGAGAGAGTCTTGTCAAGTTTAACATTTCAAAATTTACTTTTTATTCTGAAGAAATGGTATCAATGGTGTCGATTGCAAAAAAATCTTACATATATCTGGACAGAGACTATATTGACACCGTTAAAATTGTAGACCAGTCTGAAATCATGAGATATTTCGAGTCAATAGTGATGAAACTACGTGAATCGGTCAAGAGAAATGTTATTGAAAGCAATTTAGATTCATAGACAATGTCAAATAGTTTCCATCAAACAAGAAAAAGACACCAAGGAGGTTCGTTCTCGTTTGTTTTTGACGGTGATAAGAAATGGAAGGTCAAGAACAAGCACAAAGACCTTCAAGACACCGAGACTATCGGCAAGAGAAAAGTGAAGTGGAAAAAGAAGAAACATCTTGCCTACGGCGAACAAAGAAATTTCAGGTTTAAAAGCAAACCTTCTTACGTTAACGAGGTTTACATCAAAGATGTAGGAGAGGTTTGTTTTCCTTGTATCGAGAAAAGAAAAGAGCGTAAAAATAACAAACTATCTGTTTACGAGAATTTTGAAGAAGATTAAAAATTGATTAAAATAAATGGAACAAGAATTATTAGAAAACGGGTTCAAACCTTACGGACCATTTCCAGAGAATACTGAATGCTTTAGGATGTACAAAGGCAGTGTGAAATGTTTCAAGGTGGAGGTGGTGGATTTCAGAGACGGCACATACAATATCCATCTCGACAACAAGAGAAGCGAGAGTATGGGTAATCTTCTGGTTGACGACTACGAGCAGATGATGCGTTTTATTTCATTCGCAGAGGAACTTTATCGTGACAGTGCTAAAAAAAGAAAGATGTCTAATGGTAAAAAGACCGAGAAGGAAGAGGGCAAACAAGACTGAGGATTTTCATGATGGATTGAAAGTCATAAACGACCTTAACGACCCATTCTCGTTCGAGAAGTATTGTGGCGGTTGTGATTTCTTCGGAACAGATGACTGTCCGCATATTGGTAAGGTCTTTGAGGATTCAGAGTGGCGGTTAATACCGTGTCTCAACTTTTGCAACTAAACAGAAAGAAAAGAGTGGAAAATTTTGTTTTTCTGCTCTTTTTTTCATACCTTTGCAGTGTAACCCATTGTGGAAGTAAAAAGCAAATTTTGATTATGAAAGATATTAAGATAGAATTTACAGAAGATGTTGTGATTGACAAAGACAAGTCTACTGTAGGTAAAAGTGTTTTAAAGAAGCAGTCTACAAAACAAAAATATTATATTGCCAAGAGAAAGAGAAAACAGTAAAGAAGAAATAAAATGGAGAAGAAATATAAACTAACAGACGAAACGATTGGGTTTGAAGGCAAGACCTTGTATCGCATTGAAGCATTAAAAGACTTTGGTGAAATCAAAAAGGGCGATAAGGGTGGATTTATCGCATCGGAGAATAATTTAGCACATGAAGGCGATGCATGGGTGTCTGACAATGCTCGTGTGTATGGAGACGCGTGTGTGTTTGGATGTGCTTGTGTGTATGACAATGCTTGGGTGTCTGGCAATGGGCAAGTGTATGGTAACGCTCGTGTGTGTGGTAATGCTCGTGTGTATAACCACGCTTGTGTGCATGGCGATGCGTGTTTATATGACAACGCTTTGGTGTATGGGAACGCTCACGTGTTTGGTGATGCTTGTGTGTCTGATAACGCTCGTGTGTCTGGTAACGCTAGTGTGTGTGGTAATGCTCGTGTGTATAACCACGCTTGTGTGCATGGCGATGCTCGTGTGTATGGAGATGCTTTGGTGCGTGGAGACGCTTGTGTGTGTGGTGATGCAGAAATATCAAACAAATCCGATTACATTGTTTTTCAAAACTGGTGGTCAAGTGGTAGGTATTTCACGTGGACTCGTAGTAACAATATGTGGTCTGTAGGTTGTTTCTACGGAACGGGTGAGGAATTGATTAAAAAAGCGTACAAGGACAGCGAGTTGAGCGGTCGTGAATATGAAAGGATAGTCAAATATGTGGAGGAAATCAGGAAAGACAATGGAAAGTAAAGAATATAAACTTTGGATTGTACGAGATTGGGGTGGGATGTTGTTTGCGTATTTCAACAAACCAATTCGTGATACAGTTTGGAAAGAGTGGGAATCGGATGGAGTCCCCTTATCTATAGATGATTCACTTTTTCCAGACCTAACTTGGGATGATGAACCATTAGAAGTAATGTTAACTCCAGTAATGAAATCATAAAATAAAATATAAATAATGACAAGAGAAGAAGAAACAAAAGAAGCATACAAAGATTATATGAATAATGGTGGTATGTTTCAGTCAAATCCTTGGTTTTATTTTAAGGCAGGTACTGAATGGGTTGACAAACACCAAAAGAATGTGTGGCATGATACGAACGAAGAACCTAACATTAATGAAGATGTTGTTTTGTATGATAGTTGTGGAAATTTTATTACAGAATTTTATGATGGTTATGTAACGTGGCACAATATTGTATTGTTTCACAAAGCAACTATGTGGACATACAAAGATGACTTGTTAAACAAATGAAATTAATAAACATTTCTGTAAACAAAAAAGATTAAGATTATGAAAGATTTTATAAGAACAATTTTGCTTATCGTGGCGATATATTCAGGAGCAATTGCTCTTGATTCACATGGTTATGCTAATATCATAGGGGCATTATTATGTGGTATATCATGTTCAGTATTTGTATCAATGACAGATAAGAAAAAAGATTAATAAATAATGACAAGAGAAAAAGTAAAAGAATTGCTGCCTGTTCTGGAGGCATATGCAAATGGAAAAACTATACAATACTGTAATCCAGAATATCATTGGGAAGATGTTAAACCTGATGAACAACTTGATTTCGGCGGTGATGTTATAAATTATCGCATCAAGTCAGAACCTAAGTATCGTCCATTTAAAAATGCAGAAGAATGCTTTGAGGAGATGCAAAAGCATCAACCTTTTGGGTGGGTAAAGAATGAACAAATGAAATTTAATATTGTATGTATTAGACCGAATGGAACTGTTAGAACTGTTATTAATAATGGTATATATAATAGTTGGTATAGTTTTAAAGACAGTTTTCGGTTAACATTTATTGATGGTACACCATTTGGTATAAAAGAATAAATTAGAATGGAAAGAAAAGAAGTTAAAATACAAGCGCCTGAAGGTTACGAAATTGATAAAGAAAACTCTACTTTTGAGTGTGTAAAATTCAAACCTATAGAGAAATATATTACATACGCAGATGTATGTAATAAGATATTTAAAGAA
>OMBL01000835.1_pt1 | contig 12240 bp, 8 predicted proteins | sample 1644871 | NCBI WGS metagenome assembly OMBL01 (sample SAMEA103958115, study PRJEB25191) | human gut metagenome | biome: human-associated habitat [ENVO:00009003]; feature: intestine environment [ENVO:2100002]; material: feces | place: Germany | collected 2013/2015
CGTTCTTCCGGCCATGTGGCCTTGTACACCACCGCTGCCGGGGTATCCGGCGTGTAGGCTCCGCCCGCCAGAAGTGCCTGCTGCACCTTTTCCACAAGGCCGATGGACAAAAAGATCACCATGGTCGCCCCATGGGCGGCAAGGCCTGCCAGCTTTTCCTTTTCCGGCACCGGGGTGCGGCCCTCCATACGGGTGATGATGACGGTCTGGCTCACGGTGGGCAGGGTGTACTCGGCGTTCAGCGCCGCTGCCGCGCCGCAGAAGCTGGAAACACCGGGGGTATCATCGTAGCGGATGCCCTCGGCGTCCAGCACATCCATCTGCTCCCGGATGGCTCCGTACAGGCAGGGGTCGCCGGTATGCAGACGCACGGTGGTGCGGCCTGCGGCCTCCATCTGCCGCATTACCGCCAGCACCTGTTCCAGCGTCATTTCGGCGCTGTTGTAAACCGCACAGTCCTCTCTGGCAAGGCCCAGCAGCGCCGGGTTGACCAGACTGCCCGCATAGATGATGCAGTCGGCTGCCTGCAGAAGGGCCGCGCCGCGCCGGGTGATCAGGTCCGGAGCACCGGGGCCTGCGCCTACAAAATGTATCATAACATCACTCCTTTACCAGAACGGTGGTAAAATAGCCCGGCTGGACCTGCGGCTGTCCGAGGGAAAGGTCCGGGCAGACCTGTTCATCCGGCAGGCCGCAGTTGCACACAAGGGCGCTGTTTTTCAGCTTATCTGCCTGCCGCAGGGTATCCAACAAGGCAGGCAATTGCCTGCCGGTCTTCATCAATACTTTGGTGCCGGGCGTATCCAGCACGCGGCCCGCCCAGCTGCCCGGCGCAATGGTGAGCGGCGCATCCATGCCGCCGGTCAGCGGCACATTCAGCCGCGCCGCCGCCGCACAGAAGCTTGGCACCCCCGCCGCCATGGCGGTGGGATAGCCCTCTGCTTCCAGAAGGCACTGCAGATAGCCAAAGGTAGCATAGATGGAAACGTCCCCAAGGTTCAGCATGGCAGTGTCCTGCCCGGCATCCAGATAAGGCCGCACCGCCTGCACTGCTGCTTTGTGGGAAGCCGCCAGCACGGCCGGGTCACGGCTCATGGCAAAGTGCAGCGGAACGATGGTCTTGCCGTCCAGCGCTTTTCCCAGCGCACTGCGGGCGATGTCCAGCGCCAGCATCTGGCCGGAAGAAGTCTGCGGCGCAGCCAGTACCGGGCATTTCCGGATCAGCCGCACCGCCTGCAGGGTCAGCAGCTCCGGGTCGCCGGGACCTACGCTGACGCCGTAAAAGGTGCCTTTCAGTTCTGCCATTCCTTCATCAGCTCCTTTGCAATACAGGTCTCGCCCAGCGGGCCGTGCTGGTTGGAAAACAGCACCGCACCCACCCGGAATGCCCCGCCTGCCCGTCGGTCCAGATGCATCTGGATGGCCGCAAGGATGCTTTCCAGCACCGGGCCGCGCAGCTGTGCGCCGTCCAGAATGTCAAGGCAGGCATCCGTGGTGGCGGCGTCCATCAGGGCGGCGCACACTTCGCGCGAAGCCCCGCACAGCGCCGCATGGGCACAGAACACCTCGGCACGGCCATCCGCCGTGTGGGAATGGGTGTTCATGACCCCTGCCGCCAGCTTGCAGAGCTTACCCACATGTCCCACCAGAAGCACCTGTTCAAATCCTGCCGTTGCCGCCATATCCAGCGTATCCCCGATGAAGTTGGAAGTCTTGACCACCGGGAACCGCTCGAACTGCGGCAGAGCGGAGGCCAGATAGTCCAGCCCGTAGTTGCCGGGTGCCAGCACCAGCCGCCGGGGGCCGGGGGCATTTTTTGCCCGCAGCGCAGCCTGATTCATTTCCAGCTGGATGGTATCCAGAATCGCCTGCTGGCTCATGGGCTCCACGATGCCGCTGGTGCCCAGCACGGAAAGCCCGCCCTCCACCCCGATGTGCGGGTTGAAGGTGCGCTTTGCGGTCTCGGCACCGCCCTCGATGGAAATGGTCACCGCAAAGCCGCCGGTGTAGGCAGCATTTTCAGCTTCCCGTTCCAGTGCCTCGGCGATCATCCGGCGCGGCACATGGTTGATGGCGGCTTCCCCTACGGGCTGGTCAAGGCCGGGCTTCGTCACCCGGCCCACCCCCTCGCCGCCAAAGATGCGCACGCCGGGGGCATCCGGTTCCAGCACCACTGACGCAACCACCGGCAGGCCCGTGGTCACATCCACATCGTCGCCGCCGTCCTTGCGGATGGCACATGCGGCACCTGTGTCCGTTCTGCGGCACCAGAGGGGAGCCACCTCCACCACGATGCCCTTGGGCGTGCGCAGGGCCACCGTTTCCGGTTCGCGGCCGGTCAACAGCAGACGCGCCGCCCCGGCAGCCCCCAGCGCGGCACAGGTGCCGGTGGTGTAGCCGCAGCGCAGCAGTTTCTGGCCGCTGCGGACGTAATGCTCAAACTGCGGCTTTCCAGCAGGTGCCTTTTCGGCTTCCGGCTCCGGCGTGCCGAACAGAGCCGTGTACTGCTGTTCGGTCAGGCCGTACAAAGCGCGGATGTTCTCCGGCTGAAACGCCTGTTCCGGGGTCAGCACGCCGGAAACACCGCCGGGCGAAACGCACACCACCGTGTCCGCTATTTTTTCGGCCAGTTCCAGCTCGTGCAGGCTCAGGATCACCGCCAGCTTTTGGGTGTGTGCAAGCGTTCCGAGGATGGTGAGCAGTTCAATTTTGCCCTTGATATCCAGAAAAGAGGTCGGTTCGTCCAGCAGGATCACTTCCGGCTGCTGGCACAGGGCCCGGGCCAGCAGGATGCGCTGGCGCTGGCCGTCGCTGATGCGGTTAAAATCCCGGTCTGCCAGCTGCGCCGCGCCCACCAGCTCCAAGGCTCTGTGCACCTGCTGCCTGTCCTCGGCAGACAAAATGCCCAGCCGTCCGGTGTAGGGATAGCGCCCCGCCGAAACAAAGTCAAAGCAGGTGGTCAGCTCCATCCGGCGGCTGTGCGGGGCCATGAGGGCCAGCTTCTGCGCCCGCTGGGTACCGGTGTAATCGGCAAGGCTTCTGCCTTCCAGCAGCACCGTGCCGCCCATGGGGGCCAGCTGACCCGCCAGCGTGCGCAGCAAGGTGGATTTGCCTGCGCCGTTGGGGCCGATGAGGGTCAGGATCTGACCCGGCTGCACCCCGAGACAAATATCGGAGAGCAGCGGTGTCTTGCCATAGCCGATGGCAAGACCCTGTGCTCCGCACAAAAAATGTTCCTTCATCGTGCCCCCTCCTGACTGCGCCGCACCAGCAGCCAGATGACCACCGGTGCGCCGAACACGGCCGTGACCGAGCTGATGGACAGCTCCGTGGGCGCAAACAGACTGCGGGCCAGCAGGTCGCAGAACAGGCAGAAAGCCGCACCGCCCAGACAGCACCCGGGCAGCACATGCAGCGGCTTTGCGCTGCCCAGCAGCTGCTTTACAAGGTGCGGCACCGCGATGCCCACAAAGGAGATCGGCCCCGCAAAGGCGGTGACGCAGGCGGCCAGCAGACTGGAAAGCAGCACCAGCACCGCCGAGAAGAGCCTGACGTTCACACCCACACTGCGGGCGTACTCCTCGCCCATCTGATAAGCCGCCATGGGTTTGGAGAGCAGAAAGGCTGCCGCCAGCACCGGCAGCGTTACCAGCGCCGCCGCCTGCACATTGGCCCACGTCATGCCGGAAAAGCTGCCCTGCGACCAGTTGTGCAGGTTGACGATGTTGGAGTCCTGTGCAAAGGCCACCACGATATCGGTGACAGCGGAACAGATGTAGCCGATCATCACACCGCAGATGACCAGAATGCTCATGCGCTGCACCCGCCGGGCCACCGCCAGCACAAAGGCCATGGCCGCCATAGCACCCGCAAAGGCAGCCGCGATCATGGTGGCCGAGCTGGTCAGCATCCCGCGGTCCAGAAACACCACCATGGTCAGAGCCACCGCCAGCTTTGCGCCGCTGGAAACGCCCATGACAAAGGGCCCGGCGATGGGGTTTGCAAAAAAGGTCTGCAGAAGGTATCCCGCTGCACTGAGGGCTGCCCCCAGCAGCGCCGCCATGACCGCGCGGGGCAGGCGCAGCTGCAGGATGATGTTCCCCGCAAGCGCATCGCCACCCTTGCCCAGCAGCGCCGTCAGCACCGCACCCGGTGCAAGGGATACGCTGCCCCAGAACAGGTTCAGCGCAAAGAGCACCGCCACGGCTGCCGCAAGGGCAATATAGGCGGCTGCAAGGCGTCTGGTACGGGTCATAAGCTTTCCTTTCTGTAAAATTTCTCTTCTTTAATCCACATGGGTGAGGAATTTCAGTTCACCGGCGGCAGGTGTGCCCTCGGTGAACACCCGGTTCATATCCACGATCAGGTCTGCCAGCTCCATGCTCTGCTGGAACAGGCTCTGGGTGGTGCACCACACCTGACCGTTCTGCACCGCTTTGAACTCGTTCAGCAGCGGGAAACGCTCGGTCAGCTGGCTCACCGATGCGATCATGCCCTCGATGGCGCTGTTGTAGATGAGCACATCGGCATCCTTTGCGCCTGCATAGAAGTCCTCAAGCGGCAGGTTCATGGTAGCAAGGCTGTTGCCATTGTCCGTCAGGTCCGCAAAGACATAGCTGCCGCCCGCCATTTCGATCATGCGGGCCACATAGTCACTGCCTTTGCGCACAGTGGCAAGGTTGTTGGTGGTCAGCGAGAAAAAGGCACAGCTTTTTCCCGTGGGTTCCTGCGAGAGGATGGGCTGAACGGCCGTCTCCTGCGCGGAAAACACCTGCTCGGCCTGTTCTTCCCTGCCCAGCAGGATGCCGTAAAGCTTGATCCACTCCATGCGGGCCAGCGGGTCGCTCTCGTAGCTGGAACGCTCCACCAGCACCGGGATGCCAAAGTGTTCCAGTTGTTCCTTTACCTCCGGCGTGTGCAGGATCATGGTATTCTCAATGGCAAGGCGGCAGCCCGCCGCCAGGATCTGCTCGTAATCCGGGGCGCTGTACTTGCCTGCATACGCGATTTTTCCCTCTTCCATGGCCTGCTGCACCGCGGGCAGATACCAGCCCTCGGCCTTGGTGCCGGAAAAGGCCACGCTGTCCAGTGCGTCCAGATGCAAAAGCAGATCCATCACCGAGGTGGAGACCAGATAAATATTCTCCACCGGCTGGCGCAGCACAGTCACATCAGCGGGCAGACTATCCACCTCCGCAGCATCTTCCGGCACAACAAGGAACCGCGTATCCGACTCCGCAATGGTCAGCATAGTATAGCCGCCCTCATAGCAGTCCGCTGTGAACTGCTGCGCATAGTCCAGTTGGTAATGATGGGAGAAAACAAGACTTTCCGTATTAGCAGGCTGAGTCTTGCTGCCGCAGCCGGTCAGCGTCAGCGCCGCAGCGGGGATCAGTTTCAGAAATTGGTTTCGAGTGATCTTCATAGGTAACTCCTTCCGTTACGGCTTACGCCGTGCCACCTCCCTCATAGAGGGAGGCTTTGGCAGTACGGTAAAGTTTATCTTTTTGCCAAAGAAGGTGACTGGAGGAGTCACTTCAGACTTGCGGAATCAAAGGTCAGCGTGTACTCGATCTCGTGGGGGGTGCTCATGGCCACGGTGTCGGCGGTGACGTCCAGTGCCGTGTCCAGCGCGGCAACGGGGATCTCAAAGGTGGAATTGCCCTCGGTGTTGGTGGGCAGATACTTCTCGCCGTCCACGAGCATATAGTCGTAGTTGGGGCTGCTCCACACGATGGTAGCGGTCATTTTGCCATCTGCCACGGTCAGGGCAGCGGGGCTCTCCACGGTGGCACGGCCAGAGCCGCCTTCCAGCGTCACATCGCAGGTGTAGGTGCCGTCGGCGGGAGCTGCGGTGCCAGCCTGTTGGACCGCATTGCGCACGCTGACGACATGATCGTACCACTTGCCCTTGGTGCCCAGAATAGCCAGATCAAAGTCGGCATCCACGGCAGAGACCGGGATATCAAAGCCGTACACCTCCTCCGAGGTGCCATCGGAGTAGGTAACAGTGTCGGTGGTGGGCTGCAGCCAGTCGGACGCGTTGGCTGCGGCGTCCGCAGCCTTGCCCAGATACAGGTTGACGATGTGGGTGGACGCCAGACTGACGTGGAAGGTCATCTGGCCATTCTCCACGGTCAGGGTGCCCTTGCCGTTGCAGGCTTCGTTGGCATGGAACATGGAGCTGTCGGTGTCAAAGTCGGCGGTATACACACCGTCCGGAAGAGCGGCGGTCTCAACGGCAGAAGAAGCCACGGAAGAAGCAGCCTCCGAGCTGGCAGCGCCGGACGCCGCAGAAGATGCCGTGGAAGAAGCGCCGCAGCCCGCCAGCAGGCTCAGCGCCAGAGAAGCAGCGACAACACAGGAAAAAACGCGTTTCATAGGAAATACCTCTACATTATAGAAAATCAGCTTTTATTATACCATTGTTCCGATAAAAAATGAACCCTCTCCACCGGGTGCCGCAAAGCGGCCGCGAAACGGAGAGGGTTCGTTTGATCAACCGTTCAGAGAATCGATCGCCGCCTTGGTGTGGGCGACATACAGCTTCTGGACATCCTCGATCTCACCCAGACCAGCGATCTGGCAGTCAACCGACTCAAATGCATCGGAAGCGTTGAACATGCTCAGCCAGGAATCATCATCCGAACCGGCCATGTCGTTGTTGGCGTGATCGCCGGCAACCACCATCAGCGGGCGCAGGATCACCTTGGTGTAGCCTGCAGCCTTGACAGCCTCGATGACGTTCTCGCAGGCAGTCTCCTCCGGCTCGCCCTCAACGGTGCCAATGAACACATTGTCATAGCCCAGAGTCTGCATGGTGGTCTGCATCTGGCTGTAGCTCACCTTTGCGGTGTGAGAGGTGCCGTGGCCCATAAAGACAAAGGCGACCTTGTCCGCCGCAGCGGCATCCAGACTGTCGTAGCCGGCTTCCTTCACGGCAGCAGCGGTGACAGCCTTGGCAACGTCTTCCTTATCCTGATTGATGATGGTGGCATCGGAGCCGACCTCGCCCAGCAGGGGCTCAGCCACAGCGACAGATTCAAACTTGTCGCGGTAGGTGTCGATCATTTCCATCATTTCGTCGTACTCAGCGCCGTGCATCAGGTGGGTGGGCTGGACGACAAGGTTCTTCACGCCGTTTGCCACAGCGCGGTCCATGGCCTGCTGCATATTGTCGATCTTCTCACCGTCACGGGCCTGTACATGGTTGATGATGATCTGTGCTGTAAATGCTCTTCTTACAGACCAGTCCGGATTTGCTTCCTGCAGTGCTTTTTCCACACCACCGATATCCTCTGCCCTGCTGTCGTTGAAGGATGTACCAAAACTTACCACTAAAAGCTCGTTCTCTCCGATTCCGTCCTCATTCAAAGGATCATCCTTGGATGCATCTCCTGTATCTCTTCCGAAATAATCCGGATCAGCATTTTCTCCCTCTACAAGTTCCTTCTGTGCATCTGTCAGCTTGTCCCATGCCGCTTTTGCTGCTGCACACTGCTCATCTGTGTTCTCATTTCTTGTCTGAACATAGATGGCATCGATGAGTGCTGCAACTTCGTCTGCTGCGGCCTGATCATCGACCTCTTCACTCTCTGTCTCAGCAGCTGTTTCTGTCTGTGTCTGTGTTGTCTCTGTCTCTTTCTTGCTTCCGCATCCTGTAAAAAGGGCTGCTGTCATTGTAAACGCAAGAACAAGTGCAAGTGTTTTTTTCTTCATTTTTTTCTCCTCTTTGTGATTTACTTCTGCTTCATAGAGATCTGTACACAAAGAAAAATTTATTGCTATATTATCAAAAAAGCAATAAAAAACTCCGGTCAGATGTCCTGAACGGAGTAAAAAGTCAATGAAAATCAGGCTTTTGTCAGAAAGCCCTCTAAACAGTACGACCAATTACTCGTGATCTGGGAATTCATTTCCCTGTACCAGACGATTGGCAGGTTTCCTGGCTGAAAGATCCTCATACAGATTCTGCCTTCCCAGTGCCATGCACCAGTGGCTTTCCATGCGGAAAAAGAATCTGCACTCCCTTATCACAGTGACGAGATCGTACAGGAATCACACCTGTTTCCCTTTTAACCAGTCTGGTCTTAACAAAACCGGCTGGCACCAACTGTCTTCTCTATGAAACTGTCATTTTTTTACGCTTCCACACCGCATGAATGATATAGCGGTCTAAAGCCTTATCCATGTTAGCACACCCATGTTTTTTTTGCAATCTCAAATGTGTTTTTCTGTTCTTTCCAAAAACCATTCCACAAACTTTGGATCTGACGGATAATACAGATGTGGAAAGCCCCAGAAATGATCGTCCGATGCATGAATGCACTTCCAGCTTCTTCCGGTCACCGGTTTTGTGACAATGCAATCCTCTCCATTCGCTGTGCTGTCGAAATAGTGGAACTCATGCGCCTTTATTTTTTCCGGTTCCGGTCTTTCCGCTGTTCCCTTCTCCGTGAGCCCTTGCGGCAGTTGTACTTCCACATAACCAAAACGTACCAGTTTTCCCGTGTACTGACACTCTGCCGGGATCACACCTGCCATTTGATAAGTTGTTCCCTCCCTGTCCGTGAGCGTGTCATGCAGATAAATAAATCCCCCACATTCTGCCAGGGAAGGTAACTGCTGTTCCAGCGCTTCTTTGATGGATTTCCGCATGCTCTCATTTTCTTCAAGCTGCTTAGCGTATAATTCCGGATAACCGCCGCCTAACAGTAAGCCATGAATGTTTTCCGGAAGCTTCTCATCATGCAGCGGTGAAAAAAATACCAGCTCTGCTCCATAGTGTTCCAGCATTCTTAAGTTGTCACGGTAATAAAAACAGAATGCTTCGTCTTTCGCCACTGCGATGCGGGGCGGTATTGTATTTGTACCAGAGTTCTCTCTGTCATATAATTTATTTTTTCCACTGAAAATTGCCTGAGAAAAAATTGTAACTTTCCCAGAATACGCTTTTTCTTCTAAATCTTCTTTTTCTTCCGGCTTTCCTTCTTCTGTTACAGTTTCTTCTTTTTCCCAAAAAGCACTTTCTGCAATCCCGATCATCGCATCAACATCCACATATTTTTCCAGCAATTGTCCGGCTTTTTCCAGCTGAAAATTCAGTTCTTCCATTTCTTCCGGCAGGATCAGACCCAGATGTCTGGAGCCGATTGTCAGTTCTTTTTCATTCGGAATGCATCCCAGTGCTTTTATCAGCGGCGCAATGGTATCAAAAAACATTTTACTTGTCCGGTTTAAGATAACCCCTTTGATCAGCTTTTTCTCATCATACTGTAAGAATCCTGCAATGAGCGGAATTACAGATTTTCCCATGCCATGCGCATCCACTACCAGAATAACCGGGACATCCAGCGTCTTGGCCAGATGGTAGGAAGATCCCTCCTCCCTGATTCCGCCAAGTCCATCGTAAAGTCCCATAACCCCTTCTAACACTGCGATATCGTGTCCCGGCAGTTCCATCTCATATAACGCCTGTATCTGTGATGCATCTGAAAAAAATGTATCCAGATTTTTGGATGGAATTTTTAACACCTGTTCATGAAACATCGGATCAATATAATCCGGTCCGCACTTAAAGGACACCGGATGTTTTTTCCTGCATAATAACTGTTTTAAAAAAGCACATGTGATGGTTGTCTTTCCACTGCCGCTTTTTACCGCAGCGATCATAACTTTAGGTATTTTCAATCCCATTTAAGATACCTCCCCGGTAAAATCAAAAGCGCAGATGTAGATTGGATTTTCTCCCTGCATCAGATGATAATCGCCGATTGTTTTTGCACGAGATACCTGCACCTGGATGATCTCGAGATCCGTGATACGGCTGTCTGTTTTTAGCAATGTCAGTTCACTGATCGTCTCTAAACTGATGCAGTTGATCACGATCCTCATTTCATGATTTTTTTTATATAAAACATCTAAGATTTCTTTTAATCTGCCACTGCTTCCACCGATGAACGCATGTGTCGGATGCTCACTCCGTTCTTCTGTCTTAAGACAGTCCGGTGCCTCACCGGCGATTACCTGAATGTTCGGCAGAGCGAATTTCTCGATATTTTTCTGGATCAGTTCCAGTGCAAGAGGCTTTTTTTCTATCGCATAAACCTGGATCTGTCCGCTTCTCTTTGCAATTTCTATTGCAATCGATCCTGTTCCGCTTCCGATATCATAGCAGACGGAATCCTCTTGTAAATGCAATTTGCAGATGGACAACGCTCTTATCTCTTCTTTCGTCATCGGAACTTTATCCCGCAAAAATTCCTCATCCCGCATCCCACAGGTAACTGCCTTTTTTTCTGCATCCGGATTTAAGATGAGACATATATATAATCCGGTTTCTTCCACATGTTCACATGCTTCCGGCGTTAATGCCAAAACTTTCTCCTGCGGATAGGACAGCTGGAAACCTGCAAGTACCTTACAGTTCTGTAAATGATATTTCTGTAACAGTCTGCCGAGTTTTTGCACATCCTCTTTTCCGGACATCAGCAAAAATGTTTTTTTAGAAAAACGAATGGTTTCTGTCAGATTTCCGATCCACTCTGTCTCCACTCCGTGTCCATGGATACTTAAAACAGCCGCATCCTGATAACTGTACCCGGTCAATGCCGCAAAATAGGATACCGATGAAATTCCGGGATAGATACGCACACTGCTGTCACTTCTGCCCTTCAGTGTTTCATATAGTTTCCCGCATCCGCTGTAAAAACCGGTATCACCGGAAAAAAGAATAACCACTTTTACCCCGCAGCCGGATAACCGGTCCAGCTCTGGGACAATATCCGCTGCAAGATAATAGGGATAACGGACTGCCTGCTCATTTTTTATTATCCTTAGCAGCCGTTCTGCTCCAAAAATGTAATCTGCTTCCCGGATTTTTTCTGTTGCTTCCATCGTGAGCGTCTGCGCATTTCCCATACCGATTCCGATCAGGAAAATATGATTTTTTATTGTTTTTCCTGTGATTTCTGAAATTTTTCTGCACACCTGTGCAAAAGAATCCCCACTGTTTTGTTTTTCCGGATTGCCGATCACACAAGCAGTGATCCCTTCTGCCCCGGCAGCTTTTATTTTTTCCAGAAATCCCCCGGTTCTGCCACTCTCCTTTGTGACCAGGTACCTTATATGAAACTGTCTGATCAGTGCACGGTTCATCTCCAATGAAAAAGGACCCTGCATCGCAATGATCTGTTTTCCACAGATACCGTTCTTTTCACACAGCGAGAGGCTCTCCAATCCCGGCAATACACGGACAAACAGGCGGTCTTTTAACGTTTCCTTCCGACTGTATGTGGCAAGATCTTTGCTCCCGGTCGTGAGCAGGATGTTCCCATCTGTGGAGCTTAAGAAGTCTGCACATTCTGTGGCGTCACTGCACAGTATCACATCTGAGCGATTTTCCTGTATTGTGTCCTTATTTAATGCAATATCCGAAGTCTCCCTCTGCAGCCTGATATACGGAATCTCCGTATTTTTCAGGCTTTCCCTGATGTTTTCCGAAACTGCCGTTGCAAACGGATGCGTTGCATCCACCACCGCTGCTACCTCGCTCTGTGTGATGAACTTCTGCATTTCCTCCAGATCCATCCTGCCTTTATGAACCGTAACTCCATCCATCTCCGGCATGACGCTCTCACCATATTCTGTTGCCACGGAAACAATACAGTGGATTTCATTTTCAGACAATGTCTGTGCTAACATGCGTCCTTCTGTTGTTCCTGAAAAAATTACAATTCTATTCATGAATTTCTTTCTCCTGTTTACACGATTGTCACATGCAAATTAAAATACGGCATACTTTAAACCGCCGGATCCGGCAGCACATATCCTCTCGGTGTGACAAGTTTCCCACCTATGATTTTTGTTCTGGAATTTCCAATAAATACCGTTGTAAACATATTTACCTGACGCTCCCGCAATTCTGCGAGTGTGCAGACTTCACAGGCTGTGTTTTCTCTTCCGATGTTTTCCACATATCCGCAGGCTCTCTCCGGCTCCACTCCGTTTTTTTGTAAAATGTCACAGGCCTTCTTGAGATAATCTGCCCTGTGGTGGCTGGATGGATTATAAATCGCCATGCAAAAATCACCCACCGCCGCTGCCGCAAGCCTTTTTTCGATAATCTCCCACGGTGTCATAAGATCACTTAAGCTGATGACGCAGTAATCGTGGTTTAGTGGTGCTCCAAGCGCCGCTGCCCCACTGTTTGCCGCTGTGATCCCGGGGATCACCTCAAGT
>OMBL01000846.1_pt1 | contig 12162 bp, 8 predicted proteins | sample 1644871 | NCBI WGS metagenome assembly OMBL01 (sample SAMEA103958115, study PRJEB25191) | human gut metagenome | biome: human-associated habitat [ENVO:00009003]; feature: intestine environment [ENVO:2100002]; material: feces | place: Germany | collected 2013/2015
TACTTCATGACACTCGGCATCTCCGCCACGCTGTCGGTGCTGCTGTACCGCTTCCGCTACCAGGCCGCCGGAATATTCACAGACTCCCCTGAGGTCTCGGCGATGGCTGTGTCGCTTTTCTTCCTGCTCTTCGCCTACCAGTTCGGCGACGGTCTCCAGCTCTGCTTCGCCAACGTCCTGCGTGGCATCCAGGATGTCAGGCCGATTATGTACGCCGCGTTCGTAAGTTACTATCTCATAGCGATTCCGTCAGCATACGTCCTCGGCTTCAAGACCAGTCTCGGCATCCACGGAATATGGCTGGGCTTCCCCATCGGCCTCACCCTCGCCGGCATATTCTTCTACGCCCGCTACCGCAGTGACCTCAAGAGGTTCGGCAAATCATAGTGTAAGCATAGGCTTAAATATTAAATGAAAAAATAATGGCATCCAAACAAATTGGGCATAATGAGATCGACATGCTTCATGGACCGTTGTTCATGAAGATTCTTTTGTTCGCGCTGCCGTTGGCTGCGAGCAGTGTGCTGCAGCAGCTGTTCAACTCGGTGGATGTGGCGGTGGTGGGACGGTTCGCAAGCAGCGAAGCGCTGGCGGCGGTGGGGAGCAACGCGCCTGTGATCAATCTGCTGATCAATCTGTTTGTGGGCATATCGATGGGTGCCAACGCAGTCATCTCCAACCATATCGGGCAGAATGACAGGGAAAAGATACGCAGTGCGGTGAGCACCTCAGCGGTCGTGGCGCTGCTCAGCGGCGTTTTCCTGATGGTGTTGGGAACGGCGGTAGCGGGGCCGGTGCACAGGATGATGGGGACACCGGTCGAGGTCACGAGGATGGCGGTGTCATACCTCCGGATCTATTTTCTGGGCATGCCGTTCATCATGATCTTCAATTTCGGGTCTGCGATCCTGCGAAGTCTCGGCGACACCCGGCGGCCTCTTTACATCCTGATATGGGCCGGGATCATAAACACAGTGCTCAACCTGTTGTTTGTCATCGTCTTCCACATGGGAGTGGAAGGTGTGGCGATCGCTACAGGCATCTCCAACCTGTTCAGTGCGGTGATGGTGGTCCAAATTCTGCTACGGGAGCAAGACCCTTACAAGCTGCACCTTGACGACATGCACATCCAGAAGGACGAACTTTCGCACATGCTGGAGATCGGTGTGCCGGCGGGACTGCAAGGAGTGGTGTTCTCCATCTCCAACGTGATCATCCAGGCCAGCATCAACAGCTATGGTTTCAATGCGGTCGCCGGCTCGGCGGCGGCTTTGAACTTCGAGCAGTACTGCTACTATGTCATCGCGGCGTTCAACGGGGCGGCGATCAGCTTCGTGGGGCAGAACTACGGAGCCGGGAATATGGACAGAGTCAAAAGAATATTCCTGATCTGCATGGGGTTAGGCACTCTTTCCTGTGCCTTGCTCAACTGGGTGTTCGCCGGATGGTCCGACTTTTTCCTCGGACTGTTCACGGATTCCCAGACGGTGAAGGATTTCGGCACGATCAGAATGCGGACCGTGCTGATGTTCCAAGGACTGGCATGTCTCTACGAGATCCCGGGGTCAGCACTGCGCGGCATGGGCCGGTCGATGCTCCCGACCCTGCTGACGGTCTTCGGAACATGTGTCCTGCGCATCGCCTGGGTTTACACCGTCTGTCCGGTCTGGGAAGGTTTCCATGCGTTGATGTTCGTCTATCCTGTCTCTTGGATCATCACCGGCATAATGGTCATGACCGCCTACCTTATCACATTCCGCAGAATACAGCTGAAATCATTAACGGTCTGATGCTCAATTGATGGGGATTCACTCTTTGTTCCTCAATCACTTACCGATTCCTGCCCTTCCAAAATGACCGGCAGGAATCATGAATATATTCATTGATTGAATGTTGCTAATCACGGTGAATATTTACTATTTTTGTGGCTGATTGCAAAAAGCCACATTGATTATGACACCTCCGGCAAATGATTTTTCTGAAATATTCAAGAACCCCAATCCAGCGCAACAAGAGTTGATGGATCTGATTGACAGCAGGATAGAAGACGGCATGGATCGGTCCGACATTGAGGAGTCGTTGATCGGAGACATGATGGATGAAACTCCTTTCCACTTCTGCATGTCCTATGCTCTTTGGAAACTTGAATCAGATCGTGAAAAGGAATTCGACACCCTTCTCGAACAAAAGGTAGCCGAGATGAGTTCCGGCAATGATTCCGACTCCGGGACCGCGCCTGAAGATCCGGCCCCCCCTCGCCACAAGAGATCATGGAGATTGTGAACGGACTGCCAGGCTGGGGCAACCTAAAGAAGAGGATGGAGGAAGTGATAACCTGCCACGCCACCGGTGAACGCCGCGGCATCATGGATCTTAAGAAGAACCTTCCGGTGATGCACACCATTCTCATCGGAAATCCAGGTACCGGGAAAAGTTACTGTGTACACTACCTGTTGCACCTATATAAAAGCCTCGGTATGCTGGACAGTGACATCATCAGGTATACAACCCTCACTAAAATATCCAACAACACCGTTTCCAGCGAGGTGAATTGCGCGGTCGGGGGAATTCTTGTCTTTGAGAACGCCCATGAACTCTATCATAGCGAGAACAAAGCCATCGACACAGAGCAGCAGATTGTACGAAGCCTCATCGATGAACTTGAAGACCCTATGAAACAATCCTCCTGGATGCTTGTGCTGAGCGGAGAGCCCAAAGGTATGGAGAGTCTTCTGGCCACTTACCCGGAACTGAAAAAGCATTTCCAAGAGCCAATCTATATGGGGGATTTCACACCGGAGGAACTGTACGGTATCGCTGACAATTGTTGTGGAGACAGGGACATAATCCTATCCTCCGAGGCAAGGAAAAAACTGGAGATGTTCATCCTGCACAAGTACAATCTCCGCGGCCCGGACTTCGAGAACGCAAGGTTTGTCCAACGGCTTTTCGATGAGCGCGTCATTCCGGCGATGTACCGTCGTCTCTCAAGGGAATCCGGCAATGACAACGCCTACGATCTGAGCTTGGTCTTGCCAGAGGACATTCCTTCGATCAGAGGTCGCGCCGGTGACGCCATGAACGAGCTTGACGAACTCATCGGTCTGGCGAAGATCAAGACAAAAGTCAAGGACTACCTCAACGCAGTGAGACTCGCATCCAAGCGGATGGAGTTCGGACTGCCGACAAGCATGCCCCGCCTTCACATGGCATTTCTCGGAAATCCGGGAACCGGGAAGACAACCGTGGCCGAGATAATAGGCAAGGTGTTCGCCGAATTGGGAATCCTGTCCGGTGGAAGGGTGATACGCACGGAGAAAAGCCAGATGGTCGGTCAGTACATCGGTGAGACGGAATTCAAGATGAACAACTTGCTGTCCAGGGCCCGGGGCAACATCCTGTTCATCGACGAGGCCTACCAACTGGTAGAGGGAGGCGAGAAGGATTTCGGGCGCATAGTGATGAACTCTCTTCTTACGGAACTTGGCAGGGACAATCTGGACATGGTAGTGATTCTCGCCGGATACACGGCTCCGATGAAGAAACTTCTGGAAAGCAATGAAGGAATAGAGAGTCGTTTTCCGAACGTTTTCAATTTCGAGGACTACACGACCGAAGAACTTTTGGAAATCGGAAAACTAATGATCCGCAAGCAGGGATTCAATCTTACCAAGGGAGCTGAACAGAACATGATGACCATCATCCAAACTGAGTCCGAGAAGCCTTCCCCACGTTTCGGCAATGGACGATTCGTGTCGAACTTACTTCAGAACGAGATACTTGCGACACTTGGGGCAAGAACATCAAAAATGGAAAACCCGACAGCCGAAGATCTCAGCACGATTCTCCCCGAGGATGTCGTGATCGGCAAGGAACAGAAAGATGTGGTCTTTGACGATGCCGCCATTGACTCGGCTTTGAGACGGCTTGACAACCTTGCCGGCCTAAGCAATGTCAAGCAAGCGATCCACAACTTCGTCCGCTCGGCTCGCTACCTCCATTCAATCGGAGAACCTTACGTCGGCAAAGGACTTCTGTCCTGGAGGTTCATCGGCAAGAGCGGCACGGGCAAGAGCACGGTAGCTGAAATAATGGCCACAATTCTCAAGGGTATGCGCCTCATCGCCAACAGCCACATAACAGAGATAAAAGGCGAACGAATATTCAATGTTTCAGAGGCCGACTGTGACGCCGTGCTTCAGGAAGCCGTAAAGAAATCATGTAACGGATTGATATTCATAGATGTCGATGATTCAAAATTCAACGAGGCGAGGCTTGGTTACGGCCGCGGCGTGGAACAGATACGACTAAAAGTCAAGGAATTGACTGTCGAGAGCAGTGGTGAGTGTGCTCTGATTCTCGCTGAGCTGGACGCTCCGAACAAGAACGTGGCCGAGCAACTGTCTGACGGCGGAGTCTATGAGTTCGACCACACTTTGGTGTTCAAGGATTTCACTCCTGAAGAACTCTTCCAGATCCTTTGCGGATGTCTGGAAAAGTACTCGGTAAGTTTCAGTCCAGCCGCCGAAAGACACATAAAAGAATTCCTATATTCGCTCAGTTCCTCGATCGGAGCATCGGCCAGAACAATGAAACTTATGTCCAGAACCATTTACCAGCAGGTTATCCTCAGAGAATCCGGTCTGGCCCGCCCACCAAAGTCCCATCAGGTCCAGCTCGCCGACATCGAGACATTCAAGTGGGATTCCAAGAAAGGGAAGATCGGGTTTTAGCGGATCGGACCCTGAATTCCGCACAACGCTCTGGTGCGATAATGCCATTTCTTGCGCCTGTCACGTCACTTTTTCACTCTGTCTGAAGCATAAAAGCCACAAAATGCTCCTCTCATAGTTATCATTCACCATGGGAGGAGCAAACTTTGTATGAAAACGTATATATCTATAAATGAGCATATTCTAAATTCCTGCCCTTCCAAAATGACCGGCAGGAATCATGAATATATTCATTCATAATTACTTAATAAACTCATTACAGATTTGGCCCGTGGTTTTGAGGTATGAGAGCCAGGCGAGGAAGTGGTTGATGTCGGCCTCGACGCTGTCACGGTTGGCCACCTGCCAGAGGGTCTGGGCCTCAAGGAGATCGGAGAGGGTCTCGGTGCCGGCATCGTAATGGAGGCAGCTGACACGGACGTTCTCCTCTGCGGAAGCGGTGTTGCTTGCGGCCAGAGCACGTTCATATTCAGACTCATCCAACTCGTTGGCGGCCTTGGACATCTCAAGGGTCATCAGCTCGTAGTTGCTGTCGCGCTCGGAGACGACCTGCTCGTACTCGGACTTGTCGGACTTGACCTTGTAGAAATGCTCGCCGAAGTGGAAGATCGGGATGCCGACCTTGGCACCGACACTGAAACCGGCCTTGTCGATGAATGTCTCATCGTTGACGGTCAGGCCGTGGGTGTAGCCATAGCCAGCGAATATCCCGGCCTGAGGGAGAGCATCGGCCCTTGTCATACGCACCTGCTGGGCGGCTGCCTGAACCTGGCCGGCATCTTCTTCTACGCCCGCTACCGCGCCGACCTCCGCCGCCTCAGCCGTTAGCCGGCAGCAGATAGACGACCACCGCCAGACGCCAGACGACAGACTGTTGACAATAGACAATAGACGATAGAAAATAAACGGTAGCCGACAAACTATGGCCGGTAGCTGACGTTTTTCCGCCACATAATTCCAATGACGACACCCCAAGGCAACTCCGCGGTCACGATTAGGCGGGTTTTCTCGCCCGCGGAGGTGCAAATGAGACTCCGCGGGCGGGATTCAGCGAGTTTCCCTCTCCTAATCGAGAGAAACCACTTGCAGAGATGAGGAATAGTTGGCCGGCAGATCCGAAACCAGAGCGTCGTCCATCATCATTCGATGCAATGCATGGAAATCAATCATATTTGAGGTGGCAAAGAAGAGGTAGGAATATTCATTATCCTGGTCGTGTGCGAATGGGTACTGAGAGAGTCTAAGGTACATCATGTCGGGGATGAAAATCTCGGCGGCGGATTCCAAAGGAGTGATGCTGAAGGAGATAGCCTTTGTCTTATGGTTCAGTCTCAATATGTTGAAATAGAGAAGGCTGTGGGTTCTGTTTGAGATCATGAAACAGAACTCGCCTTCATCAACCATCTCCTTCTCTACCGTTATACTGTCCGAGGAGTGAATGGCACGGCCGGCGAACACGCTGTCCGCATATTGCCTCAAAACGGAATAGACGGTGTCGGTCATCGTCGGAATCCTTACCTGAGCGAAACCCTCATCTCCATTGTCACGGGTAGTGGCGCCCAATACTGAATATGTCGGGAGCGGCCTACGCTCTTTTGCCAACTCACTGGCCAACGAACTGTTAAGCCTTGCAGTGACATTTCTTGAAGCAGCCTCAGACTTCTCTATCAGAGCCTTCACATCAATAATTCCCTCTTCATCGAATGTGAATATGCGGCTGGTCTCCTTGTCCAGAATCGACAATGAGCCTCCTTTCAAGACACGGCACACATCACTCGGATCCACGCTCATCCGTTTGGACACACCAGACCAAGTCGAAGATTTTTCCTTACATACAGAGACATCACCTGAATATTTGAAAACAGAGTAACGGCTCTGGACCTTGCCTGGCTGCAAGGCCATCATAAAACACAATACCGCAATGATAATAGATGCAGTTCTCATCTCTTTCTATTTTTATGAATATGGATTTTTACGGCTTTGAGCAATCCCAGCCAGATGTCCATAGCGAGCATTCCCAGACCTAACATAAGCAATGTCGGGGCGAAATTCAGATAATCTCCACGATGGGCAAACACATTGCATCCCAAAACAAGGAACGCGTACATTAAAGCAAGTTGCAGGAAACGCACAAAGCATCCCTCGAATGCGCAACGCTTCTTTATCACCAGCACCAAAAGAATGAATATGAATGACAACGCGATCGCCATCACCCAGCTTATAGCCTCCGATGTCTCCTCAATATAACACGAATCAAGAATAGTCTGGAGTGCCCTTGCGTGGATCAGCAAACCCGCCATACCCTCATCTATCGGAGTCAGGTGGAAGTCTGACTGATCGAATATATTGCCAATCAAAACCACCTTACCCTCAATACTTTGTCGCACCTCCTCCAAAGGAATATCTCCGTTTGACAATGCTTCCGCAGGAATGATCTCGAACTCCCAGGACGGATAATTGATCGTCTCCTTGCTCCGGCCTCTTGCCATCAAGGCTTCGAACTTCTCCGGAGCCGCCACTCTGGCCAATTCCGCAGAGAAACTTCTTATCGTGTCGTTGCCTACGATATATTCCGGCTCAAAATCCCTGATGACATTACGCACCGAATTGGCGGAAAGGTTGACAACTCCTTTATGCTCAATGGAAATGTCATCATAAAAATATGATCCGAATATACTTGCGTGGCCATTAATCATCTGCAGACCGACCGGAAAGACAAGATTGGGGCACTGTGTCAAAGATGTGATCAACTCCGGATCCGTGGCCGCTGGATAATTGAAGAACACGTCAAGGCCAATCGCCGCCGGGTTAAGGTAGTCCACATAGTCCAGTGCCTCGGTGATGCCTTCACGGGAACAGCCGTCAATGCTGACAATGACAATGTCATCGCTCAACGTCCGTTTGGCACGCTGCTCCGCGACCGTGTTGTAAACATCCGTGAAGTCGAAATCCAATGTCTTCTCCATCGGGGCGAACGCCGAGATCGAAGTCAGGTCGTATGCTATCCAATGCGACAGGCCGAACGCGATGGCCGTTATGACCAATGCGTTCAGCGGAAGGCGTAACCGTTTGAACAAATTGAATATTATTTGTTTAAACCTACTCAGTCGCATCGGGATAAGAAACAGAGGTTAATCGTAAACAGGGACATTCTTGAAGGAAATCCTGTTACCCTCTAATTCCGGCCCCATATAAATGTATACACCAATTAAGTACGTAATACTTTTGACATCGGAAGGAACATTACTTATCGTTATAGAGCCCTTACATTCAGGCCCTTCCGGAAAACTAGTGTTAAGAGGGTATGTACCGTTTGTCTCGCTATACTCACGAAATGCGACCTTGTACGATGAGATATATTCATTACCTTTATCATCATAAATGACTGTAGTCGGTGACCCACTCCGAGGGGTGCTGATTCTAAACTGCCTCACATCTCCCAATCCGGTGTTCGTCAGAGTGTAGTTGAAGACAACCGATGATCCGGATCTTACGCAACTGACAATTTTCGCATCAATCCGCCTGTCGCAAGATGTCACCGTTGCTGACGAATAATCGTTAACAGCATTCCGTTTTGCCGTAACCTTGACACGGAAGTCTTTGCGTCCCGCTCTGACAACTAAGTAACAAGTTTCCTCGTCCTTTTTCATCTTGTTTCTGTCAACGGTAAGTTTCAGGTATTCGACCTTAGTCGTCTTTTCATAATCTGGGATGGTACCGTCATTCTTTTCCAATGCTACCCAAGTCGGATTTCCCTCCAATTCAGAATGATAGTCCAACGCAGCGTTATGCGCTTTCAACGTCACAGCAAGGACATCCTTCCCACGACCGAAATCGAGACCTTCCCCTGGAGTAACTTCCGCATAGGAGTTCACACTCTCCCGTAAATAGAAGTCACACACGAACTCCCGTCCTGGATTAATTGTGATTTGACGATAACGTCCAACATATCCATCAGCGTTCACTGTCACCTTATAGGTGCCTGGTTCCAGATTAACAAAACCATAATAGCCTTTGGAATCTGTCTTACAAGTAAGGTTAGCGGGGGACAATTCCACCTGAGCCCCGGAAATCTCACTTCTATAATCCAGGTCACTTACATATCCCCAGATTTGTCCCGTCTGCTCGGTCTCGCCTTCAGTGGTGGCCGCTTCAAGACAGCCAGCCAACGAGGCCGCACATAATAGATAGAAGAATACTTTTTTCATTGTTAAAACAATTATTGAATCTTGATTACTTCAACCTTTGACCTTTTATATTTAGAAGCCAAGTCTCCTATAGGCGCTCCAATATATGTCGGATCGCAAACCGTGTATTTAACTCCGTCAATGGCAATATGGTCACCCACCACGTCCGACTCAAACCTGACAGCAGTGGCAAGATGAAGAGGATAATGCAGCAATACTACATCCAGTCCCAAAAGGTCACGAACCAACACGGAATACAGAATGGCCCTGTCCTCACAATCACTATAACGATAGAAGAATGTCTCATCCGCAAAAAACGCTCTCTCCTTGCCAAATTGCTCAACGTCAGTCTTATACTTGAATGCCGTTTGGACAAAATCCAAAAGCATATTCGCCGCGGTCCGTTGATCCTTTCCCGCCAAGCGGCCACGCAATTCCGGATAAAGTTGCGTCTTCACATCCGAACTCAATGATGCCTCTGAATATATGTTCCACTCATTGCTGAGCGGATAGTCATCATAAAAACGAATAAGATTCTCATTGACTGAAAGACGGAATGATAATTCAGGATATCTCTTTGACACATAGTCTCTTGGCTCTGTAAGTTTTGGGGCAAGGATCTGTTCTCCGATGAGCCTCAAAGAGAACATCTGTTCCTTCGGTGTGACAAAGTCAGTCAATAACAACTGCTTGTCTGCAAGTGTCTTGTCCATAACGTAATACTTGCGGCCTTGAACATTTAAATAAGTATGGTCATACATTACATTCTTGAAAGGCAGCAGAAGGGCAAGCGACTCCTCCGTCCTGGCCATCCGCACCATATAACCGGACTGGGTCAGGATATAGACCTGCATCAACGTCGCCTCATTGCGCATATCCTCCGGGAAAAACGCCTTTGTCATCTCATCAAGAAAACGTATATAGCCCCAATCGCACAGATTCAAATCTTCACGCCAGCACAAGGCCTCATAGACAACCGGAAGATACTTTCCGGAAGACAATGTTTTCCAAGCATCTGAAATGCTTTTCTCATCAATTCCACGCAGTCTGAAAATCAAATCCTTCCTCAACGGAACGCCACATTCACACCCATAAAAATCAAAAGTGAAAGAAGGTGTCCTCACATATTCAGGAATATCTATAGGCGCGAACGGTTCCGGCCGAAGCCGTGGTTCCATATCATCGATAATTCCTTCAAATGGAATCAAGTCATCGGAAGTGCCTGAATTTGGATCTTTCACATCCGGCATTGGTGGTTCCGGCAAGGTCGGAGCAGGGATTGCCGGATTCACTGTATGCTTCTCCCAAGGCTTGGCGATATAGTCAGCAAGGTCGGCGTTCACCTTATCGCGATATTCCTTGAACTTGTCCTGCTTCCGCTCCTTGTACTCGTTGAAATCTTTCATCATCCGCTTGCGGTATGCGTCAAACGACTGGGCGGAAAGTCCATTTGTTACAAGCAGCAAATAAACGAATAGAAGTATCCTGCAATACATAATCGGTTATTTGAATACAGGCACGTTCTTGAAGGAAATCTTATCTCCATCCAACCTTACACCATTGTATACATATACCCCAATAGTATATGTAACACTTTTAACATCAGATGGAACATTTTTGAGAGTTATGGAACCTTTACATTCCGGTCCCTCAGGGAATTTTGTCCCGAAGAAAGAACTCAGATTCCCATACTCGCTCTTCTGATCCCTGAAAGTCATATATGGGTATATATATTCATTTCCTTTATCATCAAAAATGGTTGTTGGGTGACTATTGTTTTGAGGATAACAAATCCTAAAATCGTTCACATCTCCCAACCCATTGTTTGTCAAAGTATAATTAAACACTACTGACGATCCAGACCATTTGCAGCTGACAATCTTAGCCACCACACGGCTGTCACAAGTAATCACCGTAGCCGAAGAGTAATCCTCAACCTGCTCCCGGCTAATCTTCAAAGCCACACGCAGTACACTCTCCCCTGCCCTGACAATCAATGTGCTTGCCTCTTCATTTGAAGTCATCTTCGTCCGGTCAACCGTCAATGTCAGAGTCCCAGTCTTGCCTGAAGTCTCGTAATCCTCCAACGTTCCCGAAGTCTTGTCCAATGAAACCCAGGCTGGATTTCCCTCAAGTTCAGCGGTATAGGCGAACGAGCCATAATGAGCCTTAAGAGTCACTGTAGCCGAACCTTGTTCTTTTCCGAAATCAATCGGTCCAGACGGTGAGACTTCCACGTAGGCCTTAGGCTTCTCGCTGTAGTCACAAGTAACGATCACTGGAATCACCTTGGAAGCCGCCTGCACATAGATTGTCGCCGATGTCTTCTGCGTGATGCCGCTGCGGTCGATCGTCACAGTCACTTCCGCCGATTCGCCTTTGCTCAAAGAGCCGCTTGAAGGATGAACGGAACTGATCCACTTCACCGAAGAGTAATCCTGGATTTTCCATTGAAGAGTCCCGTTGTAAGTCTCGTTGCACAATGTCATCTTGCGGATGGTTTCCACCGAGCCGAAGGAAAGATTCTCAGGAGTGATTGAGAATGAGAAATTTGTGCCGGCCTTGGCAGTTATGTCAACAGGGAACGACTCCCCGTCCGCGATGACTCTGATTGTGGCCGCCTCATCCTTCTTGACTAGATTTCGGTTAAGCGTGACCACGACGGCGCTGGATTTCCCGACAGCTGTCTCACCCTTCAAAGGAGAAACAGTCATCCAGTCCGGAGCATCCATTATCTGCCACTTCACCGTGCCGGCATTGCCGACATTCTGAATCGAGAATGAAAGCGAGGACTGCTCCGAGCCGAAGTCTAGAGAAGTGGACGAGAGTTTTATTCTGGCCTCCTTGACCTCTTTCTTAAGCGACACATCACACTGGACCGCCAAACCAGGAACAATCGTGACCTGACGGCTGTCTGTCACATAGCTATTGGAAGAAACCTGAACCTTGGCCTGCCCGGCATCCAGATCCTTGAACTCATAATGCCCGTCAACGCCAGTCACAGTGGACAGATTCCCCGGCGAAAGCACAACCTGAGCGTTCCTCAACGCTTCGCCAGTCTCTGAATCAGAAACAATTCCATAGACGCTTCCGAAGGTTGACACCTCATCCTCGGAACAGCCGGCAAAAAGCAAACCTCCTAATAAACAACTGAATATTGCGAATATATTCAAAGATTTCATTTATGAACAAATTTAAAAATTGATTGATGCGGCGACCACCGGAGTTCCGTAAGGCGAGAC
>OMBL01000848.1_pt1 | contig 12151 bp, 9 predicted proteins | sample 1644871 | NCBI WGS metagenome assembly OMBL01 (sample SAMEA103958115, study PRJEB25191) | human gut metagenome | biome: human-associated habitat [ENVO:00009003]; feature: intestine environment [ENVO:2100002]; material: feces | place: Germany | collected 2013/2015
TTAATGGGTGTCACACGTGCTTCGTCGGAGGCTTACAATGAGAACAAGCCAACATCTTGTGATAGTCGCCATTGAGGTGGAGATTGTCAGACTTGTCCGGGTGCGAGCCTACAGGCGAGTACGTTTCGGCAAGGTTGAGAGAGGCCGCAGCCACTACAGACGTTATTAGGGTAATGTCTGTACCCGGCTGCCACTCTGAGCCGTAAGGCTCTCTGCTTCACCCCTCGGTTTTTATATGTCCTTAACATACAAAATACCGTTTTGCTATCATTTTGCAGGATTTGCTGTCCAATCTATCTTGATGTATTAAATCATATCTGAATTTATGTCCAAAAAAAGATGGTGATATGTATTGAAAACGTATCACCTTATCTTTTTGTATTAAAATCTTCATTCTGTCTTAACATTCTTGATGGAGACTGTGTTGTCTGAAAAATATACATCACCAGAAGCTTGTTCGAGAACCAACGCCCCGAAATAATTAGTAGCTCGATATTTGAGTGTTACTTCATAGCATCCTTTCGAATAGTTGTAACTTGATGTATAGTTTACTTCTTCGTAAGATTTTGCATTCTTTAGATTATCTTTGAGGTAATCTTTGAAATAGTTTTTTGCTAGTATTTGATGAGTGGTGGAATTGTCGTTGTAGTTCTCCGATGCAGAATCTTTGCCACCACCTATGGATATGATTATCGCAAGTATTATTACTCCAATTACTGTATATAAAAGGCATCCTCCCTTTTTCTCTTTGTTTGGCAATTGATTATCCATAGCACGTACAATTTATCAAGTTGATGCATTTCTGGCTTGTGCTAATATGGCATATTTTCTTATGCCATATTATGGACTGTATCCACAGCACACCTAAGGTGCATATTCCAATCATATTATATTACCAATTATCTTCGTCCTTGGCTTTCTGCACAACTTTATTTAATTCTTCAATATGATAAGCCATAAGCAGAACAAGTTTGTTAAAAGTTTCTTCCGCAGGCTTTTTCGCTATATTTGTTTTCCACGCATCGTGATTTGGATTTATTGGAGAAGCATCTATTGGATTATAGTACTTCTTATTTGTCCCTTGTATGTTTGCATTGATAATACTATTGCACGAAACAGATACTTTCATCCTGTCTTCTTTGAAACGAACTTCTATTGTTAGTTCTCCTTGTGTGTACCACATTTTCATAGAGTGAAAGGCTAATTCTGGAGTAATGATTTTAACGACATAATAATCATCTGTGGCGTTCTTCAACGTTTGATTAGAGTCATTAAGCATTGTCAAGAAGTGACTTTTGACGGCTGCTGAGGCATCTGCCTTGGTTATGCTGAACGGAATGACCTTTTCAACAACAACTTTTCCATCTTTTACAGTATACATATCTTCGGTTACCTGAGCGTTCATTGTCAGAATAGCCAAGATACAAGAAAGTAATAGTGAATAAAACTTTTTCATATTTGAACCCTTTTATGCTGTTCTAATAGTTATTGGCAAAAATAGTCATTTTCACGATAATCCAATCATTTTTGGGGGGAGAAATGATATGTGTGCCTTTACGTATGATACACTTTTTGCCGTTGTAGGGGTGGCTTTCAGAAAGACCGTGGTTTTTCAGATAGTTGTAGGAAACGCCTATGGTGTCCCTATCCCAATTGTCGGTTTGGGCTTTGATGTTTCCGTAGTAATAATGTTGTCCGTTCAAGGTAGACAACGTTCCTTTCTTGTTTATCCATATCGCAAAGGTCGGTAAAGTTGCAACGGAAAAATGGCGTGTCCTATAAGTGCCTGAAGGTCAGTCGATTCGGTGCTTACCTTTAGTGTGCTTTCACTAAAGATATACATCTATGTTCTTCATTAATAATGTGTTACCTTCCACTCGCCTGAATGTCAAAGTATGAAATGCTCCCGTTGATTCATAAAGACATATAAGATTTAGCCAGTCTAAAAAGGCAGGTGGAATTCACAAACATATTAAGAAACTATATATGTCAGTCGCAAAGTCATAAGATTCACGGATAAATGCGGTTCCTTGTCCTGATTTTGACTCCGCTATATGGAAGCTCTTTTGATAGTTAGGAAAATATATTACCTTTGTGCGGGTAAAAACAAGTTATACCGGTTATTTAAAAATCTTATTTAATCTTATGAGAAGAGTTATCTTATTGATTCTGACCGCGCTCTGTTGTATTCCTTTTGTGCAGGCGCAAGATATCATAACCACAAAGGATGGCAAAGATATTCAGTCAAAGATTCTTGAAGTCAATGCAAATGAAGTCAAGTACAAGAAATATAATAACCTTGACGGTCCGACATTCACATTATCGAAGTCGGAAATACTTATCGTCAGATATGAGAATGGCGAAAACGAGGTGTTTCAAGAACATAACAACTCTGTGGACAAGAAATACAATACAACCGCCGAAGTTGTTGTTGGTATGAGGTATCGTGAATACAAAAATCTGTATAATACTAAGGAATATGTGCCACAGCGTGATGACCCTTACAGCCGTGCCTGGGCGGGAATCGCTTCATTTATCATTCCTGGTTTGGGGCAAGGAATAGTTGGGCAATGGGGACGTGGATTTGCTATTATCGGTACCAATGTTGGTTTATTGGCCTTGCAATTATCCGATACGTACATTTACGATGATGGCACAACTGAGATGGGCGGTTTGGCTTGGGGAGCGTTTGCGGCTCGTCTGGCTTTGAATATATGGAGTATTTGCGATGCTGTCCACATCGCGAAAGTGAAAAATATGTACTATCAGGATCTTAGGACGCAAAGGGCAGCCTTCGATCTTAAGGTTGAACCTTATTTCGCATACACTCCTACAAGTGTGCAAGGATATTCTCAACCTACAGCAGGTCTTTCTCTCAAACTGAATTTCTAAGCATTGATCCAAAGAATATGCAGGCGAGCCGTTGGAAATCCCAATGGCTCGCCTTTTTTAGTCTTATATTTAAGGCTAACCCTGGCAGCGATCGGTAATTGATTGAATATCAGTTGATGACCCTCCACCTCTTGACCCATAGAGACATACGAGATCTTGCCCTCCATTTTTGACTGGCAGGAATTACGAATGTAGTCATTGTCAGTTTCTTATGGATTCTATATTCTGTGACTTTCGTTTTTTGGGGGATTGGATGGATTTTCAGTGGGTTATGGGAATGAAAAAAGGACAGCCTCGGATGAGGTTGTCCCCTTGTGCGGGTGAAGGGACTCGAACCCATACGCTTGCGCACCAGATCCTAAGTCTGGCTTGTCTACCAGTTTCAACACACCCGCAAAGCCTTCCGGCAGGGGAATCTAGATGATGATAGGGATTCCGCAGGGAGTTTGGGCGATTGGAAGCTGCCTTTGCTCCGAGTCCGAAAGGTTTGCAAAGATAGTTGAAATCTGTTAATATTCAAATATTATTTTTCTGCCCGTCGCGCTCTGCCGCATCGTTCGTTCCGGCTGGTTCAGCGTGCGGAAGATGTGAGCCGGCACCGTTGTCACCGATGTTACCGGCGCCGGTGACGGTCTCAAGGGCTTTGAGGGTTTTCTTTTCGTCGGCGGAGAGGTCTTCCGTCAGGGAGGCGGAATAGTCAAGTTCCTTCTTTTTGTTCTCTATCGCCTTCTGCGACAGCTCGTTCTGCTTCAGAGCCTGCTCCACGCCCTTCTCGAATATGTTGTGGATGGCGGAGGTCAGGTTTAGCGTCAGGCTGTTGACCTGATCATCGAAAAGAGGGATGTTGCGGCTCTTGTACTTTGTCTTGCCGAGTTTCCACTTCCAATTGTCGAAGGTGCCGTTCACGTTGATGCCGAACTTGAACGGAATCGGCGACTTCAGGGCGGAAAGGTGGTACTTGAACCGCTGGTCGAAACCCTGAAGGCCGCTGGCCGCGATCGAGTAGCGGTCGATGTTCAGCAGGAACGGGAAGATCTCCATGTGGTTCTCCTTGATGATGCCGCGGATTGACAGGGATTTTATGAAGCTGGAGTCCTTGTCCTTGAACATCAGGGATCTGCGGAGCTTGTTGAGTTCGTCACTGTCGGTCAGGGACAGGTTCTTGCCGTCAATTTTCACTATGCCGCTCAGGGTCGGCAGCACAATGTTCATGGATGTGTCGATCGAGCTTGTCGCGGCGATCTCGCAGTCGAGCAGTCCCCTGAAAGCCTTGAGCATAGGCACGATGCTGTCCACTGCCGGAAACAGCTCGATAACCTTCTCGGCTGTGATGCCGGACAAGGTGAGGTCGAAGCCGGCCTTGAGGTCTTTCTTGGTGCGGGTCGAATAGAAACCTTCGAGGTACACGTCGCCCATGTTCGTCGTCGCGAGGGTGTTCGTCGCCTGAAGGCAGCGCTCTTTCATCACGATGTCCGAGGCCACCCAGGATGTCTCCAGGTTTGAGTATCTTATCTTGTTGGCGCTCAGCGAGATCTTGGCGTTGATGTTGGACGGCAGCACGACCAGCGAGGTGGAGGCGGTCGTGTCCGCGGCTGTCATCTCTTTGACGGTGTTGAGGTAGGCGTTGTCATCAACTCCGGAGAGAGCCGCGTTGTGGCCTATAGGCGTGAATTTCTTTCCGGCGTTGAGCGCGATGAGGATCTCGTTCATGTCGATCTCGTCGGAGGTTATGCCCAGATCCAGGTTGAGCCTGCCCTTGCCGGAGACAAGAAACCTCTTGAGACCGGTAAGATGGCCGGTGGCGGAGATGTCCGACACCCCGGATTTGAACGATAGTCTGTTGAGGTCGATCGTGTTGTTGGAGAACTTCCCGCTGAATCCTGTTATCCTGTTGTCGAGTGGATAGTACGGGGTGATGACAAGACCTTCGGCGAGGTCGATGTTCCCTGTGATGTCCCAGTCTCTGATGTAGTTCGCAAAGGATTCACCAAGTTGGATCTTGATGTCGCTCTTCTCGAAATCCTTTTCGGAAAGATAGTCCGGCAAGGTGGCTCCGGACGCACATTTCCCGAACACTTTCCTGAGCAGGGAGTCGCGTTTCACTCCAGGGTAGATCCTTTGCAGGGAGTCCAGCAGGCGTTTCCTGCGAAGTTGTCTTTCCGCGGAGTTCGGATGCGCCTCGACCGACAGCCTCGCATCCTGTCCGGAGAACCTGGTGACTCCTTCGCGGAGAGTTATATTCTTGTTCCTGCTGGACAGGCTGATGAACGGCACGCTATGCGTTCCTGTCTGCTTAAGGCTCAGTTTGAATGTGTTGACAGAGCCGATGGCTCCTACGAAACAGGAGTCTATGTCCATCATTCCGATGGAAGCGATGTCAAGATGGCCGTGGATCGGGTGGCGCTTCGGATCAGCGGACATCCTCTCCTTGGTGTTGTGTGCCGAAAGAGTCAGACCGGTACCCCGTATGAACGTCGAGGCGCCATATTCAGTCAGCATGCTGTCGATCGCCACGGAAAGTCCCGAGTGCCTGTGGCTGCTACCGCCGTGTCCGTCGTGATCATCCTCGTCGTGGTTGAAGGCTCCGAGGCTGATGTCCGTGTGGCCTAAGTAGGCGAACAGGGTGTCTTTCGGAATGCTGATCCGGATGCCGTTGCTCTCCAGAAGCCCCTCAAGCCCGATCTCGGAGAAATTGAACGCATCCAGTTGGGACAGGCGGAAGTCACCTTCGATTATCCCCTCAAGGTCGCCGTGGACAGAAACCCCGAGGTTGTCAGGAAGGTAGCAGGCCAGCGAGTCCAGGACGATGTGGATGTCGCTGCTGATGTCGAACTTCGGATCCGCGCCAAGAAGGTCGTCGGCTGTCCCGCTCATCATCACCTTCATCCCGTTGACGCTGAAGCAGAAATCCGGCACCTCGGCGGTGAGTTTTCCGTCTTGGCTCGTGGCCGTGATGTCAAGGTCGAAACGTCCGTCGCCGGAAATGCCCTCCCAGCCGATCCTGGAATCCGGAACCTGGATTCTCACCGAAAGAGGAGGGAGACTGCCGGTACTCTTGTCATAACTGCCGTCGCAGAATGCATTGACGGTGAGCGTTGCATCGGTGCGCAACTTCTTAAGAATAGGGAAGTTGTCTCCGAAATACCCGGCTATCTCATTGACGGAGGCGTTTTCCGTCGCCACAGATCCCTTGATGTGAATATCCTTACCTGAGAAGTCCGCCTTCCCGTTGGCCGAAAGCCCGACGGTGGCTACCCGCGCGGTCATATTCCCGACCGTCACGCACTTTTTCCCAAGTTCCGGGAATATGTCGCCTTCGATCTCGACCGGAATCGACATCCTGCCGGATGACTCCATGCCGAGGAACAGCCTCGAAGAGAGGTTGACATCGAAATGGCCGGCGCGTTCCTTGATCCCGAGCCGCTCTACCCCAAGGGCTACCGTGTCCGCAGGAAGCCGCCCCGCCACGAACAGCGAGTCCATCTCAAGGCTCACCCCCTCGATCTTGTTCCTCTTCGCGTCATAACGCCCCTTCGCGGTGAGCTGCTTTAGGAATATGCATCCGAATATGGTGTCGGAGGGATTCGTGTAGACTATGAATGGCCGTCCGCCGAGGCTGACCTTGCCCACCGAGACCGGCGGCAGCGTGGAGGCGATGGTGTCGCCATCCTCTTTCACGGAACCGTCGCCGAACATGTTCCAGTTCGCCGTGGTGGAGTCGTACTGGTGGGCGAATATTCTTGGATGATCAAGAATGGCGTGGCGGATCCTGAGCCTGCCTGTGGCAGCGGCAAGGTAGTTGACCGAGACGGAGAACTTTCTGAAATGTGCCAGGGTGTCGGCTCCCTCTCCGCGCCCTGATTTCAGGAGGTAGCCTCCCGGAACGTCCAGTGAGTCGAACGCGGCGAACCTGTCGTGGGGGTAGGTGATGGAGAAGTTGTCGATAGTGACGTTGAGGTTAGGGAAGCTCTTGAACATGGAAGCCTTGATGCCGGTGAACGTGACATCCCCGTCGACATATTCCTTGGCCACATCGTTGACGACTCTCGTCAGTACCTTGGAGTTCAACGCGATCTGCAGGACGATGATGATCACCGCCCAGACGCCGAAGATTGTCCAGAGTGCCGGGCGGAGCCAGCGCCGCGCCCCTTTTTTGACGACATCCTTTCCCATAATCTACAAATATAGCTATAATTAGCCGGATTCAGTACTGCTGATAAGTAAGCGTTAATAAATTAGTTGGTAATCTTTGATTGTCTTTTCGGTCTGGCGGTTTTTTCTCATCGGCCATGTGCCATCGGCACACTCCTTCTTCAAAAAGACATCTATCCTCGAAAATACCGCCAAATCTTTACCAACTTATTTTTTAGCGCTTAATGAATACGAAAACCGGACCGCAGGGCGCGATCCGGTCATGATTGTCTGTGTCAGTCTTGATTACTGCTCGTCGAGCAGCTGGAGGTGCTGAACGTAGATGGCCTTCATCTTCGCGGCTCTTCTCTTTACAGAAGGCTTCTCGAAGTTCTTGCGGGCGCGAAGCTCACGGATGGCACCGGTCTTCTCGAATTTTCTCTTGAATTTCTTCAGAGCCCTTTCGATGTTCTCGCCTTCCTTGATAGGAACTATGATCATAATGCTGTTACCACCTCCTTTTTTTTCTCTAAACTTGGGAATATCAAGACATTTTCCGTCATAAAATTTCCAAGCGCTCTCTAAAGCGGGTGCAAAGATAGGAAAAAAATGTTAATTTTGTCAAAACAAAAATGTTATTTCGATGGATAGCCCGTTTTTGTACAATAGATACGTTACCGGCCAGCATTTCATTGGCCGTAAGGAAGATTGCGCCATCCTTGGTAACCTTTTGACACAGGGTGAGAATGTGGTCGTCTGGGAGCCGTTCGGCGCAGGAAAGAAATCTCTTGTCCATCAGGTTTTCACCAAGATGAAAGTGAACGGGGATAGGTTCACGGTGGGGGAGATGACAGCGTTGGACATCAGGGAAGGCGAGTCTTTTGTAAAGAGGCTGGGAGCCGCTGTCATAAGGCTGGTGGCATCCACCCCCGACGAGTATGAAAAGATAGTCACTGCCTATATGGAAGGCACGCACTGGGTCTTTGACCGCAAAGCGTTCTCGGATAGGGACATAATCCTCTCCACGAACTGGGATCTGGACGACAAGGATCTCAAGTCCGTCCTCAGACTGCCTTACGTCCTTGCGGCCGAGAGGGGGGAGAAAACGTTTATGATCATCGACGAGTTCCAGAATCTGGATCTGGCCGATGACGGCGAGCGGATCTTCAAACTGATGGAGGAAGTGATGGACGAGGCCAAGGCTGAAGGACTGAGAATCTTCTCCTATATATTCATAGGCTCGCAGGTCAATGCGATGGAGGACATATTCATAAAGAGGCATTTCTTCTACCGCAGGGCTACCCGCTTGAAACTGAGCAGGGTGGATGAGAGGGAGATTGTCGAGCACATCATCAAGGGATTCCTCGCCAGCGGTAAGGTCATCGACAGGGACCTGATCAGCGGAGCGTGCCGCCTCTTCAAGTGCAATCTTTTCTACATCAATCACTTCACCTCTGTCTGCGACTCGCTGTCCAAAGGCTACATAATGGAGCCTGTCCTGCTGGAGGCCCTTGCGACCGTGATGGCGATAAACAGAGGCCGCTTCATCTCGATGATGAACGACCTCACCACCTTCCAGGTGAGCCTGCTGAAGGCGATCATCGACGGCTATTCGAAGTTCAGCACGGCTGAGGTGATCCGGAAATATTCCCTCAACTCGTCCGCCAATGTGCGCCGCCTGAAGGACGCTCTGATGAAGAAGGAGATTCTGACTTTTGTCGGCGAGGATGCGAAACCGGTGATTCTCGACCCCTTGTTCGAGTACTGGCTCAGGAACTACTATTTCAAAAAGAATCAATAATTTACGAATATGCGTCGCGGCCGCGCGCAACCTTTCAAAGGAGGATGAATATATGAACTCAGCGAAAAAGAAAATCGCCGTTCTGACGGGCGCCGGAGTGAGCGCCGAGAGCGGACTCAGCACATTCAGGGGCAACAACGGCCTGTGGGGTGAATATGATCCCGAAGAGGTCGCTTCAATCCAGGGCTGGTACCGCAACCGGGAACTGGTCCTGAATTTCTACAACGGTCTGCGCAAGAGGCTCAGCGAGGTGAAACCGAACGCCGCGCATTACGCCATCGCTGATCTGGAGAAGGAATATTCAGTGACGGTCATCACCCAGAACGTTGACAATCTGCACGAAAGGGCCGGCAGCACGAAGGTCCTGCACCTCCACGGCGAGGCGACGAAGGTTCGGCCCGAGGACGGTGAATATGACCGGTCATATTCAGAAAAAGAGGTGATTGACATCGGTTACGATGAGGTTCATCTGGGGGATAATGCTCCGAACGGCAGCCAGCTGCGTCCGCATATCGTTTTCTTCGGGGAGGCCGTCCCGAACATCGAGAAGGCTATCGACATCGTCTCCGCCGCCGACATAATGTTGATCGTCGGCACATCTTTGAATGTCTACCCCGCCGCCGGCCTTTACCGCTATGCCCCGAACGGCATTCCGATCTACCTGATCGACCCCGAGGATGTGGCCATCGCCGACCCTCGCATCACCCAGATCCGCCAAGTCGCCACCAAAGGCATGGAGACCTTCCGCCGAATGCTCGGACAGTAGGTTTTTCAAGAAGGCATATTTTCACCAGAGTCAGTGGCGCATCCGGCACGCCTCATAGGCGGTGCTTCCGGCCACAGTCGTCACCTGCGGAGAGGGCGGCACCCTTGGGCGACGTTTATGCCCCTTTCTGTCGCCTGTGAGTGCCGGGCGACACCCTTGGGCGACAATTCCGGTCGCATTCGTGGCCCAAAGGGGCGGCGTTTTGTTTCGATGAGAACATTTCTTGTCTGTCCGGTGTTAAAAACCGAGGAATTTTTGTAAGTTTGTGCGGAAACGTGACCAATTAAGGATGAACTTGTTTCGAATATTCAATAAAGTGATTCTCGTTGCGGCTGTTCTTTTGGCCGGCTGCGAGGAGAGAAGTGTGCCGGCAGGATTGAGGGCACCTGTCCTGCCATCGGCAACCGCGCAGGTGCAGGATCTCCAGGTCACACTCACGGCGAAGTTCAAGACCGAGGAAGACATGGCCGCCGCCATTGAATATGGATTTTATTTCGGGACTGATGAGTCTATGATGGAAAGGCACAAAGTGAGCCGGCCAGACGGGTTGGGATATTCATTGACAATAGAGAATCTTGAATATTCCACCTCCTATTTTTATAAGGTTTGGGTAGGTAACGGACGCGACGAGCAGGTCTCCTCTTTGTTGACGGTTCAGACGGGAGACAAGCTAATTGAACCTGATCCGCCTGTTGATCCTGATCCGCCTGTTGATCCTGACCCTCCGGCAGAAGGGATCATTCAGTTCAAGGATCCTGCCGTGAAGGCTCTTTGTGTCGCCAATTGGGATCGGAATGGTGATGGCGAGTTGTCTGTGGCTGAGGCGGCTGATGTGATGGATTTAGGTCGCGTTTTTGAAAGCTCAGACATTGTGTCGTTCAACGAGTTGGCATATTTCACCAACCTGCGTGTCTGTTCTTTTGCCTTGTGCCATAAGTTGTCCGAAGTCAAATTGCCGGACAGTATCATTCAGATTACAGCCAGCGGTTTCAGTGAATGCTGGGAGTTGAAACTGACCAGTCTCCCTAAGAATCTTACCCAAATAGGAGAATATGCTTTCCATCAGTGTAAAAATGTGAGATTCACTTCTTTGCCTGATGGCCTTGAGACTATTGGGTGGTGTGCCTTTGCCGGAGCGGACAACATTGCATTGACTGAGTTGCCGTCCAACCTTATTTCAATAGGCTCGGTCGTCTTTGAGGGCAAGCAGAGTGTCCTTCCCGAGGACCTTCCCGCTTCGTTAAAGATGATAGGTGCAAGGGCATTTGGTAAGATAAGGAATTTCAATCCAAAGAGCATTCCGTCAGGAGTGTCAGAGATAGGAGACGGCGCTTTCGATGGCTGCGAGGCTTTGTCTTGGACAAAACTGCCTGATTATCTGGTTAGAATCGGGGAGAACACATTCCGTAACTGCTGGCATTTGGCTGTGACTGAATTGCCTTCCGGACTTAGGGAAATAGGCAATAATGCCTTCGAGAATTGCTATCTTCTGAATATTACAGAGTTGCCGGACGGCCTTTTTACAATCAGTGATGGTGCGTTCAAAAACTGCGGAATAAAGAACCTTTCAATCCCGGCAAGTGTCGATCATATTGGAACCGGGGCTTTTTATGGCTGTTATCCTTCCATCGTCAAGATTTACGCTTCGGAGCCGCCGAAAATGTTGGATACCTATCTTGGTAATAGAGCAGAGACTATTTATGTGCCAAAACAATCTATTCAGAAATACGAAACCGCAGCAAACTGGAGCAAATGGAAAGGTAAATACAAGGCTTTGTCTGATGACGACACACCTGAACCGCCGACTCCTGACGAAAAGAATATTCAGTTTGAGGATTCCGCTGTCAAGGCGATTTGCGTTTCTAATTGGGACAAGGATGGCGATGGCGAATTGTCATATGAGGAGGCTGCGGATGTCAGGACAATCGGAAGTGCATTCTCTCGCAGTACAGACATCCGTTCATTCAAAGAGTTTGAGTATTTCACAGGACTCACAGCTGTCCCGGACGATGGATTCTCTGGCTGTAAGTACCTGATTGATTTTAAATTGCCTGCCAAGGTGATCCGAATAGGGAACAGTGCGTTCTCAGGCTGTCCCAACTTGTGTCTGACACAGCTGCCTGATGGTCTCGAAGACATAGGGCATAGTGCGTTTGCCGGTTGTGGAAACATAAGATTGAATTCGCTTCCAGAGACGTTGAGGTCGATAGGCGCTTATGCTTTTTCTTCTTGTGATAACGTGAACTTGACCAAACTTCCTCCTCTTTTGACTTCTATTGAGATAGGGACCTTTGAGGAAAGCAATGGGGTGCTTCCTGAAGAGTTGCCGTCCGGTTTGGTCTCTATAGGCCCGAGCGCGTTCAGATGTATAACTAAATTGAATCTCAAGAAGCTTCCTGACGGTTTGACGTTTATTGGCCTCCAGGCTTTTGAGGAGTGTGAGACACTTGCCTTGACTGAACTTCCGTCAGGGTTGACCACTATTGAGCTCAGAGCGTTCAAACGCTGCGGGAATCTGAAGCTGAAGAGCCTTCCGGCGGGGATTACAAAAATTGACAAAG
>OMBL01000863.1_pt1 | contig 12029 bp, 4 predicted proteins | sample 1644871 | NCBI WGS metagenome assembly OMBL01 (sample SAMEA103958115, study PRJEB25191) | human gut metagenome | biome: human-associated habitat [ENVO:00009003]; feature: intestine environment [ENVO:2100002]; material: feces | place: Germany | collected 2013/2015
TCTTTGCCATCATATATATAGTTGTTATTTGATAAAGTAACATTTGCCGTGCCTAGCTTTATCGTGTCCTCTTTATAAATATTAAACTCCTGAGCTGCTGTTCCGTTCTGAGTCCATAGCCAGGCATTTGTACCTACTGCTGTAAATCCATTAGCTATATCCAAACATGAGTTTATTGCACATTTTGGTATCAAAATTAATCCATTTGTACCCTGCTTAATAAACCACCTCTGATTATCTGCTCCTGTATAATCATTACAATACACATTTAAGCCATCACTATTTCCAGCTTCAGAAACATCAAGATATTTTCCATCTTCCATTGACCTGATAGTATATGAACCATCATCCTGCTTTTGAAAATACCAGTATTCATTTGCATTCCCCACTTCCTGGCCTATGCAGGCATTTGTGTTATTGTTAACCACATGACTCCCGGAATCTGTTCTGATGATATTTGCTATAAAATTTGTTCCTATATCCAGATACTTACTTTTTTCAGCAACAATAAAACCTACCCTATAAGTGTCAACACCTCCGGCGCTGTTGGCAACACTCATATATGCAGAATAATTTCCTGTTCCCAGCCTGTTCGCAGATATAGAATATGTACTTCCGCAGCCTTCTGTTACAACACGTGCGCCACCGATTTTGTCTATTCCTATAGCAAATCTATCTGCCATTGATGCAGTAACATTAAATGTTATCGTTCCTGATAAATCGTAAAAATTACCATCTATCCAAAAGTTGGAGTATGTTGGGGGATTTGAAGGTGGTTCCGAAAAGTTTGGTCTGATAACACCCCAAAATTTATTATAATTATGTGTTACCTTTTTACACGCACTACCTCTTGGCCAGTTTTGATCCATAGAAACAAAAGAGTGAGCATCAGCTGATAAAATAATAGCAACATGTCCGTATTGACTCAATTCCTTACCCCAAACTGCAATATCTCCCGGTTGCGGTACAAAATCCGGGGTATTTTTTATTCTAGTCCATCCATCCGGTAATTTATTGTTAACAAAATCACAACCATTTCCTGTAGCATAACTTGCTTTACCAAAATAGGCATAATAGTAATGAACCAAATCTACACATTGTGCTCCGTATACCTTATCATAATCAAGAAATTTTCCCTCTTGCGCATATGCCCATTTGACAGCGTCTTCACGAGTTCCAGCATCACTCGCCCAAATTGTCTGTGGCATTATCGTAATTATCATAACAAACGATATAATCAATCCCATTATCTTTCTTTGCTTTTCTTGCATAAATAAATTTCTCCTCCTATACTATTGTTTTATAATTCTATAGTACTGCTTTTCATCTGTATCTGCAATAATTTTACCACACTAGTAATTATCAAAATACAGTTAACATTAATACAAAAACTATTCTCTTCATTAGCAATTCCTTTCCTCAAAATCATCACTTTCCATAATCCTTCACTGCCTGTCCATACATCCACATTGCCTTGCACAAATTTTCCAACTTTACATCTTCCGATAACAATGCCTTTTTTATATATACACTCGGACTTGTTTCAACGATAACTGAACCATCATCCGATAAAATTCTTACTGAATACATCTCATCCAGTTCATTTGGTCTTAAATCCTTTACCTTAATCCATAAAACATTGCCATCCATTCCTACATCAAATCCATGTGTATTCTTGTTTGCCACAGATATATCATATTGATTTTCTATCTGCTTCATTGTAAGTCGGCTCTTATTGACAAAATAGAGTTTTAAATCAGTACAAGAATCACACACCAGCGATGAACCTATATATTCAAAATCTTTGTTACTGAACATCCCATTTTCTTGACCTTGAATAGACTTAATCACTGTATCGCTATCTGTCTTTTCTACGATATTATCAGTTAGTTTTTTATTCGCCAGGTCTGCTGTGTCTACCCCGAAGTAAATCTGTGAATATGCTCCATAATTTAATAGAGCCTTGGCAATATTCTTCTGGTTTGCATCAATTGATTTATCAGTACTATTTATAAGTGCATACAAATAATCACTTGTTGAAAATGAAAACACATTAGTCTGAGTATCGTCACTCTTTATTACACTTACCTTGATTTTCTCAGTCAGTTTTGCAGGTACTGTATCAAATGTAATTTTCTTTACATTCTCATTATTATAGGTTGTTGACATATAATTTGAAAGAGGCACTTCTATATAAGAATTATCGGCATATGTAAATCTGACTTTTGCCCCATCATCTTCTAATATATCATCTGAAAACGAAGCATACATATTAACCCCTATGTTTTCCTTCAATGATACTGAATATCCTTTTACTGTAAGCAGATTCTCTGGTTCATTTACAGGTATTAAGCGCCATTTTTCACTGGCGCCTCCATGTCCAAAATATGTATCTATATTGGCATCATTCACAGCCACTCCGCCGTAAACATCCAGATATAATCCATTGCCTTTTGAAACGATATAGTAATATCCATCTCCTGCAGGCTTAACAACCCATTTCTGATTATCACTGTTTTTCCAAGGATACTGTTCTACATTCGCACCACTTGACTGTTCTGAATTATAAACATCAAGCGCCATTCCACTATGTCTTGCGATGATTTTATAATATCCATCCCCTTGATATTCAAAATTAAACACCTGGTTCTTATGATTTTCATTTGCATAAAGCAATGCATTAGCACATGCATCTTTTGATGCTTCAGAAATTGAAATAACACTTGAATCGTCCAAAGCAGTACATATCTGATATTTTCCGTCAGCAACAGACTGCTCACCTGCCGGAATCAATTTCCATTTTTCACTGGTTCCTCCATGTCCCGTATACGTATCAATATTGACATCATTCGACGCTACACCTCCATACACATCCATATACAAACTATTTGATTTTGATATAATGTAAAAATATCCATCACCTGCATCTTTTACTACCCACTGCTGATTATCACCATTATTCCAATAGTACTGCTGAACGTTTGCTCCTGCTTCCATCTTTTCCCAATAAACATCCAGCACCTTTCCGCTATGTTTTGCAGTTATTTTATAATATCCATCTCCCAAATATTCAAAATCAAAATACTGATTATCGTGTCTCTCGTTTGCATATAACAATACATTTGCCTCATCATCCGTTGATGCGCCTAAAATAGATATAACAGATGAATTATCCAAAGCAGAACATATCTGATATCTACCATTTGGAATCGTCTGCTCGCCAGAAACATAATTTACCCTAAAGGTCACAGATCCCTGCTTACTGCTACTATCATTATAAGCCGTTATATAGGCAGTATACTCTCCCTCTCCCAGATTATTTAATGTATACTCCGAGCTTCCTGAAACCTGAGTTGTAACAATTTGTTCCCCCTTATACCAGACTGAAAACCAATATCCTGTTGCATTATCTACACTGTTCCATGTTAGTGTTGCTGAATTTCCTACTGTATAGCTGTCACTATTTTTCCATATGGATGGTGTAGTTATGACAGGATTTGATTCCTCATATCGTAATACTCCGTTCCATGAAATACCATATTGATTATTATAAAAATTTTGAACAGATATTTCTTTTCCAGTTTGATCTCCCGTTGCTGGATATCCATAATCCCTATGTGCTCCAATCATCTTTCCATTTCCAATATAGAATTCTGTATGTGTATCTTCATCTAATAGAATATCACCTCTTTTTAAACCACTCTGACCTCCAATTGAGCTCCAAGGAATCCATGTAAATCCTTTTGAGCACAAATACTTCTTCATAGTATAAGTTGTAAGACTACCATTATCATTTAATCCGGCTTTCACAAGTGCAGTACTCACATATGAAGAACAATCATAATCTGGCCCATTTCTATGTTGTTGTGAATACCCATGACTATTATCATCTGCAATTTTCTGTGCCCAGTCCAGTGCCGTCTCAACCTTACTAGATGCTGCAAGTACATTTTGAGCCGGAGGCAGTAATTGAAGCAATAGACATAAGCAAATGACAACTCCTATCATTCTCTTTAATACATGTTTTGTCATATCAACGCTCCTTTAAAAATACAATGTCATAAACCTTTAGTACTAATAATAGATTACCACTATTTACAATAATATGAAAGTAAAATATAATCTATAATATAGTAAAACGCTTGCATCTAGCAAAAAATGATGCAAGCGTTACTTAAAATCCAGCATTAAATACTGTACCTACAGATTATGAATTTACATTCTTAAGTTGTGTTTTTTGTATTTGCATCCAATATAGCGTAGCTATTAAGTTCTTTAATTCTATACTGCTACTACTGCTTACGTATGCTTTTGCAATATAATTCATCACATAATAATTCAATCCTATATTACTTTTACCATCAGATACAATCAATGTCTTATCCATAAAAAAGTTCTTTGTATCTAAAGGAATCTCCACATAGTATTTATCTCCGCTCTTAGTCAATTTGTAAACATAATCAGTCCCGGTATACGTATTTTGAGAAGTAAAAGTAATTACATCATAGCTATAGTCGATTGGTCTCTTCTTAGCGTCTAAACTAAAATAGTGACGAAGCTTAATTTTATCTCCAACAATCAAGCTTGATCCAACATAGTCCATTCCATCAATATCAAACCAACTTTTAACATTATACTTATTTATTTCATTCTGTGGAATAGCGCTAATTGCCTTATCTGCTGTTGAAAGAGATTTGTTTGCAAGCTCTGATGTATTCATTTTGAAATATTGCTGAGATGCAGCACCATAATTCAATATTGCTTTCATCAGCGGCTTATACTTCTGTGCACTCTCATCTGTACTCTGTAATAATTTCTGTGCATAACACTCAGCTGAGGTACTGAATTTCTCCACAACTTCTCCATCATCTGATGAAATTAACTGAATATTCATTATTCTAGTCATTTCACCTGAATTGATACTAACTGAAGACACATAATCCCAGCTTAGGTTTTCTGATGCATATGTATGCTTTACTCCTGTATACCATATCTTATCCGGTTGATCTTCAAAATACATTTTTACAATTGGATCATCAACATTTTTTAGATTCCAATATATATTAAACTTCAAAGTTTCATCATCAGAAATTGTTATATTTGCGGCCTTACTTACCTCTTTTTCCGGCTTGGGTACTTCGGGCTTATTCGGTATCACTGGTCTATCTGATTCCTCAATTGTCTCATAGACTGTAAATGTTCCCGAGCTTACTTTTTTGCCTGTATCTTTTGTATCCCATTCAAAATCAATATATTCCCTATAATAAATTCTGTTGTGATCTCTCTTAAATGTAATGCTTCCATCATTATTTTGAGCTGCACTTAAAATTGTATTATTTCTCCAACTATACTTCAGATTATATTCTGACGTCACATCTTTTCCATTAGGGAATTCATTACTATAGAATTTAAGCTTTGGCATAATCTGAATATAATGATCATCATTTCCCATATATTCATATCTGCCTATGTATTGTTGCTCGTCTGTAACATCAGCTTGATAAAGACGCTCTGCTAAAATTGTACCATCCTTTCGTTTTGCTGTAATCTTTATATCCATATACCACTGCCAAGACCCTCGCTCTGATACTGTAAACTTTAATTTATTTCCATCAACAATTTCTGCAACTCCCTGTGTATATTTTTCGTTTGGATTATTATATAAATGCAAGACTTCAGCCTCATATATCACATCCATATATTCTTTTTTTGTTCCATTATATGGAGTAGCAAATGTTGATAAATTACAATAATTTACTCCGCCTATGTAAACTTTATTAAGACCGTTATTATCTACTTCTATTTCATAATTTGCATCTAATATTGATACATTATATACCATTTTCTTCTGTACAGGCTTTCGATTATCATAGTATTGTAATGTAACAGTTACTGCAACATTCCCCGGTTTCAATCCAACATAATTCCAGCAACTATCTGCATTTGAAATTTTTAAAATGCTTGTATCAGAACTTTCAACATTCTCTATCACATATGCACATTCTTCAACATCCGGACCAACATACCCATTTCCGCTTTTTGAAATGCTATATGTTTCATCTTGTCTGATTTTCGTCTTCAAAACATTAAAACTAAATGTCTGATATTTACTTCTAATCCAAATAGATGCATTTGATATTTCTTTGTTATTTCTTAAAACCGAAACGTCTATATTATGTGAAGTATCATTTGGTAAGTTATTATGTGCCCATTCATTTGTAAAGGTAAAATACGTAGATTGGTCGGCTCTTTTTTCCTGATAAGCCGAAGCTGGTATCAAAATCTTTTCACCTTCATTTTCAACATACAACTGGTATGTAACATTTTTGGAATATAATTCTTTAGTATTAAGTGATATTTCCAGTTGTTTCTGACCATCATAATACACCGTTCCACTTGGAAAATAAACATTATCTTTCCATTCATCAAAATGAATTTGTTTATCTTCAAAATCTGCTGTATAATCTGAGGTCAAATACAAATTAAAGCTATCGTTTGACAATCTTGTGATAGTTATGCTTCCATCAGTATTTCTTTTGATAGTAACCTTATCAAGATTAGATGTCTCTTCATTAAATTTAATTTTATTACTATCAACTGTTACTGTTTCAATACCTTTTTCACTAATCTTCTTTACAGATGGACGTATAACTATTGATTCATCTTTAGCAAAATTATCCGGCTGTTGCAAATCAATATAATAATATTCAGAATATACATCAAAACCAACTTCATCTATATATTCTTCTTTATGAAGCTCTCCATTAGAATCTGTGTATGTAGCATCCATCTCTATATAATATGTGTTTCGTGGTGCATTATCAGCTATTTTAACATGACATTTTGATGAATCTTTAGAGTCAGGTGTAAGAGTTACGTATTTTCCATAGTATATGTCATCATCAAACTCCTCGACCTTCCAACTATATGAAGCACCAGGAATATTTATTGGACTATCATATGATCCGGTGAATACTGTTCCTTTTAAATCAAAAGATTCTCCACTCCAAAATACATAATCCGATTCAGTAAACGTATAACCATAATTGTTATGGCTAGATGTTACCTGAATATCTCCGAAAACACTCTCTCCATCATCATCTGTACTATATGCTAATATGCCCTGTGGGGCCAAAGTAACTAGCAATGCACATAACAATAGCAAACTAACTATTTTTTTCATTTGATCTCCTCCAATATCCTTAGAATATTAAAACTAATTATTTTAGTCCTATAGCACTAATACATTTTACCACTTTTAATCCAAAATTGATATACAAATATAATGATTTATATTTATTTTTACGACCTTCCCCAGTTATCCCAAATATGATTCATAAAATACTGTCTTTCTGCGTTATTGTAGATGTACATTGGTAAGCCCAAAATTGCCCCTTATAAAAAATAAAGTGCGTAAGTTTTTACTAATGGTAACTTACACACTTTATTTACACACTCTTTTTACAATTGTATTTTACACTCAAAATGTAAAATAATCATATTTTTATATTTATTACTGCTCAATATATCTTCCAATATGAATATAATATATTTTATTGAACATTTACAGACAAAAGGTTTCTCCAATAATTTCCATTACTGTCTACTGCATCCACATACAGCATTGTTTTTCCTACCATTTTTGGAGTCCAGAAACATGAGTTATCTTTCTCATATCCTCGAATTCTATACCAATTATTATCCGGATTACATACTACAAACTGATAAAAATAATTTCCAGTTCCGCCTGTCGCCTGTGCTGTTAGTTTCACTTTATCTCCCAATTTCACAGTATCATCGGACTTAGATGTAAATTTAACCCTCAATTTTTCAGTCTTTTTTGTAATCTCAATTGGAAGTTCCACTCTTTTATAAGTTCCTTCACTATCCTTTACATCTACATACAATGTTTTGTTACCCACAGCTCCCGGAATCCATGTACCTGTATTATCCTTGGAATAGTCTTTTATCTTATACCAATTACCTTTATTATCAGTAAGAATGAATTTATATGTATAATCTCCACTTCCACCACTTGCCTGTGCTGTTAATTTTACTTCACTTCCAACTTCTGCTGTCTTCTCAGGTGATACAGTAAAATTGACATTGAGTGTTGTAACCTTCATCGCAAGTCCAACTCTCACATATGCGCCTTTACTATCTTTTACATCCACATATAATGTTTTGTCGCCCACAGCTCCCGGAGTCCATGTACTTGTATTATCTTTTGAATAATCCTTAATCTTGTACCAATTACCTTTATTATCAGTGAGAATGAATTTATACGTATAATCCCCACTTCCTCCGCTTGCCTGTGCTGTTAATTTTACTTTCTTTCCAACTTTCGCTGTTTCTATCACATCTGTATTAAATTTAACATCTAATTTAGTTACTATTTTGTCTAATGGAACTATTGTTTCACAATATCCATTCTGATCATATAAAGCATATGATTTAATATCAAAGCCTCCACTTGCCGGTGCCTGAGCTCCATTTGAATTGAAGAGAACCTTGCCACTTTTAGCAGTTGCTTCATCCAGCACACATCTATATACTCCATTTGGAAGCTTTTCCATAGCTGTACCAGGCCATTCCCCTGTAAGCTTATTATTAGTTCCATTTGTAGTATTATATGCATAACAATTAACAGAACTTCCCCATCCAGATGGTTTCTTAAAATAAATAGCTAATTTTCCATCTGCAACTTTCTCATAATCATATGGCACTTCTTTTACAGTTACTTTTACTGATGCTTCTACTCCATTTCTCGCTTGCGCTTTAATCACAGCAGTTCCCGCTCCTTCAGCTGTAATAATTCCTTTTTCAACAGTTGCAACATCCTTATTTGAAGAACTCCATGACAAGCCTTTATACTTTGCATTTTCCGGAGCAACAGTTGCTTTAACCGTCTTCTTTTCTCCAGTGTTCATATTAATTTCTTTCTGGTCTAACGTTACGGACTGTACCTGAATTATATTCCCTTCATACTGTCCTTTATAACCAGATGTATCATAATATCCACCATCTTTGAATTCAGCCTTTACACTTGAGCCTGAGCCATTCGTAAATACAACTTTAAGTCCTGTTTTACTTCCTGTATATGTACATGCATATACTCCGTCCTTAACTTTTGACATTTGAATACTCTGCACCAAAGCACCATTATCATCATATAAATTAGCTGTTACATTATTCCAGTTTTGTGTATTATTAAAATAAACGCTCTGCTCCTGTGCATCTTCAACAGATGTCACATTGTAAAGATATTTACCATCTGTACCAACCTTACCCGGTGCCTGTGTCTTAGCAGTATTCAATACATATACTCTTAAATTGCCCTTTCCCGAACACTCAGCTGTAAGGCTTCCATTAGTAACATTTTTTGTATCTCCGGTAATGCAATCCACATATGTACCATTCGGAATATTATTAAAAGTTGCAGAATTGCTTATTGTGACAAGTGCAAAGCTGTCCGTTTTATCATCTGTGTATCTTCTCTTAAATGCCATATTTCCATCAATATTTGATGTTGAATACTGACCCTTTCTAAGAGCCGGTACTGCCTGACGTATACGGTTTAATCTCTGAATATGTTTAGATAACGGATAATTCAAAGATTTTTTCATAGTTCCTGTTGCACCAAAATACTCACCAAAGTCAGTTGTTGTTACTTCACCTTCAATATTATCTCCAAAATACGCACGACCGGTATTACTTAATGCATCGTTAGGACCTACATCTATCATCTTTCCTTTTTGGAATTCCACTTCTGATCCGTAATAGATACAAGGAATACCACGAAATGTAAACATAAGACTCAAGTTTTCCGCCCATGTATCCTGTGAGCCGGCAAAACGCTGATCTGATGGTGCCTGATCAGGTGCATAATCATGCGAATCAACATATGTCACATTCCATGTTGCATCGTTATACCACTTGTCTCCACTTAACGCAATGCCATACGCACTTCCTGCATTTTCAAAATTCCAATGCATTGGAAAATCAATAACGCCAAATTTAGAATTTTTACTATAATCCGGTGTATGATAATCATTACCGTTCAAGAATGCATTATCACTTGTAGGCTGGGCTTCTATATCTTTATTATCATTAAAGTTGTCTAAAGTTGACTGTTCATTTACAGTTCTATCTGTATCACTCCATGCGTAATCCTTAGATTCTTTCCATGTATAGAATGGAGCCGAAAGAGGAGGTACACCTTTGTTCCACACATCACGATCGCGAGTGCACACTTCTCCAAACATATAGAAACTATCATTTCCATTTTTCTCTGCCTCATCATAAAATGGCTGTATAAGTGCATTATTAAATGTTAATCTTGAAATATGCTTTGCTGTATCAACACGGAATGCATCTACTCCCATATCAATATAACTGTTATATGCATCCTGTAAGTACTTATAAACCTTTGGATTCTCCGTATTCAAATCCACACAATCTCCGGCAATCTGAGCTGTCTGGCAGCTATATTCCTCCCAGCCGAGACTTTTCTCATGATGATAAATATGTTCAGGATCACCTGTCTCACTTTTCATTTTCTCTATACGCGCATCATACTGCCTTGCCGGAAGCAATTGATTATAATCTGTTGGGAGCCCACTATTAGGAAGCAGCTTCATACAATCTGAACTGCTTAAATCTCCCTGTTTCTCAATCATAGGAAAAAGATTTGTTTCTCCAAAATTTCCGGTATGGTTAAATACTACATCCTGTATTACCTTTAATCCTTTTGCATGTGCTGCATTAATAAAATCCTGATATGTAAAGTCGCTTGATTCATATCTTGGATCCACTTTAGAGAAATTCAGAGCATGGTATCCATGATAATCATATCCACTACAATTTTCTACAACAGGTGTAATCCATATTGCTGTAAATCCAAGTGCTTTAATATAATCCAGTTTTTCTGCAAGGCCCTTGAAATCACCTCTCCATTCCGGATCGTCAGGATCATCATACTGTGTACCATCCCAACATTGAACATTATTCTCTGAATCTCCATCATAAAAACGTGTTGTCATCACGAAATAAATTGATTCATCTCTAAAATCATCACGGCTATTTGCATAAATAACGCCTGCCGGACTTGTCGGATTCTGAGTTGCAACCTTTTTAACAGCTACTTTGCTATCTTTACTTTCACTGCCTGATACTGTCTCTGCTTTAACAACAGGAGCTTGCCAAAATGTCATTTCTCCTGTCATAAGCGAAGCACATAATATCAAAGCAAATATTCTTTTCTTCATACTATGAACATCCTCACTTTGTGTATTAATATATTTATTTCACCTATTTTGTTACCAATATAGATAAAGATTCACGCCTATAATTTCCCTTGCTATCTACAGCATCTACATATAACATTGTATTACCCACTGTCTTTGGCACCCATAGATAAGTACCGGTTTTCTCATAATCACGGAGCCTATACCAATTATTATCCGGACTGCAGACAAGAAAATCATATAAATAGCTTCCACTTCCTCCAGTCGCCTGCGCTGTTAACTTAACTTCACTTCCAACTTTTGCTGTTCCAAAAGGCGATGCAATCAACTTAACACTTAATTTTTCAGCCTGTTTTGTAACCCGTATCGGAAGTTCTACTCTCTGATATGCACCTGCACTATCTTTTACATCAACATATAACGTCTTATTTCCTACCGCCCCTGGTCTCCATGTACATGTATTACTTCTTGCGTAATCTCTTATTTTATACCAATTTCCGTTATTGTCACTTAAAATAAACTTATAAGTGTAATTACCACTTCCTCCACTTGCCTGCGCTGTTAGCTTAACTTCACTTCCAACTTTTGCTGTCCCCGATGGTGATGTAGCAAGCTTTACACTTAATTTTTCAGTCTGTTTTGTAACCTGTATTGGAAGCTCTACTCTCTGATATGCTCCTTCACTATCTTTTACATCAACATACAAGGTTTTACTTCCTGCTGCTCCCGGTCTCCATGTACATGTATTACTTCTTGCGTAATCTCTTATTTTATACCAATTTC
>OMBL01000867.1_pt1 | contig 11986 bp, 14 predicted proteins | sample 1644871 | NCBI WGS metagenome assembly OMBL01 (sample SAMEA103958115, study PRJEB25191) | human gut metagenome | biome: human-associated habitat [ENVO:00009003]; feature: intestine environment [ENVO:2100002]; material: feces | place: Germany | collected 2013/2015
GAAGAATATTACCATCACAAACGCCAAGAATATCAAAGGCGCAAGCGATGGGGCGTCCCTCGGCATGAAAGTGACCGGCACAAAAGCCAAAAACGGCAGCGAAACGCCGGGGGTCATCACGGCACATGCCACGGGTGATGCCGACATCACTCTCTTTGGCAAAGCGTCATCGGGTGAGACTTCCATCGAAGCCGAAGACCTCACGCTCACCAGCCGCGGAGACATCTCAGCTGGCAGCTACAAGGCAAGAGAAGCCCTCCGCGTCCACACCGCGAAAGATGGTATCATTTCCGGTGCTACCTTTACCGGAAACACGGCGGACATCACCAATGAGGGCATCATGACTGGCGGTGCGTACACTGCGAAGGAGACGATGGGCATCACGAATGAAGGAACCGTCGAGAACGGCAGTTATACCGCAGAGACTGGAGCGATGACCATCACCAACCGCGGCAAGCTGTCTTCCGGCACATACACCGTGAAAGCGGGAACGATGGGCATCACGAATTAGGGCACCATCGAAAATGGCACCTATACCGCAGGCGGCGCGCTCACGTATAAGGGAAGCGCTGACAGTGAGGCAAGCGAAACAACGATGACCGGCGCGTCAGTGGACATCACCAACGCGGGCACGCTCACCAATGGCAGCTATACCGCAGAGATCGGAGCGATGACCATTACCAACCGCGGTAAGCTATCTTCCGGCACATACACCGCGAAGGATGATCTCACCTATACGGACAGCGAAGATGCATCCCTCTCTGGCAGCGAATTTACATCCGAAGAGGGAAATGTGGACGTCAACGCGAAAGGCCAGCTCGCTATCAAAAAACTGGCAGCCAAAGGCAATGCGAAGATAGAAGCCGCTGGCGATGCGACGTTGGATGAAATCACCGCGGGCGGCAGCCTCAATGCCAAGGCCGGTGGCAGCATCCTCGCCGAAGGAGAAAATGCAAAGATTTCTGTCAAAGACATCACGATGCAAGCGGGCGAAGACATCCGCATCACGGATCGTGCCGGCAGGGTCGGTCACCGGCAGTGGTGCGGCAGGCAGTCTTGTCACGGGCGAGGCGAAGCCGCATGATTTCGATGCGAGCGGAAAGGGCAGTGCGCTGCTCTCATCTGCGGGCGGAAAGGTCACACTCTCTGCGAAGAAGGTGGAGATCGACACGCTGGCAAATGGCGAAGGCAATGCGGCGGATCTCAAGATTTCTGCGGACAACATCGGTATCGATGATCTCACAGGCGTCGGCGCGCAGCATGTCACCATCCTTGGCGCAGATGGCCAGAGCCAGGCGCACTACGCAGGCATTCACTCCACGTCTGCGGGCGGCACGCTTGTGAAGGATAGCAAGGTCGAGCACCTGCATCTCACAGGCAGGGAACCTCTCGGCCTCACGAATACCGCGATCGGCGGAGACAGTGTCCTTGCGACGGATAAGATCCGTGTGACGATCCAGAAGAATCCGGGCAGCAGCCAGGCGGAGCATTTCGGAAATCTTTCGCTCAGCGGCTATGATATTGCGACCGACCATGTCATGACGAGCGTCAAAGACGGCCTCACCGTGAACGGCGAGCGTTTCCCGATGACAGCGGAAAGCGTCATGAATGCGAGCCTTTATGAGGACCGCACGCTTGGCCGTGACGGACGGGAGAAGGAAGAGGAAGCGGAGAAGGATAGCCCGTCTCTTGCCTTCGGCGCACCGAATGACAAGGAAGCATATGAAGTCGTGAAATAGGAGTTTGGCATTTAAAAACGAGCCTCTCATTTCGAGGGGCTCGTTTTTGTATTGGGTTCATGGTTCAGGTTGGCGGGTTCAGGGTGGTGGTGCGGATAGCGATACTCTCGTATCGTCATTTCGAGCGAAGTCGAGAAATCTTCCTTGCAGACCGAGAAGCGACGCTTCGCGTCGATTTTTTATAAAGGGCGATGCCCGAAAGTGGTATTCAAGTCATGGGTCACCAGTCATAACAACGATACGAGTAGGCCCTTGGAGACGGAAGTCCCGCAGAGGGACTTCCGAGTTTGGCCTAATCCAAAGAGGCGCCTAGCCTGCCCATTAAGGCGCCTTCCTGTGAGGCCAAACGGCCCGCGCCAAAGGCGCAGGATGGATCCATGCAGCGGTGTGAAAAACTATGTGAGATGATTCGTATTCTGTTTGTCATCCCGACCGAAGTGGAGGGATCCTTCTTGCAGAGCGGTAAATCGTGAGCGAGGGAAAGGCGAAAAAGGAAGCACCAAGGTGTCGGTTGAGTGAGGGCGCATGTGTGCATATGGCGGCAGTGCAATAAAGATCCCTCGGCTGCGCTCGGGATGACGGTGCTTGGGGAGCGGATAGATTCACAAGGGCGGCGCGCCGTCTTTTTAGAAGAGGGTATTCTCGTATCGCAGCCTTCCCCTCTAGGGGAAGGTGCCCCGCAGGGGCAGATAGGGTGACTATGGCATGAAAGACAGCTGAGATAAGGTTTTCCAGTCACTCCTAGGATAAGAAGGTGCGTAAGACGCAAGAGAGAATCTTGTGAAAAAACGAGTGAGCAGTCCTTTTTATGGCTCTTTTTGTCATAGCATCTGTGATATGCTAAAGGGAAATACATAGAAAGGGTGTGGGACGGATGATTTGTCCAAAGTGTCATTATTCGGTCAGGGAAAGTGATTTATTCTGTGGGCATTGCGGGTGCTTTTTGGAAAAGGCGGGTCAGGGGGAAAACCAGAGCGGGCTCTCTTCTAAAGAGGAGCAAGAGGGGATGCTTGACAAGTTTATCGGGATCGATGGACGTATCAATCGAAAGAAATATATTTTCCGTTCGCTGCTTTTATGGGGGATGGGATGCATTTTTGAGCTATGTGTCATCATGAGCCGTGTGGAACAGCTGGATTTCATGGCGGGCGATCTGCCGGGGATGGTTTTACTTACGATAGTGGGAATCCCCTGGATGATGCTGATGGTGCGCCGTCTGCATGATCTGAATCATAATGGCTTCTGGTCTTTGCTGGTCTTTGTTCCGGTTGCTTCGTTCTTCCTCTTCCTCTATCTCTGCTGTTTTCGTGGGACGAGAGGGAGAAACTCGTATGGAGAGGATCCGCTCGGAAGGAAAGCGGATACGTAGGGGGCGGAACATTCTTCGTTTTCCTATGGCGCAGTCTTGTCACAATAGGTACAATAGAGAAAAGCTGGCGGCGGGGAGCGTATCCCCGCCATTTTCAAAGGAGCGATTATGATCACAGGAACTATCAAGAATAAAATCGATGCCATCTGGACAGGCGTTTGGACAGGCGGGATCACAAATCCGCTGACGGTCATCGAACAGCTGACGTACCTTATGTTTATCCGCTCGCTCGACGTGAAGGAGATGCAGACGGAGCGGTTGGAGAATGCCATGGGATTTACCGGCGACCACATTTTTCCGAAGAGTGCGGTGGGGCAGGCGATGCGGTGGAGCCATTTCAAGGACAGGAGCCCAGAGGATATCTTTCACATCGTCCGCGACTTCGCTTTTCCTGCCATCCAGCACATGAAGAATGGACACCTTCCGGACTTTGATGCGAGTGGGAAGCTCATTCCTCTTCCCGATGAGGCCGGAGAGAAAGGAAATGCGTTTGCGACATTCATGGCTGATGCCTCCTTCGTCATCCCGACGCCGAAAGTCTTGGAGCGCATCGTGACGGGGCTTGAAGACCTTTATACGCATGACATCGAAGACAAGGACATGCAGGGCGATCTCTACGAGTACATGCTGAGCAAGCTGCAGGCCGCCGGGCAGAATGGCCAATTCCGCACGCCCAAGCACATCCGAGAGATGATGGTCGAACTTATGGCGCCGACACCAGCGGACTCGATCTGCGACCCCGCGTGTGGGACCGCGGGCTTCCTGGTGTCATCCGCGCAGTACATTACGGCGCACTACGGGGACACGATGACCGATAGCGACTGGACGCATTATAAGGAAACGATGTTTCATGGATTTGACACCGACCAGACGATGCTCCGTATCTCCGCGATGAATCTCATGCTCCATGGCATCATACATCCCTGCATCGCCTATCAGGACAGCCTCTCGAAGCAGAACCAAACCGAGAGTGCCTACACATTGTGCCTTGCGAATCCGCCCTTCAAGGGAAGCATCGATGCTGAAAGCATTCACGAAAAGCTGAAGGCCGTGACGAATACGAAGAAGACAGAGCTCCTCTTCCTCGCCCTCTTCCTCCGCACGCTGAAGAAGGGTGGCCGCTGCGCCTGCATCGTCCCCGACGGCGTCCTCTTCGGCAGCAGCAAAGCGCACAAATCCATCCGCAAAGAACTTGTCGAGCATCACCAGCTCCAGGCTGTAATTTCCATGCCCTCCGGCGTCTTCAAACCCTACGCCGGCGTCTCCACTGCCGTCCTCGTCTTCACCAAGACCGATGCCGGCGGGACGGACAAGGTGTGGTTTTATGATATGAAATCCGACGGCTTCTCCCTCGATGATAAGAGAAATCCCGTGAAAGAGAATGATATCCCGGACCTCATCTTCCGCTTCCATCATCAGGACGCGGAGGCAGAGCGCAAGCGCACCGAGCAGAGCTTCTTTGTCCCGAAGGAAGAAATCGCTGCCAATGACTATGATCTCTCTATCAATAAGTATAAGGAAATCGAGTACGTGCCTGTCGAGTACCCGCCGACGGCGGAAATCCTCGGTGAGCTTCGTGCGATGGAGGAAGAGATAGAGGCTGGGCTTGAGCGGTTGGGGGAAATGTTATGAGTGCATTGATTGTAAAGCTTGGTGACATTTGCAATATACAGTCGGGAGGAACACCTTCTCGAGGGAAATCAGAGTTTTGGGAAGGCGGATGCATACCGTGGGTTAAGATAAGTGATATGCATGGTAAGTTTTTAAGTCAAACCGAAGAGTACATCACAGATGCTGGATTGGCAGCTTCTAGCGCAAAGATGTTTTCTCGAGGGACAATTCTTTATACGATTTTTGCTACGTTAGGGGAAACGTGTATATTAAATATTGATGCGACTACAAATCAAGCAATCGCGGGTATTTCCGTGAAGCACGAATTTGCTGCTGAAATCGCAGTTGAATATTTGTATTATTTCCTTATGTCAATTAAAGAACACGTCATGCGTGTAGGACGTGGTGTTGCCCAAAATAATATCAATTTGCGTATTTTGAGAAATGTCAACATTGTTTTGCCCAGTTTGGAAAGGCAGAATGAAATCGTGAGGCGGTTATCTGATGTTGAGAGTATGCTCTCCCTTCGCCAGCGGCAGGCGGAGAAACTGGATGAGCTCGTCAAAGCCCGCTTCGTCGAGATGTTTGGGGATCCTGTGCGGAATACAAAACAATTTCCACTCGTTGAATTGCAGGACCTATACGACGTGAGCTCCAGCAAAAGAGTGTATCAGGATGAGATGGTATTGGATGGGATTCCATTTTTACGGATATCAGATATTGTTGAAAAATCAACCAATGATAAATGTACTCCGCAATGTTTTATTTCACAAGAAATGTATGACCAGCTTTCCCAAAAAGGTTTAACACCTAACGTTGGTGATATTTTGGTAACGTCAAGAGGGACGCTTGGGTTGTGTTATGAGGTGAAACCAGGGGAAAAGTTTTATTTTCAGGATGGAATGATCAGCTGGCTCTATAATAGAAAAGATTGCGTTATCAATACGTACCTGTTGTATGCATTCAGGTTGCCAGGTATCAGGAAACAAATTGACGGAAGTAATGATGGTTCTACAGTGAGTTATTTATCAATAGCACGATTGAAGAGGCTTAAAATCGAACTGCCCCCGCTCGCGCTCCAAACCGAATTCTCTCACTTCGTTCACGAAGTCGATCGCGAGACGGAACGCATCCAGAGGAGCGCGGCGCTGCTCGAGACGCTCAAACGCTCCCTCATGCAGCAATACTTCGGCTGACGATACGAGAATGGCGTCAGGCAGCAGGTATGTAAGACAGACGCGCAGGCAGAAACTACCCTCTTCCCGATGGGCAGGGGCTGACGATACGGGTTTAGCGCTTTGTACAATGTTCTTTTTTATCGATCAATAGGAGACAGCATTATGCTTAGACGTAGGCCGCCCGTCGATTCGGCGTTGAAGCAACGGGCGAGGGAGCTTCGGAATCATATGACGCAGGAAGAGAAGAAGATCTGGTATCAGTATCTAAATCACTGTGGATACTCTTTCAAACGGCAGTATGTGATTCCTCCTTTTATTGTGGACTTTTATTGCGCGGATGCGGCTCTTGTGGTTGAAATTGATGGTTCGCAGCATTATACAACGGAGGAAGAGGAGCTGTATGATAGGAATCGAACAGCTTACTTGGAGTCTTATGGACTGATGGTGGTGCGGTTGAATAATCGGCAAATCAATACGCAGTTTCGAGATGTTTGTTGGTATTTGTCGAATCTGATCCAAAGACGTATCGCCGAGCAGAAGAATATGGGGAAAGTGTAAATCTGTGAAATGTCTACCCCCTTCCCATCGGGAAGAGGGGGCAGGGGGATAGGGAGAGCCATGAGCAGGCAGCAGGTCACACCGTATGGGACTAACTACGACTAAGAGCGAACGGTTTTCTGCCTGCGCAAATCGTAGTCAGTCTCATATGTGCCGAGCGACTGCCAGCGCACCCGTCTCCCTATCCCCCGCCCTGCGGGCGGCCCCTTCCCGAGGGGAAGGGGCTTTGCGATACGTGATGACCAATTTCTAAAAAATATGTGGCGCTTCCATATGATGATGCGCCGCACCAGCCCCTTTCTTGAACCTCTTGAACCCATAGAACCCACTCCCCCTCTTTCGAGCGCAATCAAAAGGCGTTACGCCCCCAGAGGCTAACCCAGAACCATACCCCATAAATCATTTTAACCAAGGAGTTTTTTCCATGCTTACAGGAAAACAGAAACAATACTTAAAAGCTCTTGCCGTGCAGCTGCCGGCAGTCGTACAGATCGGTAAAGACGGCATGAGCGAGACGGTCATCCAGAGTGTGGATGACGTCTTGACGGCACGCGAACTGATCAAAGTGAAGATCAATCAGAATTCGGACGAAGATATCAAGAGCACCGCGCTCTACCTTGCAGGGCATCTCTCCTGCGAGATCGTGCAGATCATCGGCAGAAACTGTGTTCTTTTCAAGAAAAAAGAAAAGAAGTCGCACTATGAATTACCTTAAGACCGGAGATCGCGAAGCGATTCTGAAGAAAAAGCGTGTGGTCGTGAAGGTCGGTACCAGCTCGATCACCTATGAAAATGGGAAAGTGAATTTCCGCTACCTGGATCATCTGACGCGGCAGCTTGCTGACCTCAAGAACCGCGGTCTTGATGTGGTACTCGTCACTTCGGGGGCGATCGGCGTGGGACTGCCCATGCTGGGATTTCATAAGAAGCCGGATTTCCTGCCCTACAAACAGGCAGCGGCGGCTGTGGGGCAGGGCGCGCTCATGAATACCTACGAGCATCTCTTCCATGAATACGGGCAGACCGTTGGACAGCTCCTTTTCACGAAGGGCGATGCGGTGAATTCGAAGCGCTATCTCTACATGAGAGGTACCATTCAGGCACTTCTTGAACTTGGAGCGATCCCGATCGTGAATGAAAATGATGCGGTATCCGCAGATGAGATCAAGATCGGCGACAATGACACGCTGTCTGCCATCGTCGCAAGCGTGGCCGAAGCTGACCTTTTGATTATTCTTTCCGACATTCAGGGCCTGTATACGAAGGATCCGAAGAGTCATCCGGATGCAGAGCTGATCCATGAAGTCCCCGCCTTCTCCCGCGAGCTTTTTGCCATTGCCGGCGGCGCGGGTACAGCGCGCGGTACGGGCGGCATGTATACGAAGATCCAGGCAGCGGAGATCTGCGTGCATTCCGGCATTGATATGATCATTGCGAAAAGCGATGAGAAGGAAGTCCTGCTGCGCATCATGGATGGGGAGGAGATCGGGACACTCTTCCGCGGTGAAAATGTGCATCCGCAGCTGAAGAAGCGGGATATCATCATCGGTACGGCGGTCAAAGGCAAGATCTTCGTCGATGAGGGATGCAGGAAGGCGCTCCTTGAGAAGGGCTCTTCACTTCTTCCTGTCGGTATCATCGATGTAGAAGGCGCTTTCAGTGATGGGGATACGGTGGCCGTGTACTTTGAGGATCAGGAACTGGCCCGCGGCATTTCTCACTACAGTAGTGAAGATGTACAGAAGATCATGGGACATCGCACCGAAGGGCTTTCCGAGGCTCTCGGGATGGCAGCGCCCTATGATACGGTCATCCACAGAGACAATCTCTTGGTGATGAGATAAAGGATCCACCGGTCTTATGGAGCGGTGCGCCAGGGAAACACTGATTCAATCGTTATTCGATTTTACTCTTGTATTTTCATGCGATGCAAGGAATATTCCGACGTGAATAGCGAGCTATTTAAGGAGGAGTATGACGAAGCATTGTATGAAAATACATGTGAAATCGAATTCTGCGATCGAATCAGCGTTTCCCTAGGGAGTTATGCGATTTCTGCTGGCAGACAAAATGAAATTTTCAGAAAAATTATACTGGATGGCGTACTACTATACCCGCCATCCGAAGGGGAGATTTGAACTGTCCCATATTCTGCAGCTTTTGGCATTCTGGGCAGTCTGTATTTTAATGTGCGAAATGGTGCTGTATCTATGGCTGAACGGATAGGAATTTTTGGCGGCTCTTTTAATCCCATTCATGTAGGACATTTGGTGATCGCAGAAGCGGCATGGCAGGAATTTTCGCTGCGCAAAGTCCTTTTCATTCCTTCCGGTGATACACCGAATAAGGATATGCACCACATTGACAAGAATATCCGCTATGCGATGGTGGAAAAGGCCATCGAAGGGAATGGGCATTTCATGATCTCACCCATTGAGCGTGACCGCCAAGGCCCTTCCTATACGGTGGATACCATCCGTATCCTCCAGCGCGAGTTTGGTGATGATTATGAATTCTACTTCATCTGCGGCACCGATGCCGTGGCGGATCTGCCGACGTGGAAATACAACAGGGAGCTTCTTTCTGCCTGTCATTTCATCTGCGCGAGCCGCCCGGGGAATGAAATTGAGATACAGAAGTCCATCGATTACTTTGGGGAACTGGGGAGGAAAAAGATTCATTTCCTAAAGACCCCGGAGCTGGCGATCTCCTCTACGATCCTCCGAGACTGGATCGCCGAGAAGAGATCCGTGCGCTACCTGATCCCGGATGCGGTGATCGATATGATCCGTAGCAATAAATTGTATGAATGAGGCGCGGGGAACACCACCACCTACTGAGGCTGTTATGAAACTGGAAAAAATAGAAAAAGAACTGGAAAAAACATTGTCGCCGAAGCGGTTCCGTCATTCGGCGGGAGTCGCAAAGATGGCCCGTCATTTGGCGCATCTGTATGGGGCATCGGAAGAAAAGGCATACCTTGCCGGCTGGATCCATGACTGTGCGAAGGAGATGACACTCTCCGAAATGCAGCATGTCGTGAAGAAAGCACATCTGACATTTGATGATGCAAAGCATATGCTTGGGAGTCGTGCGTTGCTGCATGGCCCGGCAGGGAGCGTCCTTGCCAAAACGGCATTTGGCATCGATGATGAAGAGATCCGGGGAGCGATCTATTATCATACGACGGGGCGCGTCGGCATGACGCTTCTCGAAAAGATCGTATTCCTCGCAGACTATATCGAGCCAAACCGCGATTTTCCCGGCGTCGAGGACCTGCGGCTCCTCGCAGAGAAAGACTTGGACGAAGCCGTACTTGCGGCGTATGATTCTACGATTTCCCATCTCATCGATCAGGAAGCGTACATTTATGGCCTCACTTTCTTAGGCCGCAATGATATGGTGGAAAAGCGGGAGAAGACCGGTCGGTAATCGGGGGTCGATCTTCTCGAAAGAGAAACGACTCTTGCGGTGTGAGGGCAGTGAAAGTCCATATCCTACTTTTCACAGCGCTGCTTCTTTGGGCAGCAAGACTTTCTGTGGAGAGGAAACATGAAGGAGGTTTTACCTCGAAGGTATGATGAAAACGAAAAAAGGAAAGACAAGGATCAAGCTAAAAAAGCTTCTTCTTTTCCTGCTGATGGTGGTTTTGGCGATCGTGCTGCTCGTCTTGGGCACAGAAAAAATCGTACACTTTGCTACGGGGCGCATGCATGCCGATGAAGCAAAGCCGACCTACTACCTCTTCATCGGAGAGGATGAGACGGCAGGAAGCGAGGCGGATGCCATGCTGCTTCTGGCGGATAATGATAAGAAAAAAGAAATGACCTTCATTTCTATTCCGCCGAATACCAAGGTCGTCCGTCAGGAAAAGACAAATCTTCTTTTGAAGGATACGTTCAAAGAAGGCGGCGCAGAGGAGACAAAGTCAGCGGTGGAGAATCTGCTCCACATCCGCATCGACAAGTATGCGGTCGTGAACTATGCCGATTTTCGGGAGAATGTGTCGAAAGCAGGGCCCATTTCTCTCTATGTAGAAAAATATATGGAGCATTTGGATCGGGATGGATCCTTTGATATCGGACTGAATCAGGGCTACCAGCCGCTTTCCAGCGAGCAGGCACTTGGCTATGTCCGTTACGTGGATAAGGAGGATGGAGAGATCGGCCGTATCCAGCGACAGGAACGATTCCTCAAGATCCTTCTCTCGCATCTTCAAAGCCGCATGGCACTGCGGAACTGGCTGACCGTCCGCTACGGCTTCTGTGCGGTCGAGAGCGATATCACGCCGTCTGAGGCGGCCTCTTTGGCCTATCGGCTGACCGGCTATCCGCCGGAAGGATGCAAATTCATTATTTTCCCGGGCGAAATGCAGACCATCGGGAAAGTCAGGACTTGGGTGGTGAATCCGGTGGAAGCACAGAAGGTGCTTTCTCTGACGATGGAATAGACGGGGCGCACCCAGGCGTCACCTATTAGAATAAAAAAGGAGTATATGTATGGAAAACAATCTTCAGACCATTTGTGAAGCATTATCGAATAAGAAAAGCGTACTCATTAAAGTACTGAATGTCCGTGATCTCACTTCGATCGCAGATTATTTCGTCCTCTGCTCGACCAGAAATCAGAAGCAGTCTCAGGCCGCAGCGGATGAAGTGGAAGAAAAGATGGCAGAACTCGGCGTGAAAGCGACCCGAAAAGAAGGCTACCGCGAAGGGGACTGGATCCTTCTCGACTTCGGCGATGTGATCGTTCACATTTTCACCGATGAAGAAAGACGCCATTATGATTTCGATACCCTCTGGAAAGAAGCGCCGGCAGAAGAATACCACGACGAGGGAGAAACGGAGAAATAAATGGAAGAGACCAGGATTCCTGCCAAACAGGAAAGTATATATAAGGAAAACTCCATCGCAGAGCTCCCGGTCGTCCGTGTCTCCGGCTTTGGTGCCTTTTTGGACGGAGGTACAGGAAATTCGAAGGATGACATCCTCCTTCACAAAGGGCAGCAGACCCACGAGGTGAAAGAAGGGGAGCGGGTCAAGGTCTTTCTTTACCACGACCCGCATCACCGTCTGACGGCCAGTATGCGCCTGCCGCAGATCGCCATCGGCGGCATCGGTTATGCGCCGGTACTTTTGACGACTCGTTTCGGCGCATTCGTCGACGTGGGGACGGAGCGAGGCATTTTCCTGCCTTTCTCTCAGATGATAGAGAATGTCACCGAAGGACAGCAGATCTGGGTCAAGCTTTACGAAGATAAGACCGGTCGTCTCGCTGTCACCATGCATGTCGATGAAGAAATGTGCGCCATCGCTCTGCCTTTCAAGGAGGCAAAGCTCGGGGACACGGTGACTGGCAGCGTGTATAATGAAACCGGAGAGGGCCTTTTCCTTGTGACAAGAGACCGCCACCTCGCGTTCATTCACAAGACAGAGCTTGCAAGATCCGTGCGCCTTGGGGAAGAAGTGACGGGACGTATTTCTTACATCCGAAGTGACGGTCGTGTGAATCTCGCGCTCCGCCCGCAG
>OMBL01000878.1_pt1 | contig 11922 bp, 9 predicted proteins | sample 1644871 | NCBI WGS metagenome assembly OMBL01 (sample SAMEA103958115, study PRJEB25191) | human gut metagenome | biome: human-associated habitat [ENVO:00009003]; feature: intestine environment [ENVO:2100002]; material: feces | place: Germany | collected 2013/2015
TCTTGTTTACCTTCCGTGGTATTCCTTGTATCTATTATGGCTCTGAGGTTGGTTTCCGTCGTGGAAAGGTAATTGATAAAGGCCCTAATGGTCCTCTCTCAAACACAGGACGTGCCTACTTCGGTGGCTACATCACAGGCGATGTTGAGGCTACCGACTTCGGTCAGTACACCGCTTCAGGCAACGCTAACGCCACTCTTAACCACGACCTCGCTCAGCACCTTATCCGTCTGAACAAGATTCGTCAGGCTGTGCCTGCTCTCCGCAAGGGTCAGTGGACAACAGATGGTTGCAAAGCCAATAACGGTATCGCTTTCAAGCGTGCTTATAAGGACAGCTACGCTCTCGTTGCCCTCAACGGTGGTGCCACATTCACAGATTGCCCCGCAGGCACCTACACCGACATCGTAACAGGCAAGACTTATTCAGGTCCTACCATCACCGTTGACGCTCCTGCAACACAGGGTCAGGTGCGCGTGCTGGTAAAAGACTGGACGGGTGGCATTGTAGGCGAGGATGGTCCTTTCATCTACACCTCTTCAGCAAAGAGCAAGGACGGTCAGGCTTATGACGGTCAGGAAGAGGCTGGCACAGACGTTTATTATGGTAGCGAGGATGCCGAGCAGGACGCAGCTGTTGTGTTCGATCCTAATGGCGGCAGCTTCCGCACAGAGACCGTTACAGTTACAGCTTCTCTTAACGACGGCGCAAAGAGCGGTTGGTATCAGATCGACGGACAGAGCAAGGTGGAACTCTCTGGCGAGGGCTCTACATTCACACTTGGTTCAGACATGCAGTTTGGCGACACCAAGACCGTGAAATGGGGTGCAACAAACGACGAGGGTACCGAGTACACCGGTTCGGCAACATATAAGAAGGTGGATCCCAATGCTTCTATCATCGTTTATGTTAAGGCAGACAAAGCTCCTAACCTCTATGCTTGGACAGATGGCGGTGAGAAAGCAAAGGCTCTCAATGGTGCTTGGCCTGGAAACAAGATGTCTGCAACGGCAACTGTTGAGGGTGTAGAGTATTACATGTTCGTGGTTGATGGCTTAGAGTCGTTCAACATGATTCTCAACAACGGTAGCGGCGCACAGACTGGCGACATCACCAACATCACAGCTACAACATTCTTCTCTTACGATGGCGGTTCTGGTTACAAGGTGCTGACCGATATCACAGCTCCTGATCCAACCCCCAATCCCAATCCTAACCCAAACCCCAACCCGGAGCCCACTCCCGAGCCTGCTCCAACAGGCAAGTTCTATGCCTACTTTGCTGCTCCCTCTTCATGGACCACAGTGAAGGCATGGGTTTGGAACAAGGACAATGGCGATGACAATTACACTGGTGGCACATGGCCCGGTGAGCTCTGCACCAAGACCTCACAGACCTACAACGGCATGGCCATCTGGAAGTGGGAGTATAACGGTGAGAAGACCGATAAGCCTACACACATCATCTTCAACAACGGCAGCGGCGAGCAGACCGGCGACTTTATCTTCGAGAACGGCAAGTGCTACGACCGCAGTGGTGTGAACGGCTCAATCTCTGTAACAGCAATCAACGGCGTAAACTCAACAGCAGCCAAGGCAATGATCAAGGTTTACACGCTCAACGGCAATTGTGTAGCCGTGATGCCCGACCTCAACGCCGCCACTTACACTCTCCGTCCTGGCATCTATGTTGCCAACGGCAGAAAGTTTGTTGTTCGCTAAAAGACAATTGAACTTTTTCAAGCATAACTAAAATTCACATCGCGCTTTGCGCTCGTGGGTTTCTAAACATTAATATCCATTAATGGAGCCTTTAAATGTCATTACTGCGCGCTTCGCGCAGAAAAATGATGACAAAGAAGATAGCTCGATTAATGGATATTAATGTTTTTATTTTTGTTTCGCATGTCTTCGACGCTTTCTTAGCGTTGGGTTTAAACGGCAATAGAGACAATAGGGACAATTCTTTGGTTGAGCAGGCATATCGAAAAGCCATAAACCAAGAATTGTCCCTATTGTCTCTATTGTCGTTTTAAACCCTCAAGCGAGGGGTAAAACCAAGAAAGTGCTTGTTGTCTTTTACCCCCCCCGTAAGCAGAGGTGAAAAGGAAAAGGCTAAATGACAAGAAGCCCGATAGCTGTCCATACAATCTCTCTCAATCGCACGATGAGAGCCACGAAGATGCCGCTTGATGCCGTCATGCCCAATCCCACAACCGACATGAGGAAGCCTCCCTCGCGTCCTCCAAGCTGCAAAGGCATAAAGAAAAGGAGGTTGGCAAAGAGCGACGTGAATGCTAAGATGAGCACACACGACAAGTAGCTCACCGAGCAGCCTATGGCCATGAACACGAAGTAGATCTCTGCAGCCGATAGCACGCGACACATAAGTTCTATCATCACGGCAGCCACCAGCGTCTTCCTTTTCTGTTTGTGTAGAGCCGCAATCTGTCTGTCTATGTTGCTTATCTCCTCGCCGTGCTTCTCCATCAGTCGGCTTGCGAACCGTCCGAGCCACGGCACCTTGCTCAGCCATCGTGCCAAGCGCATGGCCACACCTTTCTTATATCCCACCACAAAGAACCACAGGCCCAAGAGGCAGAACAGCGATGCTGCTGCCACCACGCTTGCTGCGAGGGCGTTTATGGGGTAGAACGTCACGAAGAGCACTATCGAGAGAAGCCAGAACCAGAAGTGGCTGAAGATGTGGGTCATGACAAACAGGATGACCGACGACGAGGCCCTTTCTCTGCCTATGAGCGGCGTGAGCGCCATTATGCGGTATGGCTCTCCGCCCATCAGTCCGCCTGGTGTGGCGTAGTTGAGGGCGAAGCCCGACACCGAAATTTTATAAAGCCACCAAAACGGGATGTGCGTCTTTCCGCCAGCTTTTATTATCAGCATCCACGATGTTGTGTTGAGCACATAGAGTGCCGCCCACAGCACGATGATGGCTCCAAACCAGTAGCCGGCATCGTGCAAGGCGTTGCGCACCTCATCATAGTTGAGCTGCAAGACCATGACAACGAGCATGGCCAAGCCAAAAAACAAAAAAATGTTTTGGTGCTTTTTCTTCATCTCTTCTTATTGCTGCTCTGCTGCAACGTTCTGCTGCGCATCAGCCGCAGGCTTGGCAGCCTCATTGTTTGGCTTGGCGTTTACTTCGGCTGGCTTAGCCGCATCAGCAGGTTTTGCCGCATCGGCCGGTTTAGCGTTATTGTTTTGCTGCTCCTGTTGTTGTTTGTTATAGCGCGGCTTGAATTCTCTCGGACCGTCGTTGCGTCGTCCGTCGCGTGGTGTGGGCTTGAAGCCGTTGTCGTGCTTCTTCGGAATGGCGAAGCGCACCTTCTCGCTCTCGTCACGTTTCTCGTGATAGAGCTTCTGCAGCGGGTTGTCCATCGGCTCGTCATAGACGGCGCGGCTGCGGAAGATGTCGATAGCAGCGAAGACGGCATGACGGAACGCCATCTCGTCGGCAATGCCCTTGCCTGCAATCTCATACTGTGGGTCTGTGAGCGGCGCTGTGCACACAAGCGGCAGGTTCGCGATGTAGCATATTCCATCTTCGGCGTTGAGCGTGTGGAACGGAATTGTGCCTTGGTCGTCATACATGGCGAGAATAAAGTCGAACGCCTCGTAGCAACGTGTGCCAAACATCTCTTCAGCTGTGTAAGGACCAAACACGTTGGCGTCGTTCTCTGACAGAGCGTCAACAGCAGGCTTTATGATGTTGCGCTCCTCTTCACCGTTATTGTCGGCGTTGAGCGAGAGCACAGCCACGCGGGCGTTAGACAGTCCGAAATCGCGGTGAGCACTTGCGCTCAGCGTCTTCACCGATGCCATGATGCCCTCCTGTGAGAGCTTTGCTGCCACGTCTTTAATGTTTGTTCCCGCAGCCTCCACAGCCATGCGCATCTCCTCGCTGAGCATAATCTCCATGGCTTTGGCACCGTCGCCCACGCATGTCTCTACATATTTGGTAAGCCCCGGAAAACTGAAGCTGTCGTCATGAATGTTTTCGCTGCTCAATGGGCATGACACCAACACGTCGAAAGCGCCGTCGCGGAAGTCTGTCATAGCCTTGTCGAGCGCTCTCAGCGCTGCCATGCCCGACTCAGGAGTAGGCATGCCGAGGTCCACCTTCACCTCGTCGTCGAAACACGGAATAAGGTTTACCTTACCCTCATGTGCCTCTCTTGCGTCGTTGATGATGGTGAAGTTGGCCTGTATGTCGAGCGCCTTGCGGTGGTATGCCGCAATCTTTGGCGATCCGTAGATGATGGGCGTACACAGCTCCAGCATCTCAGGCTCGGCAAAAGTTTTAAAGATCAGTTCATATCCGACACCGTTAGTGTCGCCATGCGTGATAGCCACGCTTATTTTTCTGTTTTCCATAAAAAAGATGATGTTTTTTTATTTTTGTTTCGTGGTCTTCGGCAGCGGTCTCAATGTTTGCACGCTTGCCTCCAACCGTCTCATGATGTCTCTTTTTTGTTCGCCTGGTGCAAAGACGAAAGCCTCTGCCACGATGGTCTTGCCGTGAGGCATGTGTATGGTTCTCGACATGAACGGTCCTCCCATGGCGTCGCCTTGCATCTGCCACAGTCCGCGTCGCAGCGTGGTGCTCATGTTGTCGCGTGAGGTGCCTGTGGTTGTAACGACGCTTCCCCCGACCGTTGTCATGAACATGCTGTCTGTCTCGCCTTTGAGGTTTATCCTCATCACGCTGTCGCGGTTCTCGGAGGTGTAAAGGCAGATGTTGCTCATCTTTGTGGGGTTGTTGTCAGAGATCCACACAAATTGCTGTCCGCGCACGTTCACCCTCATGCCTTTGGGTATGGTCATGCTGCATCCAAACATGCGCTTTATGTCGTCTTCAACGCCCTTCTCATGATGTCGTTTTAGACGTTCGGCATGAGCCGTCAGCTCGTTTTGCAGCAGCAGACGGTCTATGTGGCACCTTCCGATGTCGCTTTTCAGCGCCTGTGCCGACGGGGTGTTGACGTACACAATGATCTGTGGCGCAGCAAACACGTTACGTTCATATCTCACAGCTGTGCGTGTGAAGAGCGTCGGGTCAATGTTCACCACCACGATGTTGCGCTCCAGCCGCGACACGGTGTTGAGGGCGTCTTGTGCATCGCTATCATTGCTTCCTTTCCCGTTCGTCTTTCCGTTCGTCTTGACATTTGTTTTCCCGTTCTTCTTAATGTTTGCCTTTCCGTTCGTCTTAACGTCAAACATTGGCTCGGGCTGGGGTAGGGCAACGATGTCTGCCGTCAGCGCCTTGGCAACAATGCTGTCCACATCGCCCACAAGAAGCACCTCCGATGGTCGGCCCGTGCTTTTGGGCAGTCCCGTGTCGGCATCGTTGCATGCTGTTGTCAGCAGAACGAGGAGGCAGAGAATTACTTTACGCATGGTTCATGCCGTCAATCTCGGCTTGGTGACGCGCCTCCTCAATGGCTTTCGCCGTGGAGAGCAGTCCGCATGCGGCAAAGATGTCTTGTCCTCTACTGGCGCGGATTGTTGTGAAGATGCCGTGGTTCGTTAGATAGTCGCGGAACGACTCCATCTTCTTCTCGTCGGCACCTTTCAGGTCTATGCCTGGAATCTGGTGGAAGCGAATGAGGTTAATGCGGCAGTCGAGTCCGCGCAAGAGGTTCACAATCTCCTTTGCGTGTGTTGTAGAGTCGTTGAATCCTCCAAACACGATATATTCGAACGATAGTCGGCGCTGGTGCGTGAAGTCATAGTTGCGCAGCAGGTCCACCACGTCAACAATGCTCATGCCCTTCTCTGCCGGCATGATCATGGCACGCTGCTCCGGAATGGCCGAGTGCAGACTGATAGCCACATGACACAAGCTCTCGTTCAAGAACCTCTGAAGCTTGTTTCTCACGCCCACGCTGCTCACCGTTATGCGCTTCGGGCTCCATGCGTAGCCATAGTCGGCGGTGAGCACCTCTGTAGCTCTCAGCACATTGTCGAGGTTGTCCATCGGCTCTCCCTGTCCCATGAACACGATGTTGGTCAGCCTGTCGCGTTCGGGCAGCGAGTAGATCTGGTTCAAGATGTCGGTAGCGCTAAGGCTGCCTTCGTAGCCTTGCTTACCTGTCTGGCAGAACAGACAGTTCATCTTACAGCCCACCTGTGACGACACGCAGAGCGTGGCTCGGTCCTTGTCGGGAATGAACACCGTCTCCACCTTCTTGCCCATGGCTGTTGGGAAGAGATATTTTATCGTGCCGTCCTTGGAGCGTTGGCAGTCGGTCGGTTGCATGCAGCCAATGGTGTATTCTGCTGCCAGCTTCTCCCTGTTTGCCTTCGATATGTTGGTCATGTCGTCGATGGTTGTGACATGTTGCGTGTAGAGCCATTTTGCCATCTGTCCGCCTGTGAAGGCGGGCATTCCCAAGCTCTTCGCCACCTCTTTAAGCTCGGTGAGCGACAGCCCTAACAATGCTTTTTTTGTTTCTGCCATTTTTCTCGTTTGATATTTTTTCTTGTTCAGCATACAAAGTTACTGAATAATGCGGAAAAAATGCGATAAAGAACAAAAAAAATAAAGCCCCACCCCCTCGCAGCCTAAGGGCTGCTCACCCCTCCCCTTATGGAGGGGAGTAGAATGTCTTGGCTATAGGGAGGACCTGTTGGTTGCTATCAATCTGTTAATGGTCTCAAGGGCGTAGCCTTTTTTACCTTTTTACCCTTTTACCTTTTTACCTTTAATAGTTTTTTTACCTTTAAATAAGTTTAAAACATTTTGCAATAACGCTTTATGGCGTTATCTTTGTAAACGCTTATTTGAATGAAAAGAATTTGTTCCTTTAAGGGATTGGTTGCTTGAAAGAATTGGTCTTGAAGGGATTGGTTGCTTGAAAGGATTGGTTTCTTGAGGGATTGGTTTCTTGAAAGGAATAGGCTTGTTGAAAGAAAAAGAGTATGAAAAGAATGAAAGAATATTGCAAAATATGCTTGCTTTTGTTGGGAGCCTTAACAATATGGGGGCCTAAAGCAATGGCGCAAAACGTGAAAACGCAGAATAATGAGAACTCAACCGTTGTAACAGAACAAGCGGGTACGAACGCTAAGGTTGGTGAAAATCTTAACGATAAGGTTTTGAACGAAAAGCCTGTGAACGAAGCGGTTGATGGCTCTTCTTTTGCTGCTGATCGCGCTGTGGAGCCATCGTTTCTCGGGGCTTTCGGTGGCGAACATACCGACTCGTTAAATCTCCCTGCCATTGGCATGCGAGGTGAGGTGCTGCCCATGACCTTGCGACCGCTCTATTGGGGCAACTGGTACAACTGGTCGCTGCACAAAGGCATGAACGTGAGTCTTGGCGCTTCCGTCTTTGCCGAGTTTGGCAAGAACGCGCGAGGAGGAGCCGGCTTCACACAGAACGTGTCGGCCATGTATGCTGTCCCCGTCACGAAGAAACTGTCGGTGGCTGTTGGCGGCTATTTCAACAACATCATGTGGCAACACGACACATGGCGCGAAGCTGGCGTGTCTGCCATCATGGGCTATAAGTTTAATGACCATTGGGAGGCTTACCTCTATGGCCAGAAATCGTTGGCTGGCAACCGCCGCTTCATGCCTTGCACCGTCTACGACATCTCTAACATAGGCGACCGCATTGGAGCTGCCGTGAAATATAACGTCAACCCCAATTTCAGCTTCCAGGTGTCGGTGGAAAGAGGATATTGAATGTTGAATGTTGAGTGTTGAGTGTTGAATGATTGCGGCAAAGCCGCAATGATGAATGTTGAGTGTTGAGGGTTGAGTGTTGAATGATTGCGGCAAAAGCCGCAATGTTGAATTAAGCCTGTTGAATTAAGCCTGTTGAATTAGGCCTGTTGAATTAGGCCTGTTGAAATGATTGTTAATTCAACATTCAACACTCAACATTGCGGCTTTGCCGCAATCATTCAACACTCAACACTCAACACTCAACACTCAACACTCAACATTCAACACTCAACATTCAACACTCAACATTCAACACTCAACATTCAACACTCAAAATATCTTTTTGTTATATTGCCATATTCCTCTATTCGTCTGTCGCGGAGGAAGGGCCACCAGCGGCGCACCTGTTCGCTGTGGTCGAGGTCAATGGTCACGATGGTGCTCTCCTCGTTGTCCTTAGATGCGCGGAAGAGCATCTCGCCCTGAGGACCTACGACCATCGAACTGCCCCAGAACTCAATGCCGCCTGTCACGCCAGATGGGTCTGGCTCGTAGCCCACGCGGTTAACGCTCACCACAGGCAGACCGTTAGCCACGGCGTGACCGCGTTGCACCGTTGTCCACGCCTCGCGCTGACGCTCCTGCTCCTCCTTTGTGTCGCTGCTCTCATAGCCAATGGCGGTGGGGTAGATAAGCAGGTCGGCACCTTGCAGCGCCATCAGACGCGCAGCCTCGGGGTACCACTGGTCCCAGCACACGAGCACACCCAGTCGGCCCACGCTTGTCTGGATGGGCTTGAAGCCGAGGTCGCCAGGTGTGAAATAGAACTTCTCATAGTAGGCCGGGTCGTCGGGGATGTGCATCTTACGATATTTTCCCGCAATCGTTCCGTCACGTTCTATCACCACCGCCGTGTTATGATACAGTCCGGGTGCGCGTCGTTCGAAGAGCGATGTCACGATGACCACCCCGTTGCGTTTTGCCAGCTCCCCGTAGAAGTCGGTTGACGGTCCGGGTATAGGTTCCGCAAGGTCAAAGTTGTTCACGTTCTCCACCTGGCAGAAGTAGAGCGAGTTGTGCAGCTCCTGAAGCACCACCAGTTGTGCTCCGCCTTTTGCCAATTTTTCTATTCCCTCAGCCAGACTGCGCATGTTGTCTTCGCTGTTGGCTGTGTTGTGCTGCTGAAGCAGTCCGATCTTTATCTCTTTCATTCTTTGTCTTTTCTTAACAGTTCTCCTTGTTCTCTTGTCTTCCAATTAAACTCCTTGCATCGTCAGGCAATGTATCGACCCATGCTGTTTTATTATCGTTCGTGCGTCAATGCCAATGATGTCGTAGCCCTTGAACGCCTCGGCAATGGTGGCAAGCGCCCGGCTGTCGAGGTCGGGTTGGTCATAGGTAGGCACGATGACCGCCCCGTTGATAACCAGGAAGTTGGCATAGGTGGCAGGCAGACGTTCGCCGTCCTCGTCCATGATAGGGTCGTTCATGGGCAGCGGCAGCAGACGGTAAGGCTGGCCATCAGCCGTGCGCAGAGAGCGCAGCTGGGTCTCCAACGCAACAAAGTCGGCGTGCTGCTCGTCATCGGGTCTTGTCGGCGCGATGTAGAGGAGCGTGTCGTCAGGCGCGAAGCGCACAATGGTGTCTATGTGTCCGTCGGTATCGTCGCCAATGAGGTTGCCGTGGTCGAGCCACACCACACGGTCGGCACCGAGAACGGTCTTTATATGTTCTTCAATCTCTTCTTTGGTCATGGGCTGGTTACGGTGTGGCGCAAGTAGACACTGGCTTGTCGTCATGATTGTGCCCTTGCCGTCGCTCTCTATCGAGCCTCCCTCAAGCACAAACTGGTTCTCGTCCACATACACCCCCTTGTAGGCACCAAGCTCAAAGAGCTGTCGGTTGAGGGCGTTGTCCTTGTCGGCAGCAAACTTGTCGCCCCATCCGTTGAAGCGGAAGTCGACGAGATGTCGTTCGCCCACCCCGTCCTTCGGCAGGAGCGTTATGAAAGCGTGGTCGCGTGCCCATGTGTCGTTGTTGTCGCAAGCATAGATCCTCACACGGCTCATCTCCTCGTCGTTAAGGCTCTCTGCCAGCAGCTCGCGCACCTCGTCGGGCTGTCGGGCGGCAACGATGAGCGGCTCATAGTGGGCCACGGCTTTCGCGATCTGCACGAACGTGTCTGTTATGTCTTCGAGATACGGCTTCCAGTCGGTGTCGGCGTGAGGCCATGTCAGCTGCACCCCTGTCTGGTGGTGCCACTCGGCTGGAAGATAATAACGGTAGTCTGTCATTGTAGTGGATTTGTTCTGTTACGACTGCAAAATTAGCAGTTTTTTTCATATTCTAAAACCAATGGCTTTCATTTTTAGTTTAAAATGCGTAACTTTGCCCTTGAAAGCGGGCTGTCCGGCCCGAACAGCATAAAAAAACAAGCAATAACATACATAATGAAAAAGTTTATCCTCGACCTCAAGGTTTCTTCGGTAGAAGCGCTGAGCCCCAAGCATGTGCTCATAACGCTTACCGACGAGAAACCCTTGCCCGACATGTTGCCGGGACAGTTTGTGGAGGTGCGCGTAGACGACTCGCCAACAACCTTCTTGCGCCGCCCCATCTCTATCAATTTTGTTGACCGCACAAACAATGAGCTGTGGCTCCTCGTGGCTGCCATCGGCGACGGCACGCGCCGCCTGTCACGCTTGCAGCAAGGCGACACGCTCAACTGTGTGCTGCCCCTCGGCAACGGTTTCACCATGCCGCGTGAGGCAAGCGAGAAGGTGCTCCTCGTCGGTGGAGGCGTTGGCGTGGCTCCGTTGCTCTATTTCGGACAGAAGATCAAGGAGCAAGGTGGCGAACCCACGTTCCTGCTCGGCGCCCGCACAGCTGCCGACCTCCTGGAGCTCGACCTCTTCAAGGCGGTGGGCCGTGTGTTTGTGACCACAGAGGATGGCTCTGAGGGTGAGCGCGGCTTCGTGACCAACCACAGCGTGCTCTCACAGGAGCGCTTCGACCAGATCTCTACCTGTGGCCCCAAGCCCATGATGATGGCTGTCGCACGTTACGCCAAGGCTGAGAACATAAGCTGTGAGGTGTCGCTTGAAAACAAGATGGCTTGCGGCGTGGGCGCCTGTCTGTGCTGTGTAGAGAAGACCACCGAGGGTAACGTGTGCGTGTGTAAGGAAGGACCAGTGTTGAACATAAACAAATTGTCATGGCAGATTTAAGCGTAAACATAGGAAAACTGGGGATGAAGAACCCCGTGATGACAGCATCGGGAACTTTTGGCTACGGACTGGAGTTTGCCGACTTTGTGCCGCTCGACCAGATTGGTGGCATCATCGTCAAAGGCACAACACTCGTGCCGCGTCAGGGCAACGACTACCCGCGCATGGCGGAGACCGCTCAGGGCATGCTCAACTGTGTGGGTCTTCAGAACAAGGGTGTCGACTATTTCTGTGAGCACATCTATCCGCAGATTAAGGACATCGACACCAACATGATTGTGAACGTGAGTGGCTCTTCGCCCGACGACTATGCCGAGTGTGCAGCCCGAATCGACGCTCTCGACAACATCCCAGCCATTGAGCTGAACATCTCTTGTCCTAACGTCAAGGACGGCGGCATGGCCTTTGGCGTGACATGCGATGGTGCTGCAAGCGTGGTCAAGGCTGTGCGAAAGCGTTACAACAAGACGCTCATCGTGAAGCTCTCACCCAACGTCACCAACATTGCCGACATAGCACGCGCCGTTGAGGCTGAAGGTGCCGACAGCGTGTCGCTCATCAACACGCTCATGGGCATGGCCATCGACATTGAGCGCCGCCAGCCCATGCTCAGCATCTCTACAGGCGGACTGAGCGGCCCTGCCGTTAAGCCAGTGGCTGTGCGCATGGTGTGGCAGGTTGCCAAGGCTGTTGACATTCCCGTCATCGGACTGGGAGGCATCAGCACCGCTGCCGATGCCATCGAGTTCTTCATGGCAGGAGCATCAGCCATAGAGATAGGCACCGCCAACTTCCTTGATCCCGCCGTCACCATCAAGGTGCGCGATGGCATAAACCAGTGGCTCGACGACCATGGTTGCAAGAGCCTTTCTGAGATTGTGGGGGTTGTAAAGTAAGGTTTGTTGCTTATTTGTCTTGCGCAAATTCTATTGACATTTACATCGCGCTTCGCGTTCGTTGTTTTCTTAAACATTAATTTCCATTAATGGCCCATTAATTAT
>OMBL01000879.1_pt1 | contig 11920 bp, 10 predicted proteins | sample 1644871 | NCBI WGS metagenome assembly OMBL01 (sample SAMEA103958115, study PRJEB25191) | human gut metagenome | biome: human-associated habitat [ENVO:00009003]; feature: intestine environment [ENVO:2100002]; material: feces | place: Germany | collected 2013/2015
CTTGCTGCGACCGAGAGAAAAAATGATTCCAGCATTCGCAAAAGCACCTCCCTTCAGTCACAAGACTATGCAGGGGGAGTTGCAGTGTGACGTGTATAGTATATCATACGTCTTATTGCACAAAAACCGACTTTTATGTTTGCGGCGCTTTCTCATTATTATGCGCCGCACCAACATTTCTAATTTCTCATTTCTAATTTCTCATTCGAGCAAAGCTTTCATTCACAATCAAGGGGCAGCACGCCCCAGGGCTACCCCTTTTTGAACGTCCAATACCTCGGCACGAAGATGTCTTCATAAAGATTGATGGCGAAATTATCAGTCAGCCCTGAGATGTAGTCGACAGCCGCACGGGGGATGTCGCCCCCGGCGAGGCGGAGCTGCTTCTCCGGAAGACGGTCGTAGCAGGCCCCCGACCCGTCCCTCTCCGTGTAATAGGAAAAGAGCATCTTCACCACATGGCTTCCGCGATCACGATCGGGGATGAGGTTATCCGACATATAGACGGCGCGGAACATGAATCTCCTGAAATCCAAAAGGATCCTGTCGCCCTCCTCACACATATGGATGCCGTCCGTCTCATCCTGCATCGAATGCTCCACGACGTCAGTCACCATCGCAGTGATCATGGAGGAGTGCGTCGTCCCGATGCGCCGGCGGATCTCCTCTGGCACATCCGTCGCAGTGATGAGCCCCATGGACTCCGCATCCTCATAGTCGTGGCAGAGGTAGGCGATGCGATCGGCATACTTGATCAGACTGCCTTCGAGCGTGTGCGCCTTGAGCGGCCCGCAGTGGTTCAGCATGCCGTCGAGCACAGGGAGCGTCAGATTCAGCCCGACGCCGTCCCGCTCGAGCCTTTCTGCGATGCGGACGCTCTGCTCATTATGCTCGAAATGACCATAGATCTCCTTGAGCGCCTGCTCCCCGACGTGGCCAAAGGGCGTGTGCCCGAGGTCATGTCCGAGCGCGATCGCCTCCACGAGGTCTTCATTCAGGGACAGTGCGCGCGCCATCGTCCGCCCGATCTGTGCGACCTCGAGTGTGTGCGTCATCCGCGTCCGATAATGATCGCCCTGCGGCGCGATGTAGACCTGCGTCTTGTGCTTCATCCGCCGGAAGGAATTGCTGTGGAGGATGCGATCACGATCCCGCGCAAAGTCCGTCCGGAGCGGATCCTTCGCCTCCGCATGCGCCCGCTTCGCCTCCTTCACATGAAAGGCGCGCGGCGACAGGACATCGTATTCTCTCTCTTCGATCCGTTCCCGTGGATTCATAGTGAGCCTCCTTGGAAAAATGATGGTGTGTTTATTTTATTGTAGCATAAAAAAGAATTCGGGGTTCACCCGTGGGGCGTGCTGCCCTTTGATTCCATTTGAAAACCACTATGAGTAGCTAGGGATTAGGGATTAGGGATTAGGGATTAGAAATCTCAAGTGACTTGAATACCACTTTCGGGCATCGCCCCATATATACTTCGCGGCGAAGCCGCCACCTTCATTCCTCATTCCTCATTCCTCATTCGCGCAAAGCTTTCATTCATAATCAGTGGGCGAAGCCGCCCCATGGGCTAACCCTGACCCCCTCGCCCCGACTTATGCTATAATGAAGAAAAGAAAGGGGGCTTTCCCATGAAACTCACAAAGTATCTCTCCATCTTCGCGCTCACCGGTGCGCTTCTTTTGGCGATGCCTTCTGCGGAGGCTTCGCTCTGGCCGGGACTGGGGACGACCGCTCAGGAACGCTCGGGCGCTTTCCGCACGGATGCCTTCGACACAGACCATGCGGTGATGAAGACGCCCTATCTCCTCTCGCGGGCGAACAATGCAGAGTACGCCGGCAAGGTGAATGCCGTCATCGGCCGCGAAAAGGCTGACTTCACGGCGTCCCTCCGCCAGGAGAATGAATATGGCAAGACGCTTGGCTGGATGACCTGGCATGAAGGGATGATCGGCAACTACATCAATAACACGCAGGGCATCACGAGCATCGTCCTCATCTCTCAGATGCTCCGCGCCGGTGCCGCGCATGGCGAAACGCACGCCAAGGGGCTCACATGGAACAGCGCCGGCGATCTCCTCTCCCTGAAGGATATACTTCCTGATCTCACGGTCTATGATGTGAACCAGTGCATCGAGGTGACTGCGAAGAAGAAGAACATTCGTCTCTTCGACGATCATGCCGTGACGGAGCTTCCGACCAATTTCTACGTCGGCAAGAACCGTGTGGTCTATGCCATTTATCAGCCCTACGACATCGCTCCCTACTCCGAAGGTGTCGTATCGATCGCGATCGGTAAGATCTGAAAGCGGATTCAAGGTTAGGGCGTGCCGCCCCCCTGATTGCGTTTGAAAATCTTACGCGAATGAGAAATTAGAAATTAGAAATGAGAAATGAGAAATGAGAAATGGTGGTGCGGCGCATAACAATAAGGAAGCGCCGCGGAATTTCATATAAAGGGGTATTGGGGCGCTTTATGAATTGCGCGCCCCTTCCTCCACTCCTCACTCCTCACTCCTCACTCCTCACTTTTCCCCGACGTTTTTCAGGAAAATGAGATGGTCTTAGCACGACAAATCAAAACACCCGCAGCGAAGGGGTACGCTGCGGGTGCTTTTTTGATGGCTTTTTTATCTGTCTCTTTCTCTGGTACGGCAGAGGCCGCGTTCACAGTTGCGCAGGAAGCGGAGAAGATGCTCCACCTCCGGTGTGGACGGGAAGTCCTGTTCCATTTCTTCGATGGCTTCAGAGAGCTTCATACCGGAGCGGAAAATGATGCGATAGGCCTTCTTGAGGAGGCTCTTGCCTTCCGGCGTGATGCCATTTCTGGAAAGTCCGACGCTGTTCAGCCCTACGACGCGGGCCGGATTGCCATCTGCGATGACATAAGGGCAGACGTCCTGCACGATCTTGGACATGCCGCCGACCATAGCACAGGCGCCGATCTTGACGAACTGGTGAAGGCCGCTCATGCCGCCGATGACGGCATGGTCTTCGACAGTGACATGGCCTGCCGCGCCCGAGAAGGAGGACATGACGATGTGGTCGCCGAAGCAGCAGTTATGTGCGACATGGGTATAGGCCTGCAGCATATTGTAAGAGCCAATGCGTGTCTCGCAGTTTTCCCCGGTCGCTCTGTGAATGGTGACGTATTCACGGAGAAGATTGTGATCGCCGATGACGACGGTGCTGTATTCGTCTGCGAATTTCAGATCCTGCGGGTCTTCTCCAATGACCGCATGCGGATAAATGTGATTCTCTTTGCCCATGCGGACATTCTTCGCGATGACAGCGTGCGGCCCGATGATGGTGCCTTCGCCGATCTCGCAGTTTTCTCCGATATAGGCATAAGCGCCGATGACGACATTCTTGTGAATGATCGCACTCGGATGAATCACGGCCGACGGATGGATATCCGGTGCCTCATTTTTCAAGACTTTGAGTTCCATTGTTCTTTCCCCTTTATGACAGCTTGCACTGATCTTTTGATCGCCCGAAGGCGAATTTAAGTTTTCATAATACATAATCCGTTCGCAAGCAGTCGAATTATACTTCCATCTCAAGCGAAATCCGGTGTTCTGTCGCCGTTTATTGTTATTTTCTCTCTATTTCGCTGATTTTTAACCATTTTCGATTTTTGAAAAAGCTTCAAACGGCAGCCGGCATGATGCCGGAGGTCCCTTCTGCCCTTTTATTTCTTATCTTCCGGGCCTTCATTCGGGTCGAGAAGATAGAAGAGGAAGTCCGCTTCTGCCTTGTGCACGCCCTCGACCGAGCATTCGCAGTGGACCTTGCCCATGCGGCCGATGATCTTCTTGATGACAGCCTTGGTGACCATCTGGTCGCCGGGGAGGACCGGAGAGCGGAAACGGACATGGTCCATACCGGTGAACAGCGGGATGAGGCCTCTGTTTTCTTCCGGATACTGGAGCGCTACGCCGCCGACCTGCGCCATGGCTTCACAGATGAGAGCGCCCGGCATGACGGGATGTCCCGGGAAATGTCCCTGGAAAAATGGTTCATTCATGGTGACGGATTTCACGCCGACCGCATAGTCCATCGGGACCAGCTCGGTGATCTTATCGACCAGGAGCATCGGATAGCGATGCGGCAGGATTTCCATGATTTCTTCTACGTTGAGTTCCATAAGTGTTTCCTCCTTGAAAATGACGGGGTTCTTATCGATAATAGGACTATCGCTCGCAGGCAAAGGGTTCCTCCAAGGATAGAAGAGGGGATTCATTATTATTTCTTCAGAGCCTGCAGCTTTTCGGACAGCTCGGCATTCAGCTTGTGGCTGCCGAGAACGGCGATGATGTGCGCCTCAAGCGGGCCTACGAGGGAAATGTCGCCCAAGATATCCAAGATCTTGTGACGGACCAATTCATCCTGAAAGCGGAGCTTCGAGAGACATTTGTCTTCGGAGTAGACGACCGCATTTTCCAGCGTGCCGCCTTTGCCAAGCCCCATCTTTCTCATGGCTTCGAGCTCCCATGTGAAGCCGATGGTGCGGGCAGGAGAGATCTCCTTGCGGTAGCTCTCTTCGTCAAGGATCACATCCAGCGTCTGACAGCCGAGGAGCGGGTGCGGATTCATGGATGTGAAGGTCACACGAAGGCCATCATAGGGGAGCGCCGCGATGAATTTCTTATCGCCCTCATAGACAGCGACGCTGTGATCGAGCGTGAGGACCGGGATGGTCTCTTCCTGCTCTTCGATGCCGCCTTCGAGCACCATGTCGACAAAGGTCTTGGACGAGCCGTCTCCGACCGGCGGCTCGGCAGAGTCCATCTCGATCAGGCAGTTGTCGATGTGGAGCGCAAAGAGAGCGGAGAGGACATGCTCGACGGTGAAGACCTTCGCCGCGCCGTCCTCGAGCGTAGTCGCGCGCATGGTATTGGTGATATTCTGGCTCTTCGCAGCGACTGTCGGCGCGCCCGGGAGATCGCTTCTCCGGAAGAGGATGCCCGTCCCTGCTTTGGCCGGATGCATGGTCATGGTCACAGGCAGCCCGGAGTGCAGGCCATTGCCTTTGTAGGTGACGGATTTCTGGATGGTGTGCTGTTTTCTATTCACGATGAGTACCTTTCATGAGAAAGAAAGATCACGGCAGGAAGCGGCCGGAATGCTCCCGATGCAAAGCTCCGTCCCCGCGATGCCGTTATATATGTATTCATGATAACTAGTTAATTATATACTTTTTTCAAGAACTGTTCAAGATTTTTCGCATCTTCTTGAGAATTTCGAAAGCAGTGACTGGTGACTAGGGATGAGTGGCTAGGGATTAGGGATTAGGGATTGGGGATTAGACTGGGAAACTGAGAGACTAGGAGACATCAAACACCTGACTTTTATCCTCCAGCCTTCGGGCATCGCCCTTTATAAAAATCGACGCGAAGCGTCGCTCCGCCTAGGCCTTCCCCTCGAGGGGAAGGCTGACGATACGGAGATCCAATTTTTCCGTCATCCCCCTTGCACCTCGTTCTCTCATGATCAAAAAGGCGATGCCCATTAACGGGCATCGCCTTTTTGATTGCCAAGCATACCCCGGCTGTATTATACTTGAGGATGGATACATAGCGATGATACAAAAAGAGAAATGGTGACAGCAGCTTCGCCGTCCATAGAAGAAGGGCGATGCCCGATCCCATTTTTTGTGACGGGCGATCGACCTTTCATCGTTCGCCCATCTGAATTACGGAAGAAAGGAGGGATACCATGGGACTATCGATCAAAGACATCCTGCTCTTGGACTACTTCGATGGCAAGCCGGCGCACCACAAGGTGCCACCCTATAAAGAGAGCATCTACGGGCGTGATGCGAATGACCGCATCGGAGAGCTTTTTGATGACGGCTGGATCCGCATGAGCCGTCCGCAGGAGACGCTCACCATGCTGCCGGACAAAGCGCTCTCTGATTTTCTCAAACGATACGATCTCTCCGGTGAAGGCACACACGCCGAGCTCGTGGGCCGTGTCATCGCCAAAGTGCCGGAGAAGGACTATGCTCATGGCGTCCCGAAGATCTACGTCCTTACCAAGGAAGGGCAGGCGGAGGTCGGACACCACATGGCCTACGTACTGAACGTCCGTGAGAACTACGGTCTGACCGAGGGCGAGATCGGTGAGTCGCAGACCGCTCTCTCCGCCCGCGGCGAGTCCTACACCGCCCGCGGCATCCTTTACCGCGCTTTTCAGCAGAAGATCTCCCTCTACACCATGGCAGGGGAATGGTCGAAGCTGCGCAACATGTACTATACCGTGGCGAATTTCTACATCCGCATCAAGCACAATGACTACGCACTGCCCTACCTTTACCTCGTCTTCTTCATGGATATGTCCGGTATGGGCAATAAGAACAACCTCGTGCCCTACGAGAACCTTTTCCCGACGCAGAAGGGCATGATCCTGCTCATGGATGAGATCAGGAAAGGTCTGCACATGACGATGGACGATGTGAAAGGCTCCTTCCTCTCCTCCATCGCCCGCATGGCGCCATCGCTGCCCTTCTCCTACTTCTCCCCGCAGGTCATGGCCTCCATGCTGCTTGAACGTCTCCGCGGCATTGATTTCAAAGGCACGAAGTACATCTGCGACAGAAATGTCCCGGATCCTTCCTCGGGGGCGTACCATTATGTCCCCTACGGCCGGAGCGAAGCCCGCCCTGCTGCCCGCACCCGTCATATCGTGAAGCCGAAGATCATGGCGCCTCCGGTCCTGCGGATGCCCACCTTCACTGCGCCCGCCCCCTTTTGCCCGAGCGAGGCCGGAAAGCCCAAGGAAGCTCCCGCGCAGGAGATCGAGAAACCGGCTCCGCCCAAAGAAGAAAAAAAGGAGAAAGGGATTCTCGCAAAGATCAAAAAGCTGTTTTGACTGGTGACTGGTGGCTGGTGACTAGTGACTAGTGACTGGGGACTAGGGACTAGGAGACGTTAGGCTCTCCCGTATCATCATTTCGAGCGAAGCCCTCGAATCTTTTTCGTTCGCGGTCAGGCGGACCATGTTTGTAAACGCCAAACGGGAAACCTGTTATCCACAAAATCTTCGGGCATCGCCCCATATATACTCGCGGCGCTTCATTTTTTATGCGCCGCACCACCATTCCTAATTTCTCATTCCTAATTCCTCATTTGAGTAGAGCTTTCAGCCGCGATCAAGGGGCGGCACGCCCCACGGGCTAATCCGGAATCCAAACAAAAAAGCACTCCTTTCGGAGTGCTTTGCTTGGTGCGCTTGGGGGGATTCGAACCCCCGACACACGGTTTAGGAAATCTAATTTCATATTTTCATATCATCACTCAAAAGTCCGATAAATACCGATATTATCGGGCTTTTTACTGTGCAGCATATCTCATGCGTGTGTCATTTAATACCGCATAATATCACTTAAAATCACGTGATAGTGCATTTTATAGTGCATTTCTTTTAGCGGTACTTTATTCGATATTATCTACAATTTTGCTAAACCCCTTTACTACATTTTCACTACTTTCATTAGACGCATGACTATAGAAGTCTAACGTGGTTGAAATACTGGCGTGCCCTAACTGTTTTGAAATATCAGTGATGGGCACACCTGCTTGCAAGGCTAAAGTGGCGAGCGTGTGTCTTAACTCATGTAAACGAATATGGGGGAGCGAGCCGAACTTCAATATATTCCTAAATGCCCGTGCAATGTTAGACGGCTTTATATATTCGCCTGTGCATGTGTGAAATACTTTATTACATTTGCTATCTTTGAAAGGGAGTAACTTTGCCATAACGTCTTTAGGGATCACATTCACCCTATATGCGTTCGTTGTCTTTGGTACTTCTATATCTAAATGTTCATTGATACTTTTGTTTATAGAGACTGTACACGTCTCTACGTCTATATCATCCCATGTGAGGGCACATAATTCCCCACGGCGTGCCCCTGTATAAATGGCGAGATAGACATAAGGATAAATAAGCATATTGACGCTCTTATAGTTTTTCTTCTTTTCATAGTAAGCGTCAAGAGCGTGCAATAATTGGCGCACTTCTTCAACAGTGAGGGCGCGTCTATTTTCTTTTTTCGTTTCACGGAATGGGGGAATATTTGCCAATGGATTAAACCCTATCACATTCTCTTGTACTGCTAAAACCATGATACCGTTTAGCACGTTGCGAATATTCCTTTTAGTCTTTACTGCTAACCCCTCTTTAGCAAGACTATCCAAAAATATATTTACGTCAGTGGTGGTAATACTTCTTATCCTTTTATTCTTGAAATATGGGAGCAAGCGATAAGAAAGAATACTTTCATACCCTTCAATGGTCTTTCTTTTGTGTTCTAGTCCGTGCTGATGGTCAATGAAATGTTTAGCATATGCAGAAAATGTAATACCGTTGGGATCAGCGAGTGTGCCTTCTATTTTAGATTTCTTTAATTTGTCAATCCATGCATTAGCGTCCCTCTTGGTTGTAAATCCTGCTTTCGTGTATCTCTTTCCATTGATTGTGATACGCGACCTATAGAGCTTTCCTTTCTTGGTGGTGTAATCTTCAACACGCCCATTTCCTTTTGTTTCTCTCTCCCTTGTCATTGCTATCCTTCCTTTCTGATAATGCATAGTGGTGTTGATTTAAGGATAAGGGCTGATGAGGGGAAAGTCAATAGCGATATACGGTTTATAGTGCATTTGTTTACATAATGCATTTATTTACGTTTTAAGGCGTTCCCTGTGGTCTGTAGGTGATCTGATACCTAAAACTATAGAGAACGCCTTAGAAATGAAAATAGGCATGTTTTTGAATGAACGATAATAAATACCGCCGGAAATGTTGCAGTAAACCCCATAGGGGAAAGACACACCGCCCATAGGGGGGGGAAAGACACACCCTCTCTTTTTTGATGGTCTGAAACAAAAAATTGAGAAAAATTATGAAAGGCTATTCATATCCTTTTCATCTGTTATTTTTTCCCCCGTGCCCGTCACCTGTTTTATGACAGTTTTTTTTGGTAAGGAAGAACGTATCTTTTATTATCGTTTAGTATCACTTGCTATCGTTTTGAGACACACTGTATGCCAAAAGGAATTGAGACACAAAATAGAGGAGAACCATAGGATATCTTATATTTACTAACTATTAAATATCTCTATTTAGGTAGTTAGTAGCTAGTAGCTAGTAGAGATCTTATAGGTATCCTTCAGTGTACTAAATCTTTGGTCTTATTTATCATTGGTAGAAAGAAGGTGAAAGACTATGAAAGCATATGCAAGTATTCTATCGCTATGGGATGGCATAGGTGTTATGCAACGTGGGAAGACATGGGAGAAGGGAGACACCAGTGCTTTTGAACCGTGGACTACAGAGAGGAAAGAAGAAGAGAGAAAGTATAGAGCCCATAAAAAGAGGATGAATGAACGGGCGCAGAAGGTAGCAGAGCAGATAGAACTAAATGGGAACGTCATGAAAATGAGAGCAAGAGCATATAGGTGTAATGGAGCTTTAAGACACTTGGCAACATTTGAGACGCTTATTAGACACGCTAAAGAACATAAAGAAGAAATAGCACTTTGGACAATGAAAAAGAGAGCAAAGGGAAATGATATTAGGAAAGAATGGAATGGGATTCGCACTTACCTTTCTAGGAAGGTGGGAGCTGATGAGACAAGAGCTATAGCAATAACTATTGGGCGGTGTTGTCGTGGTTGGTACGTCCTTAGAGGGATCACTATTGGCATGGGAGCTATGGATTTTATGCTAGACACTATCCAATACCTTAGAAAAAAGAGAGGTTGGACAAATAATAGCGGTTCATATTCAGAAGATAGTAGAGAACTATTGGCGCATTATGATAGCAGACAGATAGAGGACTTCTTAAAGGAGTTGTTTGAAGTCTATCGAATGACGCTTATGATTGATAGACGGACGTATAAGAACCATAAAGCTATTGGGATTTTGGAAGATGAGAAGATAGCAGTTAGCAATAACGGGAATACCTATATGGTCAATGCACCAGCTATTAAGGGAAACTCTAATAGTGGTGTTGCATTGTGCGAATATGAGGTAGTCCGTGGTAAAGCGAGTGATTGTATCCCTTTATATGATTATGGGGGAGACATTGACGATGATGAATTTTAGTGCATACTCATACAACACAAGGATCCATGAGAGGGGGGAGACCTTCGGGACTTATCCTCATGAATACCTTGTGAAAACATGGGGGGGTTATAAAACGTGGGAAGTATAGTATTTATCGGTGTTTAGAAGAAAATATGTCATTGTAATGTAAGGAACAATGAAAAGGCGTATGAAACAAGATCATACGTCTTTTTCTTTTGCCTTAATTGAGGCATGAGAGTGAAAGGATATGCATAAATATGAATGGTGATACAGAATTTCAGATCCCTAAAACTTTGACTTTGGAGCAGTTAATGGTGCACTTGCAAATAGAAAGAACATATGCGTATAATCTAATGAGAAGGAAAGATTTTCCCTCATATAAATTGGGGAGAGAGTGGCGAGTAAACATGAAAGATTTGCTAGAATGGGAAGAGGTACAGAAGGAAAATAAATGTGTTTAACCTCTTTTTGAAAGTGATAGTGCATTGAATAGTGCATTTTTCAAGAAAAAGCGTCCTTTAGATAACTAAAGGACGCCGATAAAACCTTGGTGCGCTTGGGGGGATTCGAACCCCCGACACACGGTTTAGGAAACCGCCGCTCTATCCAGCTGAGCTACAAACGCATGGATCTTTCCTATTATAGCATGGGAGAGAACATGTGAGAAGGGAGAAGTTGGAGGGGTGACTGGGGATTAGGGACTGGTATCTAGGGATGAGTGGCTAGGGATGAGTGGCTAGGGATTAGGGACTTTATCCCATCTGTCTTCCATACCGCCCCTGCCCTATCCGCCCCTTCGGGGCACCTTCCCCTCGAGGGGAAGGCGACGCGGGAAAACCATCACCAGGACCCGCAGCCTCATGAAAACTTTTCCTTGGGCCATCCATGGGCGTATCTGGAGCCCTGTTTTTACAGAAAGCGTGAACTCTATGAATATCAGACATCTTACCATCGGCAGCGGTCGGCCGAAGATCTGCGTTCCGCTGGTGTCTTCCAACTTGGAAGATCTGGAAAAGGAATGCGCATCACTATCATCCTGTCCTTTGGATATGCTCGAGTGGCGTGTGGACTACCTCCTGAATCAGGAGGATTTCCATGCGACAAAAGATCTGGAAACTGCCTATGCGGTCATCCGCAGGCATTTCAAGGATGTGCCGCTTTTGACGACGGTGCGCACGAAGAGCCAGGGCGGGGCGCACAAGACCCCGGGCGGTGAGTACGTGTCGCTGCTCTCTCTCATCATCCGTTCGCACTGGGCGGATGTGCTTGATGTGGAGTATGGGCATGAAGTGCTCGATACGAAGGTTTTGATCAAGCAGGCGCATGAGCAGGGGATCCCCGTCTTGATGAGCTATCACAAGTTCCAGCGGGCAATGAGCGAGACAGAGCTGATCGATACGTATGAAAATATGGCGTCCTTCAAGGCGGATATTTTGAAGATCGCGGTCATGCCACGAGTGCCTCGTGATACCGCGTCGCTCCTCTCGGCGGCGGCCCGCACGCGGGAGGATCTTCCGGAGACGCCGGTCATCGCGATCGGTATGGGGCAGGCGGGGCAGCTCACCCGCATCGCGGGCAGTGATCTGGGCGCTCCCATCACGTTCGCGGCCGGTCAAAAAGCCAGCGCCCCCGGCCAGCTGACCGCAGCGCAGGTGAAAGCCGTGCTGGATGTACTGTATTCGTAGTGACTAGTAGCTAGTGACTAGTAGCTAGGGATTAGTGGCTAGGGATTAGTGGCTAGGGATTAGGTGTCGCAAGTGACTAGTGACTGGCATGCCAGCTCATGGCATCGCCATTATTTATGCTTCGCGGCGCATTTCGTCATCCT
>OMBL01000889.1_pt1 | contig 11805 bp, 7 predicted proteins | sample 1644871 | NCBI WGS metagenome assembly OMBL01 (sample SAMEA103958115, study PRJEB25191) | human gut metagenome | biome: human-associated habitat [ENVO:00009003]; feature: intestine environment [ENVO:2100002]; material: feces | place: Germany | collected 2013/2015
TTACAAGTTAGCAGAAAATTGTTGTCAATATAATTATTATATGATAATTTACGCTTAACAATTAGTTGTTAAATATAATATACAAGGAGGATATTTTTATGAAACATAATCGTTTTATTTCACTACTATTAACAGTTATTTTTTTATTTATGTACAACACGTCTTATGCAAGTGCTGCGGAAATAAAAATGATAAACGGAGTGATAAGCCTATGATTACAATCTTTAACCGCCAGAAATTAATCGAATGTAACACCGAAGAAATACGTATGAAAGCTGGGTGCAGTATGAGTCAGGCCGAAAAATTATCAGAATGGTCTCCTTGGATAACGCCATCCGGACTCTATTGCTGATACACATATATTTTACCAAAGGCTCAGACTCCGCACACCCAAAGGTGCACGGAGTCTGAGCCTTTATTATTGATATGAACTTGTTTGTTTATCCTCTTCTGCTCTTAAGTTCTGCAACGTTTGCATCTACTCTTGCCTTATTCAGAGGGAAAATGAACATAAGTACTAATCCACAAAGAATATAGATAGCTGCTGGGAAGAAAGTAGCCAAGTTGTAAATACCATTTGCAACTGCCTCTGTCTGTCCTGCTGCAAGTTCATTGTATCCAATCCATCCAAGTGCCCATCCGGAAAGACCACCAGCAATTGCCTGTCCAATCTTTCTTGAGAATGAGTAGATACCATAAATAGTACCATCGTCACGATTTCCTGTCTGTACTTCCATATCATCGATAACGTCTGTCACAAGAGCCCAGCACTGTGTCTGGAAGAAGTACATACCAAGCATAGCTACGAATGCACCAACTACGAATACCCATACATTCTTAATATGAAGAATACCAAGAATGAAGTAAAGGATACCTGATGCAAACATTCCTACTACACCACATTCCTTTTTACCAAACTTAGTAGCAAGCTTCGTAGAGCATGTTGCCAAGATGATAATACATGGAAGCATTAATAATGAGAATACTGAAAGAGCCTTTGTGTTCTTGAAGTAATCAGCAAACAAGTAAGTATTGACACCCTGTGACATTAATGAAGCCAACAAAAGAAGTACAGCTGCGATAATCATACCAAGCAATGAACGGCTTGTAAGTAATGTCTTTAATGTCTTAGCAACTGACTGCTTCTCAGATGTTTGCTTTGCAACATATTCAACACGCTCTGTTGTAAGGAAATAGCAAAGCAGATAGCATACAATTGCAATTACAGAGAATACTCCAGCTACAATAGATATATTTGTTGCAGAAACAACCTGGTTACCATAAGCATCTGTCTTATATACTAACATTGGAGCTACAACACCAATCATAATACCAGCAACAGTTCCACCTACTGAACGGAAAACAGAAAGCGAACTTCTGTCCTTTGGGTCACCTGAAATAACAGATGCCATTGAACCGTAAGGAATATTGATAGATGTATAGAAAATAGAACCCCAGAGGATATATGTAATAAACATATATGCAACCTTAGCTCCGTAAGAAGCATCTACCAAAAATGACTGATACATCATAAATGATGCAAGTGCAACAAATCCGCACATACGAAGAATCCATGGACGAATACGTCCGTTCTTTGTTGGCTTTGAATTATCTACGATACGTCCCATACCGATATCTGTAAAAGCATCGATACAACGAGCAATAAGAAACATAGTTCCGACCATTGCCGCTGAGATACCCATAACCTTTGTGTAGAATACCATTACATAAGTACTGGCAAAAATAAATGAAAAATCATTTGCAAGATCTCCGAACAGGTAACCAAACTTGTCACGTGCACCGAAAGGTCTTACTTCTCTAGTTTTACTCATGGTAATATCCTCCTATCTCTTTATCTTATTGAGCTTGCTATTCAACTCAAGAAGTTCTTCCTTAGTAAACTGCTTTCCACCGCCTGCAGTTCCCATAAGATTAAGCATACGCTTTACTGTAAAACCTGATAACATCTTCATAAGGCCCTCGCTGCCAGCACCAGCTGCTGCTTCTGCTGCTTCTGCTGCACCGCCATCAGCGCCTTTCATAATCTTAAGCATCAATTCATCGATGAACATCTTACCTTCGTTGGCCTTCATGATATCACCAATCTTGTCATTGATGTTGAAGTATCCCTCTGGCATATCAATATCAAACCAGTTGAGAACCTCGCCTTCTTCTTTCAAACGATATTCTTCGTTAAAGGTATCTACCTTGCGAATCTTGCTTTCGTCACTGCAATCACCTGCTTTTGCAACAAGTGTACTTTCGCCTGCATTTGGCACATCAAAGTAGAAGAAATGCACATCACTTGTCTGCTTACCAAGGCTTTCACCGTTTACAAACAACTCTACTTCTGGCTGATTAGAGTATACCGTAACCTTTGTTGTATCTTCTACACGGTCTACATAGCGCTTACCACAGATATGCACGAATGGATCATCTGATAACCATGCCTTATATGCATAGAAAGCATCTTTCTTGTACTTTCTATCAAATGTAACCAAGCCCTTATGGTTCATACCATTTTCTCCACCTTCTGCTCTTGCATCAGCGGCGAAGTCATACATATTCCATACATGTGTAGCCCAGATATAATCTCTTGTAAAGAGCTGCTTAATCAGTTCTTCATGATAGTATGCCTGATATTCCTCAGTATAATCACCCTGAACAGGATTTGATGTATGCCAGTTCAAAGCCTCACATCCATACTCACTTAATCCAATTGGAATATTTGGATATTTCTTGTGGAAATCATCAAAGAACTCACCGTTCATATCTGTTGTTCCACCGTACCATCCATAATAATGGTTATAAGAAATAACATCCGGAATCTGAATATATTTTGCATCAATGCTGCACATAGAAACTACGGCCATTGTTGTAAGTCTTGTTGGATCCATCTGATGACATAAATCATTTAAAATGTTGTGGTTCTCAATGAGGTCATCATCCTCTCCGCCACCCATTGTAATCTCATTAGAAAGTCCCCATACTACAATACTTGGATGATTGTAATTCTGTATAATAAGTTCTTTCATCTGTGAAATAGTATTCTCACGTCCGTTTGGCAAATGTTTTGAAATATATGGAATCTCAGCCCAAAGTACAAGACCTGTCTCATCACAAAGGTCATAAATGTACTGGTCGTGCTGATAATGAGCAAGACGGATTGTGTTTGCACCCATTTCAAGAATGAGTTCAATATCTTCTTTATGTTCTTTATGAGTTAAAGCATTTCCAATGTGTGGTCTATCCTGATGACGAGACACACCGTGAAGTGGATAACGCTCTCCGTTTAAGATAAATCCCTTCTCTGGATCAATAACAAAAGTTCTACATCCAAAGCGAGTACTTCTCTCATCTAAAACAGTATCGTTTCTCTTTAATGTAACTTCTGCTGTGTAAAGGTGTGGGTCCTTACGGCCATTCCAAAGATGAACATTTTCAATCTCGAATGTAACCTTTGTCTCATTTGCAGAAACGCTCTTTGTAGCAATAACTTCATCACCATTTTTGATGACATATTCTAAAGTATCTTCCTCTGTTGCATCTGTAACAAATACTTCTACTTCAACACTTGCATTTGCACCTTCTACGATAGGTGTTACTGCAATGCCATGTGTTCCATAATAATCCAGATCAAAATGTGTTTCTGGTACAGAAATCACATTAACATCACGATAGAGACCGCCATAGAATGTGAAGTCTGCCATCTGTGGATATACATGATCATTTGGTGCATTATCTACTGCAACTACAATTTCATTTTCATCAGCCAAAAAGTCTGTTACATTCACTCTCCATGTAGAGTATCCACCATCATGATGTCCAGCTTCTTTTCCATTAACATAAAGCCATGCACTAGAGTTTGCTCCGTTAAACTCAATATAAGTGATTGGTTCGCTACCAAACTCCTCACGCTTCATGTTCTTTACATAGTAACATGTACCGCGGTGGTAATCATTTCCACCATCCTGTCCATCCTTACCATTCCATGTATGAGGCAAGTCAAGTGCCTCCCAGTTGCCCTGTGTTAATACAGAATATCCTTCTGCGACAGTTATAGCATCTTTTGTAAACTGCCAAGATGCATTAATGTTCTTTGTTGCCATTTTTACCTCCTTCTTGTTCATAAAAAGAGTCTTTCTCTCTTTCCGTCAATCTCATTGATGTACTCAGTATAACAATTCAACGGATTTTGCTCTTGTCTTAGTTTTGTTGTTTTGGTAAAATTTTTACATAAAATATAATTATGGCAAATTTTTTACAAATAAAACGAGAAACCTACTAGGAAAGGAGTCCTATTATGACATTTGAAAACATGAATACCGATGATTTTTTCCCTTTGCTCCAGCAAACTTTGTCCGATACCTTTAAGATAGATTCTTATCTGATGCATGCTCCTTATCAGAATTTTGAGAAAATGGATATGGGACTAAGACGCATGGTCTGGGGCAACTACAAAACGAACAGCCCACTTTTTTCTTTGTTTGGCAGCTCTCCTTATCAAATCATTGTACTGCAGAGTTCCCTTGGGTTTTACAATGTAATTGTCAGTCTGACCACGGACGCTGAACCAGATATTCTTGGTATTATGCCTTTTTTGGCCGAACCAATCAATCAGGTAACAATCAACCGGCTCATTCGTGATAATCACATTGATCCGAAATACAACTCTGTCTTGTTACACTTTTATTACTCTCTTCCTGTCGTAGACATTGATGAACTCACACTGATGTTGCAGCATTTTATTAGTTTTTTTATTCCGGCGTTCAAAACATGCAGCATTGAGTATGTCAATTATAAAACAGAGTCTCATAACACTTCGCCAAACGAAGAACGTTTTCAGAAATTCTCTTCCGATTACATCGCGGAACTGATTTCACGACTAGAACATTGTTGTCAGGCAATGACTGCCGGAAACACTGCCCAGGCCATTGACTTCATGAAAAAGACTTTGGACTATTCTGCTTCTTTTCAGTCTCTTCCTGCAAAAGAAATAAGAAGCAGAATCGCCTCCTTAAATTTTTTTCTAGCTTCCCGTATGTTTGGGACCGCCGTACATCCGATTTATGTATACCAGCAGGCTGAAGCTTTTTCTCTTCGCATAAAAGATGCTAACAGCCAAGGAGAGTTTGCACACTTGCCATTTGACATGGTCCGAAAATATTCTATGCTTGCTAAGAATTATACGTATGAAAAATACTCTTATCTGATCCGAACTGTTGTAAATTACATTGACCAGCATTTATACTCAGAGTTAACGCTATCCATACTTGCCGAAAAATTTGACAAAAATCCATCTTATCTGTCAAATGCATTTAAAAAAGAAGTCGGCGAAACGCTGACTTCTTATATTGGAAGGCAGCGCATCCGGGCATCTTTACGCTACTTTAATACCACAAATATGAGTGTTGCTGAAGTGACTGGAGCTGTCGGTATTCCTGATTTCGGTTATTTTTCGAAACTTTTCAAGAGACACATTGGCATCAGTCCACGCGAATACAAAAAAATGTTGGATAAATAATGCCTTGCTACTTCTGTTAACCTGTAAGTACAAGTGCAGTACAAGAAAAAGCTCCCTTCCAAGCCGCAGGTGATTTTACCTGCCAGCCCGGAAGGGAGCTTTTTATTATATATAATTCACTCTTTTGCTATCCGATTTCGCTTCCTGCGATTATATCCTTATCAACTGTCATAACAGAGAGATTGTTCTTATCGTCCATAGCCGCAAGAATCATACCCTGTGATTCAACGCCGCATATCTTACGAGGTGCAAGGTTAGTAACTACTGCTACCTTCTTGCCAACCATCTCTTCTGGCTTGTAATACTGTGATATTCCAGATACAATCTGTCTTACTTCCTCACCAATTCTTATCTGTGAGCAGAGAAGCTTCTTAGCCTTCTTTACAGGCTCGCACTTAAGCACTTCTCCGACCTGGATCTGGATTTTTTCAAAGTCGTCAAATGTTATCTCAGGCTTCTTCTCAACTACTGGATATTCCGGTACTCCATTAGCCTTTCTCTGTGCTTCCTGTAATTCTTCAACCTTCTTCATAACTTCTTCAATATCAAGTCTTGCAAAAAGGATTTCTGGCTTATCTGTAACTTTATTTCCAGACTCTCTTAAGCCGAACTTGTCAAGATCATCAAAATCTCTGTCACCAGCGGCTGGATTGTCAGGATAAAGCTGCTTTAAAATACTCTCTGTTGTATTAGGCATAAATGCCTTTAAAAGGTTAGCTCCGATTGTAATACTCTCTACAAGGTTGTAAAGAACTTCTTCAAGTCTTTCTTTCTTACTCTCGTCCTTTGCTAAAGCCCAAGGCATTGTTTCATCAATGTACTTGTTACATCTCTTAAATAATGCAAATACATCTGTCATAGCATCAGCAACGTGAAGTGTAGCCATCTTGTTCTGAACCTTATCTCTTGTTCCTGTAACAACAGCCTTAAGGTCAGCATCGAAGTCAAGGCTTGCACCATTCTCATCAACGCCTGCTCCCTCACTTGTAACACCTGTCTTATTAACTACACCGCCAAAATACTTGTTAGACATAGCAATTGTTCTGTTGACAAGGTTACCAAGTGTATTAGCAAGATCTGAGTTCATACGTTCAACTATAAGTTCCCAAGAGATAACACCATCGTTCTCAAATGGCATTTCGTGAAGTACGAAGTATCTTACAGCATCAACACCGAACATATCTACAAGGTCATCTGCATATATAACATTCCCCTTAGACTTACTCATCTTGCCGTCATTCTGTAAAAGCCAAGGATGTCCAAATACCTGCTTAGGAAGTGGTTCACCAAGTGCCATAAGGAATATAGGCCAGTATATAGTATGGAATCTTATAATATCCTTTCCAATAAGGTGAAGGTCTGCCGGCCAGAACTTCTTATACTGTTCTGATGAGTTGCCATCAGCATCATACCCGATACCTGTGATATAGTTAGTAAGTGCATCAAGCCATACATATACTACATGCTTGTCATCAAAATCTACCGGGATACCCCACTTAAATGATGTTCTTGATACACATAAATCCTGAAGTCCAGGAAGAAGGAAGTTGTTCATCATCTCATTCTTTCTTGAAACAGGCTGGATGAATTCCGGATGTGTATTGATATGCTCAATAAGCTTGTTGGCATATTTGCTCATCTTGAAGAAATAAGCTTCTTCCTTAGCTGGCTTAACTTCACGTCCGCAGTCAGGACATTTTCCGTCAACAAGCTGTGACTCTGTCCAGAAAGACTCGCAAGGTGTACAGTACATACCTTCGTATGAACCCTTATATATATCTCCCTGATCGTAGAGCTTCTTAAATATCTTCTGAACCTGCTTTTCGTGGTAATCATCTGTAGTTCTTATGAACTTGTCATAAGATGTATCCATTAAATCCCATATTCTCTTTATCTCTGTAGAAACATTATCAACGAATTCCTTAGGTGTAATTCCTGCTTCTTCTGCTTTTAATTCAATCTTCTGTCCATGCTCATCAGTTCCTGTCTGGAAAAAAACATCATAGCCCTCCTGACGTCTGAATCTTGCAATACTATCGGCAAGAACTATCTCATAAGTATTACCAATATGTGGCTTTCCTGATGTATATGCGATAGCTGTTGTCATATAAAATGGACCTTTATTCTGTGGCATATCCGTAACCTCCATTGTCATTATTCTATATATGATAGCCAGCTTTTTAGAATATGTCAAACGAATAAACAAATATTCTTTAATGAAAAACATTTATTATACATATAATCTAGTGTATGATTAAGAAAATGTTGTATCAGGAGCTTATATGCACCTTCCCGAAGCCGACTACGCGGTATGTCCGCAGAAATGAGGATTATTATATGCTGACATTAAAATCCAGTTACATAAAACATAAAACTAACATTTATTCTTTCTTTAAAAAAGCTGCTGCCATAACAGGTGCAGTAGTAATCACAGCCTGTTCATTTAGTGCCTGCACTCCATTTGGCGGGTCTGCTTCACGTTATAACAATGCTGATGAGCAATACAATGCAGCTGATAACGAAAGCTTCAACGCTTTTACCGACAGCCTTTTTCGTGAGCTTGCCTCAAGCGACTCACTCTCACTGCACGCACTTTTGGAAAATCCTTGCGAATATGGAATTGATGATTACGATATAACACTCGGACGTATTGATATTGATAATATTGATGATACATCAGATATAACAGACTACATAACAAAGCTCAACGCTTTTGACAAGGCTTCACTTTCCAAGAGCCAGCAGATAACCTATGACCTATTAAACAAATATCTGTATACAACCCTTAATTACAGCGACCTGTATCTTCTTAACACCGACCTCACTCCTACAATCGGCATACAGATACAGCTTCCGCTCCTTTTTTCCGAATATACATTTATGGAGAAAAAGGACGTTGAAGAATATATACAGCTCCTAAGTGATGTGGATGGATATTTTAATAATCTGCTGGAATTCGAGGCATTAAGAAGCGTCAGGGGATATACCCTAAGCGATGACCTTCTTGATGAGGTCATAAGCTCCTGCAAATCTATCGCTGATTCCGCCGGTGATGCTGAAGGTATGTTTATTGGTACTTTTAACTCCCGTGTTGACGACCTCATTTTCCTTACTGATGATGAGAAAAATGTATACAAGAAGCAGAACGAAGATGCCGTTATTAACCATGTAATTCCAGGTTATAACGCACTTATAACGACTCTTGCTTCATTCAAGGGAACTAACCAGTATTCTGGTGGAATATGCAATTACCCTGATGGTGCAAGATACTTTGAGGGACTTCTTGAAAGCTGTCTTGGCTGGAGTAAATCAATTGACGAATATAATGATTTGCTTGACTCCTATATAAGAAGCTATTCAATTGTTATGCAGAAGCTTTTAAGAAAAGATCCTTATCTCAACAGCCAGTTTGGCACATTTTCTTTTGGAATTGATAAACCAGACCAGATTATTGAGGATTTAAAAAAGAAGATAACTGATGATTATCCTGCCTTAAATGATGTCAATTATAATATTAATTATGTATCTGAAGCACTTAATGACTATGCAAGCCCTGCTATGTACTTTATGCCACAGATTGATAATCTTGACATTAACTCTATATACATTAATTCAGCCGGCACTGACAGCAGTGATTTGTATCCTACGCTGGCACACGAGGGGTATCCGGGACATTTATACCAGACACAGTATTTTGCCTCAACAAGCCCTTCTTTGATAAGAAATGTCATTAAACCTGGCGGCTATATTGAGGGCTGGGCTTCCTATGTTGAAGTTCATTCATATGAATATGCTGGCGATAATACTCTGCTTAATTCATTGGTCCAGTGCAATTATGCACTTATACTCTGCCTCTATGCCAAGGGCGATATCGGAGTGAATTATTACGGCTGGACTGAAGCACAGCTTTCCTCATTCCTTACCGATTATGGATTTAGCAGTGCCGAAGCTGCACACGAGATGTATACAGCATTTATTGCTAATCCTGCTAATTACTGCAAATATGTTCTTGGATTTTTAGGTTTTGAGGAACTAAAAAAACAGGCCCAGAAAGATCTCGGTGATAACTTCTCCTTAAAAGAATTCCACCGTTATATTCTTGAAACCGGACCTGTTCATATTGATATTCTATTTGATTACTTAAAGAACTGGGAGAACCGCTTAGTAGTATCTTCCCGGGCAGCATAAGCCGCCTCCGCCAAGACAGCAGTTACACATAAGGTTGATAAATATAAGTTTCATACACCAGCTTCCCATTCCACCTGCTGGATTCTGATATGTCTGCTGTCTTCCTGAATACCATTCACCGCCACTATTCATACGCTGGTAGAACATACGATACTGCATATTGTCAGGATCGAGTTCTACTGCTCTTCTGGCGTGTTCCATCGCTGTTGCCTGATTGCCTTTGCCTGAGTTAGCCATAGCACTATAATAGTACCATCTGGCATCTTTGTCCTGAATAGCAGAAAGCACGTTAAGTGCCTCATCATATCCACCATTGTTAATATAGTTAGCCGCCGCTCTTAAATGAACTGTCGTATCATCATTGCCATTCATATTAGAAGCACCACCTGAATATCCGGAATTAGAACCCCCTCCATAATATCCGCCAAAGCCAAATGGTCCAAAGCCCCAGAAGCCGCCAAAATCATCATAACCATTGCCGCTCTGTCCATTACGGTTATTCTGATAATCACCGTCATAGCCATAGCTTCCTGTGCCACCTCTGTTCTGACTGTAAGCTGATGATGTATATCCACCCTGCTTTTCCTTCATAATCTGGTTATAAGCCTGCTGGATTGTCTTAAACATTTCCTCTGCCTTATCCTTATTAGGATTATTGATATTCGCATCAGGGTGATACTTTCTGCTTAATGTTCTATATGCTTTTTTAATCTCTTCGTCAGTTGCATCTCTTGATACACCTAACACTGAATACGGATCGGTCATACTTCCTCCACTTGTTCTCTTTTATTCTTAGCAATCCCGAATCTTGTAAAGACTCCTGAATATATTACATTTCTTAATAAATCGACATTCTCAATAATAGGAAGGCTCTCAAAGCCTGCGGCAAATTGTGCCATATGTGATTTTAACACATTTTCTATAAATATATCAAAATCCTTATTATTCTCATACGTCCTGAGTGCATTGTATCTGCCCTTCTTCTTATCTTCCAAAAGGTCATCATACGCATCAAGAATATATATAAATCTTCCAAGTGAATTACCCATCACTTTTAATGTATCGTACCACTCATCATTTTTCATACACAAAATCTGTGCCATTATTATGCCAAATTGTTCTGCAAGCAGGTCAATATTGCTCTCATTATTATTCTCAAGCTCACTCATTCTATCAAGTGCCGCCTTAATAATGCGTGCTTTTGGGGGATATGCTTTCTCAATCCTCTTAACCTTATTAGTCAAAGACGAGGCAAGCAGCTTCTTCATAAGCTTCCTATCATCCTGCCAGTCATCAACGCATTTATAATAAGTCATAAGGACATTCATATCCGCAACATATGCTGAAATCTTATTGCGTCTTACCGGGTGCTTATGAACAGGGTGTGCGATACATCTTGCTTCCTTATATGTTGTATCCGGTTCATACAGCCCTGTAAGCAGTACAAGCAGAAATGTCATATCATAGCTTATGGATATCTGCCCATTAATACCATAATCCGAAAGCAGCTCCTCACACAATCCGCAATAGTATGAACGGTACATATCATATTCTTTTATCTTAAGCTCAGGCTTATTAACAACAACATAACCGTACATACTACTCCTCATTTCTGCATACAATGTTAATTACAGCTTGCTCTGTATTCTATTACAGAACAAAGAGTCACTTTGTGACTCTTTGCGCGCCCATGTGAGCACGCAAGTGCATCTTCATCTCCACATGGGTCGCATCCCCGCGAAGCGTTTTAACTTTATAGGAAATGCAATTTCCTATAAAGTTAAAATAAGCGAAACGCACAGACAATAAATTCCTTACGTTTCGCTTATCATATAACATCTGTAAAACTCTAGTCAATTGAAGCTTAAAAGATTAATAAATCTTTTATAATCTGTTTATATGAACTGGTCTTTATTATCAGTTCCCCATATAAGAAAGTCTTCGTAATCTGCCATAGATGAGAAGTTCATACTGTCCTCATATACCGCGTTCTCAAAATAATCTTCGCTGTTATCTTCCTCATTATAAGTGCGTTTTCTATGAGGAAACGTATATTGGGCTGTGTCATAATCATAATCTTTATCACCATCATA
>OMBL01000890.1_pt1 | contig 11799 bp, 7 predicted proteins | sample 1644871 | NCBI WGS metagenome assembly OMBL01 (sample SAMEA103958115, study PRJEB25191) | human gut metagenome | biome: human-associated habitat [ENVO:00009003]; feature: intestine environment [ENVO:2100002]; material: feces | place: Germany | collected 2013/2015
GCACGTTTGGAAACGAGCCGCAGACCGTCTTCGAACGAAAGAGCGCCGGCCACCACCAGGGCTGAAAATTCGCCGAGCGAGTGTCCGGCTACCGCGTCGGGCTTCACGCCCAGCGCCTTGGCCATGATGACCGAGTGGAGGAATACGGCCGGCTGGGTGACTTTGGTCTGTTTGAGCTCTTCGTCCGTACCGGCGAACATGATGTCGGTGATGCGGAAACCGAGGATTTCGTTGGCCTGCTCGAAGAGAGCCTTGGCTTCGGGGACATTGTCGTAGAGGTCTTTGCCCATGCCGACGGCTTGAGCGCCCTGACCCGGAAATACGTATGCGTGTTTCATAGTTTCTGTCAAAATATTTTTTGGTTACCGGGCAAAGATAGCAAATATTTTCTTACATTTGCACTGCAACGGTTCACGAGGGGTTACGCCCCGTCAGATTAAATGGGAACGCAGTGAAAGTCTGCGACAGTTCCCGCTGCTGTGAGTCCTGCCCGACGATCCGAGGTGATCGGCCCGCTTGCGGGCGGCGTTTCGGATGTCCGGGTGTATTGCTGCGACACTCTTTTGCCACTGGTCCTGCGGGACTGGGAAGGCGTTGCGGCGGGGACGAGTCAGAAGACCAGCCTTTGCCTGCCCGATGAACGGACAGTTCGGATGATATGCGTCTGCGGAGAACGGAGCTTTCGGAAAAGACCTGCGAGGCATCTTTTCGGTGGATTGATAACCTGAAGCGAGGCGGCTCTCTGTTTCCCTGATGAAATATTTTTCGAAACCGTTGTACGGCATACGCCGAAGTGCGGAGTTTGTGCAGAAGAAGAGTGTCTTGCCGATAAAGGTTTCAGTCGTAATAAAGTAGAGATTAGTATGGACTGAAACAAAGAGGTCGATCTGTTGCCGGGTCGATCTCTTTATTTCTGGTGTCGGACGGAATGGGCTGCCCGGCTTCTTCCCTCGGGCGCGGAAAAACGGCTGTCGGGTGTCTGCGACGGATTCTCCCGATACAAAAAAGCAGCGCTTTATGCGCTGCTTTTTTCAATTTTCCTGATCGCCTATTTCTCTTCCACGATCTTGAAGGAATCCTTGTAGAGTCCGCAAACGGGGCATACCCAGTCGTCCGGGATGTCTTCGAATGCCGTGCCGGGTGCGATGCCGCTTTCGGGATCGCCCTTGGCCGGATCATATACGTAGTCGCAGGCGGTGCAGTGGTATTTGCGGGGGAATACGCGGTCGGCCACCTTGTCCCAGTCGATCAGCTCCCAGTACGATTTGATGAAATCCGCGCGGCGGTTGCGGTAGTCGATATAGTAGGCGTGCTCCCATACGTCGATCGTCATGACGGGCTTGAGGCCTTTGGTCATGGGGTTGCCGGCATTGGATTCCGAGATGATCTGCAATTTGCCGTCCTTGTCGGCTGCGAGCCACGTCCAGCCCGAGCCGAAAAGTCCGGTAGCGGCTTTGGAGAACTCTTCCTTGAAGGCTTCGACCGATCCGAAGTCGCGGGCGATGCGATCCGCCAGTTTTTGGGGCATCGGCTTCTGATCGGGGGTCAGCATCAGGAAGAAGAACGTGTGGTTCCAGGCCTGGGCCGCATTGTTGAAGATCGGACCGTCGGCTTTCTTGACGATTTCCTGCAGGGACATCGACTCGTAAGGCGTGCCGGGAATCAGGCGGTTGAGATTGTCCACGTAGGTCTGGAGGTGTTTGCCGTAGTGGTATTCAAAAGTTTCTTTGCTCATTTTCGGAGCGAGCGCTTCCGTCGAATACGGAAGTTCGGGCATTTTGTGAACCATAATTCTTTCTGTTTTAGGTTTTGATATTGTTAAAGATTCGGTTTGAATTGTCGTCGGAGCCGCCGCCGGGGTGCCGTGCAGCAGGATATATCCGTTGAGGTAGGCGGCGAAGAGCGTCCAGAGCAGGTAAGGTACGAAGAGCCAGGCGGCAGCACGGTCCCTGCGGCTCGCAGCGAAGATGTAGAGTCCCACGAGGATATTCAGCAGTACGATGTCGATGAATCCGGCCAGCGGATTGCGCAGCGTGAAGAACAGGATACTCCACAGGAAGTTGGCGATGAGCTGCAAGATCCACAGACGGATGATTCCTTTGTGCTGCCGACGCACGATGAGGCGCCCGAGCGAAAGTCCCATGCAAAGGTACAGGACGCTCCAGGCGATCGGAAATACGATGTTGGGCGGCGTGAGTGCCGGCTTGGTCAGCGTCGGATACCATTCGGCGATGGACGAAGCCTGGAAAAAACTTGCCGAGATACCTACTGCGAAACAGGCGAGAACAGGAATGAGATAGGCCGCTATTTTTTTCATGCTTGGGGTATTGAAGTTTTTCTGATTCCGTGCAAGAACAGTGCAAATTACGCTGTTTTCTTTCCAAATTTAATAAAAATAATCGGATTCGAATCCAATTCCGGCTCCTTTATCGACGTGTTTTTTGCCGGGGCGGATGTCGTTTTCCCGGTATTCGTCGTGAACGTATCGATAAACGGTTTCGGAGATATCCGCTATGATTCGGGCATTTGTTTCCGGGTTTTCCGCCGAATCTTTGATGAAGACGGCGATGGTATAGCGGGTGTCGTCCGGCAGGATGACGAATCCCAGGTCCTTGGTCCCGGCGAAGATGCCTCGTTCGTCGCGGTTGCTCGTGCCGGTTTTGTGTCCGATGACGGCGCCGGTTCCCGACAGTGGTTTCGGAAGACGGTCGGCACCTGTTTTACAGTTTATCAGGTTTTGCAGGATCATTTCCCGCAGAGTAGGAGTGAGAATCTGTTCTGTTACGAGCAGCTCCAGCAGAGCGGCCGCTTCGAGCGGCGTACTCCAGTTTTCGTAGCACGTTTGCGGATCGTCGTGCATCTGCTGTTCCGTTGCTGCGATTGCGAAATTGCACAGTCCAAGCGACCGGACGTAGCGGTCTGTCGCTGCCGGACCGCCCGTGTGCTCGAAGAGGATGTCGCAGGCGTTGTTGTCGCTCAGCTGCAGGCTGTACTCCAACAGACGGCTGACTGAAAGCGAGATTTCGCCTTCGGGAAATTCCTTCCGAAGGGGACTGTACGTGTCGGGGACGAGCTCTTCTTCCGGAATGAATATTTCCGTGTCGGGCGTCAGTCCGTTTCGGTCCAGGTAATCTGCGACGGCGAGGGCCTGGTGGAATTTGAATACGCTCATCAGGGGGTAGCGGTCGTCGTTATTGACCGTTACCGTATCTTGTGCGTCGAGGATGACCGCAATACCGATTTCGGCTTTTTTATCCTTTATCACCTTTTTCAGCCGATACGACAGGTCGTCGCCCTGCGCTGCTGCGGCAAGCGGAAAGAACGAAATCCAGAGAATCGAGATCAGTGTGCGCATATACTTATTAGGTGAGATTGACCGGAAACAAAAATAGTGTAAATTTCGATTCCTTCCGGGGTGGATTTCATGATTTTTGCATCTCTTTCGATTATTAGGTTATGCCGGCGGGCGATTCGGGGTATCGTGTCGATGCCGTAAATCGTCCGATTCGCCTCGAATCAGTCCGCCTCGGTCGATTCTTTACGGCCGGAAGATCGAAACGCCGCTAAAATTATTAGCTTTGCGGACGGTTGATTTTGTGAATTATGAGAAAGAACTTACTGGCAGCAATCGTTTTGCTGGTATTGTACATTCCTTCTGTTTGGGCCGCAGCGGGGTATCCTGTGCGGGGCAGGGTTATCGACCGTCTTTCCCGGGAACCGGTCGCCTATGCTGCCGTTACGATCACCGGCCAGCCCGGTAAGGGCGCCATGACCGATTCGCTCGGACGTTTCGAGATCCTGCAGGTGAAGCCCGGCATTTACAGCTTGACGGCGTCGTTCATCGGTTACAGAACGGTCGTGACCCCCGAATACCAGGTGTCGGCCCGGACGCCTTTCATCGAAATCGAGATGGAGGAGGAGCCGGAGCATCTGAATGAAGTCGTCGTTCGTCCCTCGCCTTTCCGCCGTACGATCGAGAGCCCGGTCAGTATGCAGGTGATCGGGATGCGGGAGATCGAGAAGAGTCCCGGCTCCAATCGTGACGTGTCGCGTATCGTTCGTTCCTATCCAGGCGTGTCGTTTTCGCCCATCGGTTATCGCAACGACCTGATCGTGCGGGGCGGCGGACCTTCTGAAAACCGCTTCTTCATGGACGGGATCGAAATTCCCAACATCAACCATTTCGCCACGCAGGGTGCCACGGGCGGTCCCGTAAGCATCGTGAATTCCGATCTGGTGCGCGAGATCAATTTCTATACGGGTTCGTTTCCCGCCGACCGTGCCGGGGCGCTCAGTTCGGTGCTGGATTTCCGGCTGCGGGACGGCGATCTCGAACGGCAGACCTTCAAGGCGACGCTCGGTGCCTCCGAAGTGTCGCTCAGCGGCAGCGGACACGTGGGTAAAAAGACGACTTACCTCTTTTCCGTGCGGCAATCCTATCTCCAGTTCCTCTTCAAATTGCTGGGGCTTCCTTTCCTGCCCAATTACATCGACGGGCAACTGAAGGTCAAGACCCGTTTCTCGGAGCGGGACGAGCTGACTTTCCTCGGACTGGTGGGCATCGACAACATGAAGCTCAATCTCGACGAGAAGGGCGAGGAGAACGAATATCTGCTCAGTTACCTGCCTCGTATCCAACAGGAAACCTTTACTGTGGGTGCCGTGTACCGCCATTACGCCGGACGGCACGTGCAGTCGGTGGCGTTGAGTCATAACTACCTGAATAACCGCAATACCAAATACCGCAACAACGACGAATCGACTCCGGATAATCTGACCCTGCGTTTGCGGGGCGTGGAGCAGAAGACGACCCTGCGGTTCGAAAATCGCTCCTACCTGGGCCGGTGGACGCTGCGCGAAGGTGCTGAATTGAACTATTCTACCTATCATAACAAGACTTTGCAGCGGACTTATCAGCAGGAAGCCGAGCTGCTCGACTATCGCACTTATTTGGGGATTGTCGGCTGGGGCTTTTTCGTGGGGGCCGACTATGCCTCCGCAGACAAGCGGCTGACGGTTTCGATGGGCGTGCGGGCCGACGGATGCGACTATTCGACGGAGATGGAGCGTTTCTGGAAGCAGCTTTCGCCCCGTGTGTCGGCTTCCTATGCCTTGAGCGACAGCTGGTCGGTGAGCGGTAGCGCAGGGCTTTTCTACCAGTTGCCGCCCTATACGGCACTCGGCTATAAGGACAATACGGGCGAGTTGGTCAATCGGGGCTTGGAGTATATGCGGGTCCTGCAAAGCGCCGTCGGCGTCAATTGGCGTCTGCGTGACCGGTTGGTGGTTTCGCTCGAAGGTTTCTACAAATATTATACGGATATCCCGCTTTCGGTGGCGGACGACGTGCCGCTGACCTGCAAAGGCAACGACTACGGCACCTCGGGCGACGAATTGCTCGTTTCTTCGGCCCAGGGACGTGCCTACGGTCTGGAGCTGATGGTGCGTTGGCAGCTTCCCGACCGTTTCAATCTGGTCGGCGCCCTGACCGTTTTCAGCAGCGAATACCGCAGTCGGCACGATGCGAAATATATTCCTTCTGCCTGGGACAATCGTTTCGTGGCGAATATCAGCGGTACGTACGATTTCTCTCGCGGGTGGAGCGTCGGGGCGAAGCTGAGCGCTATCGGCGGAACGCCTTATACGCCGTACGACGTCGAGAAATCGTCGCTCGTCGAGGCGTGGAACGCTTCGGGACGTCCTTATTACGACTATTCGAAATACAATACCGGACGTTTGGATGCCTTCGCCCAGTTGGACGTGCGCGTCGATAAGGTGTTTTATTTCCGTAAATGCATGCTGGGTATCTATGTCGATTTGCAGAACGTGACCTTCAGCAAGCTCCGTCAGCCCGACGTGCTGATGAGTACCGGCGTGATCGAGAATCCTTCGGCTCCGCCTTCGGAGCAGCGTTATAAGATGAAGTATATCCGCCAGGCGAGCGGTACGCTGGTGCCGACGCTGGGCGTCACGGTCGAATTTTAATCGTACAGCCATGAAAAACAACCTGCTCAGCGACAAGCTCGCCTACAACGGGGATACGAAAACACGGACTCATCTGCATCTGTGCAGCTATACTGTGGATCGGGTCGAAGAGGCTGCGGGAGATGATTTCGGGGAGATGAAGTCCCGCTTTCAGCCCGATGGCATCACTTGGCTGCAGATTCACGGACTGGAAGATACGGATGCCGTGCAGACGGTTTGTACGCATTTCGGGATCGATTTTCTGGTCATGCAGGACATTCTCAATACCGACCATGCCAGCAAGGTCGAGGAGCACGATCAGTACAATGTGATTATTGCCAAGCAGATTATGGGTGGCGAAGCGATGCAGGTCAGTCTGGTGCAGGGCGCTGATTTCGTGCTGACGTTTCAGGAGCGGGACAACGATTTTTTCGACGATGTGATGCGTGCCATCCGTAACAATGTACTGAAAATCCGTACCCGACAGTCGGACTACCTGTTTTCGGTGTTGCTCAATGGCTTGATAACCGGTTATATGTCGGTTGCAGCGGCGATCAGCGACGGGTTGGAGGAGCTGGAATCTGCATTGCTGGCCGATACCGGAGACCGGGACATCGGAGTACAGATGCAGGAGCTCCGGCGGGATTACATGCAGCTCAAGCGGACGGTTCTGCCGCTCAAGGAACAATATTCGCGGCTATTTCGTTCCGATTCGAGTTTGTTGCACCGGGTCAATCGGCCCTTCTTCAACGATGTGAACGATCACCTGCTCAACGTGGCGCAAAATATCGACATCTGCCGTGAAACCCTTTCGTCGCTGATGGATTTGTATATCTCGAACAACGATTTGCGGATGAACGATATTATGAAACGGCTGACTGTCGTATCGACCATCTTCATTCCGCTGACTTTTCTGGTCGGAGTATGGGGGATGAATTTCCGTAACATGCCCGAACTGGAGTGGGAGCACGGTTATATCCTGGCCTGGGGCGTGATGATCGTCATCGGATTCGTGACCTATTTGTTCTTCCGCACGAAAAAGTGGCGTTGAGGTGCGCAGTCGGTGCTTTTTTGGCGGACGATGCGGGGAAATTCCGGGATTTTGATTTTCTTTGTACCAAAATTCCGGGCGGTACCCGCGATTTAGCCGACATAAATCCTTGTGCCGACTGCGCGAACATTCTATTGAAAACCTCCGATGAAAAAGATTTTCTCATTTTCCCTGCTTCTCATCCTTGGCCTCGTGGCTTCCCAGATTCTTCCGGGGATGCTCGGAGAGAGCTATCCTGCATTTCGGGCCGGGGCGACGACCTTTCTTTATGTCTGTCTGTCGTTCATCATGATCAATGTCGGCCGGGAATTCGAGATCGATAAAAAACGTTGGCGCTCCTATGCCGAGGACTATTTCATCGCTATGGCTACGGTAGCCGTACCTTGGCTGCTCATCGCTCTGTACTATGTTTTCGTGTTGTTGCCGCCCGAGTTTTGGGGCAATGGCGACGCCTGGAAAGAGAATCTGTTGTTGAGCCGTTTTGCCGCTCCGACTTCGGCCGGCATCCTGTTCACGATGCTCGCGGCCCTGCGGCTCAAGCGAAGCTGGATGTATCGGAAAATTCAGGTGCTGGCGATTTTCGACGATCTGGATACCATCCTGCTGATGATACCTCTGCAAATCCTGATGATCGGTCTGCGCTGGCAGCTTTTCGTCGTCGTGGTGATCGTCTTTCTGCTGTTGTGGCTGGGGTGGAAGAAACTCAGTACGTATGAGTTGAGGCAGGATTGGTGGGCGATTCTGACCTATTCGGTCGTGGTTTTCGGTGTTACCCAACTGGTTTACCTGCTTTCCAAATATTATTTCGGCGAGGAGGGCAGTATTCATATCGAGGTGCTGCTTCCCGCTTTCGTATTGGGTATGGTGATGAAAACCAGGCATGTCGAATCTCGCGGGGAGCGGATGGCCGCTTCCGGCATTTCGTTCTTGTTCATGTTTTTGGTTGGATTGAGCATGCCGTTGTTTATCGGTATGACTGCTGCGACTGGGGAAGCTGCTTCTTCCGTGACCGGTTCGCAGCCCATGATGTCGTGGGGCGTGATCGCATTCCATGTGGTGATCGTCTCGTTGCTGTCCAACCTGGGCAAACTTTTCCCGATGTTTTTTTATCGTGATCGGAAGTTGAGCGAACGTCTGGCCCTTTCGATCGGTATGTTTACCCGCGGCGAGGTAGGGGCGGGCGTTATCTTCATTGCGCTGGGATATAGCTTGGGCGGTCCGGCACTGGTTATTTCGGTGCTGACCCTCGTGCTGAACTTGGTACTCACGGGGATCTTCGTCGTTTGGGTTAAAAAACTCGCCTTGCGGACTTACGCTCCCGAAGAGTTCGATGCCGTATCGACGATCCGTTGAAAGACGGATTTCGCCGGAATCCGTTTCTGATCTTTCACTCCGGATATAAAAGATTGCGGGAAAAAAGGTTCCCTTTCCTTGTGAATATCGAATGCAGTTGGGGGCGTGTGGGCTACGAGGTTTGATTCTGCTTTTGCCGCAGCTGTCCTTCTGACCTTGTGCAGCAACAGTGGAGGGCCGCTTTCGGAGTGGCGACAGGCTTTTTCCCTCTCCCCTTCTTATCCTGTGTTGGGAGGAAAGTCATCGGTTTATAGCGTTGCATGTATTTTTATGTTAAATATTTTTTTATTTTCATGTGATTTAAAAGTAGCTTATTATAGCCTGTTTCTTATCTCTTGAATATTTTCTTCTTCCATTTTTGCAACTCTATTGTTGCCTCAATGTAAGGACCATTTACTTTGATGAGTAAATCTTCAAATTCTTTTTTTGCCCGGAAGAAATTTACGACATCCTCGCTTTCCATGAACAGTCCGATATATTCGTCATCCTGCTTCCAAAGATACACGGGTATGTTTTTGCCCTTTGATACCATCGAGTTTATCAGAATCTTTTTAAGTTCGTCTTTACCTGTTTCTGCTTTCTTCAGGGCAGGTTTGCCATATTTCTGTCTGACAGCCTTTACCAGTTCCTTGAAGCCTGTTTTGTCCATCTTCGTTTCGCAGTTCATCGATATTAATTTGCCTTGTGCATTGGTTATCAAATTCAGTTTCCCGAAGCCGGTATCACAAAAAGTTGCTTTCTTGGTAACGAGACTGTCCATACTTATATAATGTATTAAAATCGGATATCTCTCAGAAAAAGAAACGTTCATGTTTTGTGTGTATTTCACATAGCGATAGTTTACTTCTTTGCTATTGTACTCTTCGGGATTATCGAAATCAATAAATGGAGAGCAAAAACGTTCCACATCGATGTGATAGTCCGGGTTATCCATGTTGATAATCTGTTTGTCCGATTGTGCATGGGCTGTTGCGCCGGATAAGCATAAAAAAGCTGTCAATCCAATGATATTGAGAATAAAGCCGGTTTTGACTTTCGGTGGCGGACTGTCACCCCAAGCGTTTTTTATTATAGCAATTACGTTTTTCATAATCTTTATCTGTTTTCTCCGGAAAGGAATACGATTACGAGGTATCGTTCTGATCATGAAATGCAGATATTTCGGTTCCATCGACGAATCGGAATATCCGGATTCAATTATCCGTATGCCGTAGATACGGTCAGGGCAGAGCTTTTTTATGAATAAAACCACCCGTGCAATGGTAGCACGGGGCGTTTATATTTTAGATCGCTGGCGGGATCAGAACTCCGAGGTGAAGTAAAACCTGATGTCCTTGAAGTTTTCCTGTGCCAGGGCCAGGGCATAGCTGGTGTCGGCCAGAAATACATCGCGGCCGTGCTTGTCGACGGCCATGTTCGTATGTTTGCGCCGTTTGAAGTCGGCCAGCTGCTCGGCGTTGTCGCTCTCGATCCAGCAGGCTTTGTAGATGGAGATCGGCTCCCAGCGGCAGGCGGCGTTGTATTCGTGCGCCAGGCGGTATTCGATCACTTCGAATTGCAGGGCGCCTACCGTGCCGATGATCTTGCGGCCGTTGAGCGACGAGGTGAAGAGCTGCGCCACGCCTTCGTCCATGAGCTGATCGATGCCTTTGGCCAGTTGCTTGAATTTCAGCGGATCGGCATTCTCGATATAACGGAACTGTTCGGGTGCGAAGGAGGGAATGCCTGTGAATTTGAGCTTTTCGCCTTCGGTGAAGGTGTCGCCGATCTTGAAGTTGCCCGTGTCGTGCAGGCCGACGATGTCGCCCGGGTAGGCGAAGTCGATGATCGACTTTTTCTCGGCCATGAAAGCTGTGGGCGAGGAGAATTTCATCTGTTTGCCGCTGCGCACGTGCAGGTAGTTCTTGTTGCGTTCGAACGTGCCGGAGCAGATCTTCAGGAAGGCGATGCGGTCCCGGTGATTCGGGTCCATGTTGGCGTGGATCTTGAAGACGAAGCCTGTCATTTTCGCCTCGGCAGGCTCTACGATCCGGGTTTCGGTCGGTGCGGGGCGCGGCGAGGGGGCGATGCGGATGAAACACTCCAAGAGCTCCTTCACGCCGAAATTATTGACCGCCGAACCGAAGAAGACCGGGGCCAGTTCGGCCCGCAGGTAAGCCTCGCGGTCGAAAGCGTCGCGCAGTTGGTTGGCGTAGCGTTCGGTGATGTATTCGTCCAGTTCAGGCGATGCGAGGTCGTTGATCTCTACGGTCGAGGCGTCGGCCGTCTGCCGTTCGTCGCTCGTAAAGAGCGTGAGGTTCTTCTCGTAGATGTTGTAAACGCCCTTGAAGGTGTCGCCGCTCGAAATCGGGAATGAGAGGGGACGTACCCGGATGCGGAGTTCCTTCTCGATTTCGTCCAGCAGGTCGAAGGGATCCTTGCAGGGGCGGTCGAGCTTGTTGACGAAGACGATCACCGGGGTCTGCCGCATGCGGCAGACGTCCATCAGCTTGCGGGTCTGGGACTCGACGCCTTTGGCGCCGTCGATGACGATGATTACGGAGTCCACCGCCGTCAGCGTGCGGTAGGTATCTTCGGCGAAGTCTTCGTGGCCCGGGGTATCGAGAATGTTGATCTTGCGGCCCTGGTATTCGAAGCCCATGACGGACGTAGCGACCGAAATACCGCGCTGACGTTCGATCTCCATGAAGTCGGAGGTGGCTCCCTTCTTGATTTTATTGCTTTTGACCGCTCCCGCGACGTGGATGGCGCCGCCGAAGAGCAGTAGTTTTTCGGTCAGGGTCGTTTTACCGGCGTCCGGGTGCGCGATGACGGCGAACGTCCGCCGGCGGGTGATCTCTTCCTGTAAGGTCATAGATGGTAATAAAGGTTGTGGATAGGTTTGCTTGCGGATTATTTATTGTCCGGTTTGGGGTAGTCGGAGTTGTAGTGGCAGCCGACCGATTCTTTCAATGCGCTGCCCTGTTTGATGACCAGGTAGGCCACGGCGATCATGTTGCGCAGTTCGCACAGCTCGCGGTTGGGCTTGATCTTGTTGTGCAGCTCTTCGGTCTCTTCGTAGATGATCGACAGGCGGCGCAGGGCGCGTTCGAGCGAGAGATTCGAGCGGACGATGCCGACGTAGTTGGACATGATGGCCTGCATCTCGCGCTTGGACTGGATGATCATCAGCATCTCTTCGGTGTGCTGGGTACCTTCGAAATCCCAGTCGGGAATGCCTTCCTGGATTTCGACCGAAGCGAGCTGCGAGGCGGCGTGTTTGGCGGCTTGGTCGGCATAGACGACCGCTTCGATCAGGGAGTTCGAAGCCAGCCGGTTGGCGCCGTGCAGCCCCGTACAGGAGGTTTCGCCCAGCGCATAGAGCCGCCGGATCGAGGTTTCGCCGTTGAGGTCTACTTTCACCCCGCCGCAACAGTAGTGCGCCGCCGGGG
>OMBL01000897.1_pt1 | contig 11770 bp, 9 predicted proteins | sample 1644871 | NCBI WGS metagenome assembly OMBL01 (sample SAMEA103958115, study PRJEB25191) | human gut metagenome | biome: human-associated habitat [ENVO:00009003]; feature: intestine environment [ENVO:2100002]; material: feces | place: Germany | collected 2013/2015
TCATGGAATCCAGCGAGTACTTCTATGAGGATACCGAGGAAGGCAAAAAGGCTGCCCGCGAAGCGAAAGGAAACAACTGATGCGCATTCTGTTCATGGGAACCCCGGATATCGCCGCGGAGTGCCTGAAGGCCCTGTATGCCGCCGGTCACGAGATCTGCGGCGTGTACACCCGACGGGATAAGCCGGTGGGCCGCAAGCAGGTGCTCACCGCGCCGCCGGTCAAGGAGGTTGCTCTGGCGCACGGCACACCTGTGTTCCAGCCCTGCACCCTGCGGGACGGCAGCGAGGATGAAAACATCCGCGCCCTCGCCCCGGAGCTGATCGTGGTGGTGGCCTATGGCTGCATCCTGCCGAAGTCGGTGCTGGAAACGCCGAAATATGGCTGCATCAACCTGCACGTCTCCCTGTTGCCCAAGTATCGCGGCAGCGCTCCGGTGCAGTGGGCTGTGCTGAACGGCGATGCCGAGACCGGCGTTTCCATCATGCAGATGGACGAGGGGCTGGACACCGGCGATGTGCTGGTCTGCGAGAAGATCGCCATCGGCCCGGAGGAGACCAGCGGCGAGCTGTTTGACCGCGTGACCGCCGTGGGGGCCCGGGTGCTGTGCGAGGTGGTGCCCGCCATCGCTGCCGGCACGCTGACTGCACAGCCGCAGGACCATGCAAACGCCTGCCTTGCTCCCATGCTCAATAAAGAGATGGCTGAGTTCCGCCTGACCGAATCTGCCGCCCACATCCACAACTGGGTGCGCGGCATGAACCCGTGGCCCGGTGCATGGTTCATCACCTCCGGCGGCAAGAAGCTCAAGGTGATGGAGTGCCGTGCGGTGGAAGCTTCCGGCAAAGCGCCCGGTACGGTGCTGGCGACAAAGCCGCTGACCGTGGCCTGCGGAGAAGGTGCTGTCCAGCTTTTGAATGTGGTGCCTGAAGGCAAAAAGCCCATGGACGGCACCGCATTTGCCGCCGGTCAGCGCCTCAAGGCGGGGGATATCCTCTGATGGCGGCAAATCCGCGCGCGGCAGCTGTGGCGGCGCTGGTGCGGCAGGAGCAGGCCGGTTTTTCCAACCTTGTTCTGGATGCCGAACTTAAACGCCAGCAGCTGGAAGGCCGCGATAAAGCTTTTGCCAGTGCCATTTTCTATACCGTGCTGGAACATCAGGGCACGCTGGATCACATCCTGTGCCAGTTCCTGCCCAAGGGCCTTGCAAAGCTGGATGCACCGGTGCGCGAGATCCTGCGTGCCGCGCTGGCGCAGGCCTGCTATATGCAGGTGCCGGTATCCGCAGCGGTGAACGAAGCGGTCAAGCTGACCCGCACCTTCAAAAAATCCAGCGCATCCGGTCTGGTCAACGCCGTGCTGCGCAAGGCGTGCAGCTACGACCTGAGCACCGCAAGCTTCAAAAACGAAGTGGAGCGGCTCATGGTGCTGGGCTCTGCCGGGCGGGATGTGGCGGAATTTCTGCACAAGAACTACCCGGATGAAGCACTGGATATCCTCACCTACAAAGCCGACGGCGGCATGACCAGTCTGCGGGCAAACCTGCTGAAGACAAGCGCAGAAGAACTCTGCACAAAGCTGCTGACTTCCGGAGCAAAGGAAGCAAGGCCCGGCATTGTACCCGGCAGTGTGCTGGCCCGGTTCGAGGGAAGCCCGGCGGAAAACGAGCTGTTCCGTCAGGGATATTTCCATGTGGAAGGGCAGGCCAGCCAGCTGGCAGCGCTCTGCGTGGAAGCAAAGCCCGGTGAAACGGTCATCGACCTGTGCGCGGCCCCCGGCGGCAAGACCGTCCTGCTGGCCGAACAGATGCAGAATACCGGCAGGCTTTACAGCTGCGATGCCGCCGAGAACCGCGTGGGCCTGATCCGCACGACGGTGCAGCGCATGGGACTGACCAATGTGGAGGTCCTGTGCAGTGATGCCACAAAAGTGAACCCGGCTCTGCCGCAGGCCGACCGCATCCTTGCAGATGTGCCCTGCAGTGGTCTGGGAATTCTGGCTAAAAAGCCGGATCTGCGCTACAAAAAGCTGGAACCGGCCCGCGAAGCTGAATTATTGGCCACGCAGTCGGCCATCCTCGATACGGCGGCACAGCTGCTCAAACCGGGCGGCAGGCTGGTGTACTCCACCTGCACCATCGACCTGGCAGAAAACCAGCAGCAGATCGCGGCATTTCTGGCCCGCCACCCGGAGTTTACGGTGGTAAAGCCCGCTGTGGCGCTGTCGGCCGGGATGACGGCAGGAAAGCACGGTGCGCTTTCGGTGCCCACCCGTACCGGCATGGATGGATTTTTCCTGTGTGCCATGCAGAAAAACGGGTGAGAGCTGCAATGAAACAGGCAGCTTATTCGTAAAAACCAATAGGAGAACACAATGGAACAAAAACGCTGTATCTCTTCCCTGACGCTGGCAGAGCTGACCGCTGAACTGAAAGCGATGGGCCAGCCGGGCTTCCGGGCAAAGCAGATCTTCCACTGGGTGCACCAGAAGTTGGTCACCGAGTTTTCTGCTATGACCGACCAGCCCAAGACCCTGCTGGCAAAGCTGGAAGAAAGCTTCTATATCGCAGCACCCCAGATCGAGCGCCGACAGGAAGCAAAGGACGGCACCGTAAAATATCTGCTGCGCATGGCAGACGGCAACTGCATCGAGACCGTTGTCATGCGCTACCACTACGGCAATACCGTGTGTGTGTCCACTCAGGTGGGCTGCCGCATGGGCTGCCGCTTCTGTGCTTCTACGCAGGCAGGCCGGGTGCGCAATCTGGAAGCCGGCGAGATCTGCTCCGAAATTTACACCGCACAGAAGGATATTGGCGAGCGCATTTCCCACATCGTGCTCATGGGCATCGGGGAACCGCTGGACAACTTTGACGAAGTGATGAAGTTTCTGGAAAATATCACTTCGCCCGAGGGCGTCAACATCGGGATGCGCAACATCAGTCTTTCCACCTGCGGCCTTGTGCCAAAGATCGATCTGCTGGCCGAGAAAAAGCTGCAGCTCACCCTTTCGGTATCGCTGCACGCGCCCAACAACGAGATCCGCAGCGGCATGATGCCGGTGAATGACGCCTACCCCGTGGAAGTGCTGATGCAGGCCGTGCGCCGCTATCAGGATACCACCGGACGCCGGGTGAGCTTTGAGTATTCCATGGTGCGTGGCGTCAACGATTCGGATGCCTGTGCAAAGCAGCTGGCAAACCTCATCCGGGGCATGGGGGCTCATGTGAACCTGATCCCCATCAACCCTGTGGACGGCAGTCCGTATTCGGCTACCGATGCCGCCAATGTGCGCCGCTTCCAGCAAAAGCTGGAAAGCCTTGGCGTCAATGCTACGGTGCGCCGACGTCTTGGTAGCGAGATCAGCGCCGCCTGCGGCCAGCTGCGCCGGGACGAAATGAACGGGAAAGCGTAAAATAGAGGGAGTATCCTATGAAACTTGCAGGAAAAACGGATGTCGGCCGGGTCCGGCAGGATAATCAGGACGATTATCGCGCAGGAGAACTGCCCGGCGATGCCGCATGGCTGCTGGTGTGTGACGGCATGGGCGGTGCACGCGGCGGCAGGGAAGCCAGTCAGAGCGCATGTGATGTCATTGAGCGCTGCTTTCAGGAGCAGTATGCTTCCAAGTGCCTGCCCGGCGAGGAAGAGACCTTCCTGAAAAAAACACTGCTCAGCGCCAACCGCTTTGTGTTCCAGAAGGCCCTGCGGGAGGAAGCACTGGCAGGCATGGGCACTACGGCGGTGTGCGCACTGGTGCGCTCCGGCAGGGTGTATCTGTGCCATGCAGGTGACTCGCGGGCGTACCTGTACCGGGATGGGCAGCTTGCCCAGCTCACCCACGACCACTCCTACGTGCAGGAGCTGGTGGACTGCGGCACCATCACCGTGGAGGAAGCCGAGCATCACCCCCAGAAGAACATCATCACCCGTGCTCTGGGTGTGGACTACCGGCTGGAACCGGAGTTTGCCACTGCACAGCTGCACAGCGGAGATATCCTGCTGCTGTGCTCGGACGGCCTGACCAATGCGGTGCCCAAAGAACAGCTGGAACAGCTGCTGCGCACGGGAAAGTTCTACGATCTGCCGGATCTGCTGATCCGCACTGCCAACGAAAACGGCGGCCCGGATAACATCACCGCGCTGCTTCTGTGTGTGGAGGAGGTGCGCTGATGGACAACCTGATCGGCAAAAAGCTGGATGGTCTGTATGAGGTGAAGGAGCTGATCGGCTCCGGCGGCATGGCAAACGTCTACAAGGCGGTCATGCTTGGCCAGAACGGCCCTGTTCCCGCCGGGACAGTGGTGGCGGTCAAGGTGCTGCGGCAGGAGTATATGCATGACCCGGATCTTGTGCGCCGCTTTAAAAATGAATCCAAGGCCATCTCGCTGCTGAATCACCCGAACATCGTCAAGGTATATGATGTTTCGGTGAACGATGATCTGCAGTATATCGTGATGGAATATGTGGACGGCATGACCCTGCGCGAGTACCTCAACCAGCGCGGCGGCAGGCTGACCAACCGGGAGACTGTGCATTTCATCTCTCAGATCTTAAAGGCGCTGGAACATGCCCATGCCAACGGTGTGGTGCACCGGGACATCAAGCCCCAGAACATCATGCTGCTGGACAACGGCCAGCTGCGGATGATGGATTTTGGCATCGCGCGCATCTCCCGGGCCGAGAATCAGCTGCTCAGCGGCAAGGCCATGGGCAGCGTGCATTATATCAGCCCGGAGCAGGCCAAGGGCGATGAGACTGACTGCACCAGCGATATCTACTCGGTGGGCGTGATGATGTACGAGATGCTCAGCGGTCATCTGCCCTTTGATGCAGACGACATGGTGGAGGTCGCCATCAAGCAGATCTCGGATAAGCCGAAGTCTCTGCACGAGATCGCGCCGGAGGTGCCGAACGCACTGGTGGAGATCACCGAAAAAGCCATGGCAAAGCTGCCGCAGAACCGCTATGCTTCTGCCCGCGAAATGCTGGATGCACTGGACGCCTACGTGCAGAATCCTTCCGTGATGTTCGAGTACAAATATATTACAGAAGATGCACCCGAAAAGGTGGTGAAACGTACCATGAGCCAGAACCACACAAATCGACCTGCCGAAAAACCTGCGCCCCGCAGCAAAAAGACTGCATCCCGCAAAAAGAAGCGCCGTACCATTTATCTTCCGGCGCTGCTGGGCATCACCATTGCATTTGCCCTTGCCTGCCTTGCACTGTGCTGGATGATCCTGAACGATTCCTCCAACCTGATGAACAACAAAGCAGATATCACGCTGGGCGATTATATCGGCATGACGCAGGACGAGGCTGCCGCCACCGAGCAGGTTGTCTCCGGTCAGATCAGTGTTACCTGGGAGCAGGAGTACAACAGTGACTATGCGGCGGGCTATATCTACAAGCAGTCGCCGGTCTCCGGCCGCACGGTGCGTGAGGGCCAGAATGTGACCCTTACTGTCAGTCTGGGCACCCAGTATGTCACGGTGCCCGATCTGACCAACTATGTGCAGGCAGATGCAGAGCAGCAGCTCAAAGATCTGGGAGTCTCGGTGCTGGTGACGCAGGCTGTGGATACCACAGTGGCATCCGGTGCGGTCATCCGCACCGACCCGGCAGCAGGCAGTCAGGTGGCAGCAGGCAGCACGGTAGTGATCTATATCAGCCGCCCGCAGGTGGCCACCACCACCAAGGTGCCCTCGCTCATTGGCATGAGCGCCGGGGATGCCCGCACCCTGCTGGTGCAGAATCATCTGGGTCTGGGCAGCCAGTCTGAGCAGTACAGCGACCAGCCGGTGGGCACCGTCATCAGTCAGGACCCGGCGGCAGGCGCTACCGCAAAGCTGAATGGCCGGGTGAACATCGTGGTCAGTGCCGGGCCGGAGCCTGCACCGGAACCGGAAGCACCCAGCGACAGCACGACAGGCGGCGACTGGTGGAGCGGCCTGTTCGGCGGTGGTTCGTCCTCCTCTTCCTCCAGCACAACAGCGAGTGGTGAGCAGGGCACAGCGGGCAGCGGGGAGCCTTCCCAGACTCCGCTGACCGACTGGTGGTCTTCGCTGCTGAGCTGACGGAGGCGCACATGAAAGGATATATCACAAAGGGCATCGGCGGCTTTTACTACGTAAAAACGCCGGAAGGCATTGTGGAGTGCAAGCCCCGCGGCATCTTCCGCAAACAGAAGATCACGCCGGTTGCAGGCGACGAAGTGACGCTGGAAACCGAGAACGGTGTTTCGGTCATTGCGGAGATCGCACCGCGAAAGAACGTTTTTGTGCGCCCCCCGATGGCCAACCTCGATCTGCTGTTTCTGGTGGCAAGCACCACCCAGCCCACCCCCAGCACGCTGGTGCTGGATAAGCTTTCTGCCATTGCGGTGGACAAGGGCGTGCAGCCGGTGATCGTGTGCACCAAGGGCGATCTGGCAGAGGCAGAGTTCCTGCGCTCTGCCTACGAAAGATCCACCCTGCCGTTCATCCGCATCGACTATGAGACCGGTGCAGGACTGGACGAGGTGAAGCAGTGGATCAATGGCCGGCTGTGCGCCTTCTGCGGCAACTCCGGCGTGGGAAAATCCACCCTGCTGAACCATCTGCTGCCGGAAGCCGAGCGGGAGACCAGCGCCATCAGCCAGAAGCTGGGCCGCGGCCGCCACACCACCCGTGAGGTGACCATCTTTGAAGCCTTTGGCGGGCGCATTGCGGATACGCCGGGCTTTGCCAGTCTGGAAGCGAACCGCGCCGGTTTTATCTCCAAGGAAAATCTGGAGCATGCGTTCCCGGAGTTCGGGCCTTATCTGGGACAGTGCCAGTTCACCGGCTGCTCCCACCGCAGCGAAAAAGGCTGCGCCGTGCGCGCGGCACTGGCAGAGGGCAGGCTCTCTCAGACCCGGTACGACAGCTACTGCGCCATGTACGAGGAAGTCAAGGACGTGAAGGATTGGCAGCGCCCGAAAGTATAAAGGATAAGGAAGAGATTCATGTCACGCTGTGTGATCATTTCGGCCTGCCCGGTCTCACCGGAGCTGGCAAAGGCCCTGCGGCCGGACGATTTTATCATTGCCTGCGATGCAGGCTATCGCAACTGTGTTCCGCTGGGCTGTAAGCCCGATATCATCTTGGGCGATTTTGACACCGCCCCCTGCCCGGAAAAGCAGGATGACGACATCATCGTTCTGCCCCACGTCAAGGATGATACCGACACTGAGTATGCCGCAAAGCTGGCCTCAGAAAAAGGTTTTGATGAGGTGCTGCTGCTGGGCGGCCTTGGTGGCAGACGGGTAGAGCATACGCTTGCAAACCTGTGCACCGGCCTTGGGCTGGAGCGGCGCGGCGTGCGCACCACTCTGCTGGACGAGCGCAGCCGCATCACCTACGTGATGCCCGGCGAGACCCGCCGCTACCCGAAGGAGAATTATTTCTTTTTCTCGGCCTTTCCGATGGAGGGCAGGGCAGAGGGCGTGTGCGAACACGGCTCTTATTATGAGTTGGATAACGCAGAGCTGACCGCCGCGTATCCGCTGGGTGTCAGCAACGAGTACGCCGAAGGTTCGGACTGCATCACCATCAGCACCCGTAGCGGTGCGCTGGTGGCGGTGGAGACCATCCCGGACTGATGCCTGCTGCTTCTGCCGGAACATTTTGTCTGCTGCCCGCATAGGATGGAGCAGAAAATGGAAAGGCAGGGGAGAGCATATGCAGGTAATTGTGATCCAGAGTCCCAAGGCCTTGCGCGGGATCCTGCGCAGGCTGTTCGGCATCAAAAAGAAAAACTGAAAGATCCCCTCTCTGTTATGGGCGTACCGTCAGAGAGGGGATTTTGTTGTTTATATCATGTGTTGCCCCTGCAAAATCAGGCAGTATTGGGCAGTATCTGGCAGTATTTGACCAGTGCCAAACGAAAAACCCGCGAAGTTACGAATTTTCAACGCAACTTCGCGGGTATTCTTTGGTGCAGTAAAGCAATCCAAATCCGAACCATTTCCCTCGGATGCAACTTCTGTCGCTTCTCCAAAGGTGACGGTCTGTGTTCCTTCTTTATAGTTGAAGGTTATCAAAACCTTATCATCATACAGGTAAATCGCATTGATGAAGGTATCCACTAGTGCCTGCCGCTGGTCTTTCAGGCTCATGTCCAGCTTACGGAACCGCAGCAGCCAAAACCTGATAAATTCTTCGGTCACTTTCGGCTTCGCCAGCTTTTCTTCCGCAATGCGGGCTTCAAGCTCACGCTTGGTTTCTTCCAGCTGCTCCAACCGCTCCTTGGTGGAACTGGTCAGGATACCGGCCTGAATCGCATTGAGCATATTCTGGATACCAGATTCCGCATCTCGAAGCTGTTTCTCATAGAGGGGAATGTTGGTGTTCTCCTTGTTTTGCAGCTCCATGACCTTGGCGATGATGGATTCCATGGCGGCATCATCCCGGACAAGCTGCATGGTCTGGTTGACCACCAGATCTTCCAGCCACTGTTTGCGGACGGTCTTTTTCTTACAGCCCTTGTGCTTCTTGGCGGTAGCACATTTATAGTAGCGGTGAACTTCACCTGTCCGGCTTGTGCCGCTTTCGCCAAACATCAGCGCACCACAGTGACCACAGAACAGCTTAGTGGTGAGCAGGTAATCATCCTCTGCCTTTCTCCGGGCAGGAGCTTTCTTGTTTTTCAACATCTTCTCCTGCACCTCATTGAAAATCTCCACGGACACGATGGGCGGAATCGCATCGGGAATCAGGATGTCCCGGTACTTCAATTCACCAATATAACGGCGGTTGCTCAGCATATGCTGAATAACATTGAAGCTCATCGGCCCACCGCGCTTGTTTTTGATATCTTTTTCGTTCAGCCAATCCCGAATTTCTCGCATGGTCTGGCCGTCGTTGTACCGCTGGAAGGTTTCTGCTACAAAAGGTGCGGTGAGAGGGTCAATTTCAAAGCGGCGGTCTGCATTGATAGCGTAGCCGAAAGGGATAGCACCGCCAGAGAACTTGCCTTTCAGGGCGTTTTCCGTCATGCCGCGAATGACCTTTTCGGACAGGTCAGCGGAATAATATTCCGCATAGCCTTCAAGCACCGATTCCAGAATGATGCCTTCCGGGCCATCCGAGATGACCTCGGTAGCCGACATGAGCTTGACACCATTCTTTTTCAGCTGGGTCTTATACCGGGCACTGTCGTAGCGGTTCCGGGCAAAACGGTCCAGCTTCCAGACCAGCACGATGTCAAACAGCTTTTTGTCGCTGTCTTTGATCATCTGCTGAAACTCCGGGCGGTTGTCCGTCTTGGCAGAGATGGCACGGTCAATGTAGTGCTTGACGATGGTGATGCCGTTCTTTTCCGCATAGGCCGTGCATTCACGAATCTGGCCTTCAATGGATTCTTCGCGCTGGTTATCCGATGAATAGCGGGCATAGATCACGGCGGTCATGGCAGGCACCTCACTTTACACATCATTGAACGGTGGAGTGTTCTTTTAAAGCAATGTTTCGTATAATGGATATACCACATTTTACAGATGATTGCAAGCTTTTTATACGCTTTTCACGAGATTCAGTAAAAAACATGAACTCCTATGAAAGCAAAATATTCACATTCCATGGTTCTATGAAGGTGCCCGGAGCAATTGTGTCATTTTGACACAATTCCTTATTTCTCCATAAACCATAAAAATTCAACTTTTTAATGCAGCAGCTACAACGTTGGATTGCATATCGCAAATATACTATTTGAATATTGCGCTGATTTTTGTCTTGTTACGGTTTCGCAATAAGACCAAAGTGGTGGGTATCACGATGATACCCACCACTTTAGCCAAGTAAATTTTTATTTTTGAATCGTAAAACGGAACGAGGTTCCCTTCTCCACCGCAAAGCAGGCGTCTGCATGGGGCTTTGCGCCCCAGCTGTTGTCGCCGCCCACGCCGCGCTGGAAAGCAGCGCAGCGGACGACCGTCTTATTGTCGTCCCGGGGCAGCTCGTAAAGGTGGCGGGCGTTTTCCAGTTCATGGGGCGTGTAGGGCAGCGCCGAGAAGGTCATGCCGTCCCCTGCAAAGCCGATGCCTATATTCAATCCGCTGCCGGTGACAGTTGCACTGTACACGCCGGTGCGGCTGCCGCACTCCTGCGGGTAGACCGGGGTGTTCTGGGCAAAATCCTGCCGGACGTTGTAGTTCCACGCACCCATCTTGCCGCCTGCAGTGCGGTCGGCGGTGGTCTCCCGGGGGCCAAGACCCAGATAGGAGACTTCCGTCAGCTCCCGACGCAGCGGGAAGAGCAGACCGAACTCCGGCAGCTCAGTGCGCGTGCCCTGCCATGTCATGGTGATATCACAGCGGCCTGCGCCGTCAATGGCAAAATCAATGGGCAGCGTCTGCCCATCTGGCAGGGTGTAGTTTGCGCGGGCGATGACGAAATCGCCCTTTGTTTCAGCGGTCAGGTTATCGCAGCGGGCGTAGAGACCGGCGGTTTTCCAGAAGGCAAATGTAAACGGCTCTGCACAGCCCTCGTCGTTGTTGGTGGGCGCACGCCAGAAATTGGGGCGCACGGTATCGTCCAGCAGCTGCACGCCGTTATAGCGGATGGACACCAGCCCCTTGCCTCGGCCAAAGATGTACTCGAAGCCCTCGCCCTTTACGCCGACGTTGCAGTCCATCTCCACCAGCTGCGGGGCGGGCAGGGTCAGCCGGGCGACGGCGTAGTTGTGCCATACCTGCCCCAAAGCGGCTTCATAGCCCGCCGGGATGCCGGGCAGTGCAGCCCGCTGGATGGCGGTAACGGTCATGCAGGCAAGCCCAGCCTCCGGTAAGGCAAAGGGAAACGGGATGTGCTCCGTCCCGCCCGGCTTGCAGTCTGCCCGCAGCACCGCCCGGCGCTCCGGCTTGCCGTTGACCGAGGACGCAAACACAAGGTCGTAGGCGTTCAGGTCGGTAAAGAGATTCCGGTTTTCAATCACGGCTTCCGTGTCGGTCAGGGTGATCTTCAGCGGTGCGTAGGCCGCCTTGACTGCATCCATCTTGGGAGTATTGCGGCGGTCGGGCAGCACAAGGCCGTCCACGCAGAATTCCCGGTCGGTGGGGCGGTCACCGAAGTCGCCGCCGTAGGCAAAGCCGGGCACAACCTGCGGAATAATAAGGCTTGAGGTGGTCGAGGCTTTTTTCTTTTTTTGGAAAATATTTCAAACCCGTGCAATTCCAAGGGCGGCTCATTCGTATCCAGAATGAAGCGACAAAACCGGGTGCACACCCCGGCAGCGACACACAATAAGAAGAGGAAACAATACTATGAAAAAGACGGTTTCTGTTTGCATGACGGCTGTGATGGCCCTTTCCCTGCTGGCAGGCGGTGCGGTACAGGCATACGCACTTTCGGCAGAGACGGTGGAACCGGTTTTTGCCGTGGCTGAGGAAAACTGTATTTCCAGCAGTTGGAAGCGTGCTTCCGACCCGGCACTGACCGAGAAAGTCCGCAAAGTGTTCGATAAGGCCTTTGATGGTCTGGAGGGCGTTTCCTATACGCCTGTAGCCCTGCTGGCAAGCCGCACCACCGGCTTCGGTACCCAGTACCGCATTCTGTGCAAGGCGACTGTCGTCGTACCGGGCGCACAGGAAGAGTATGTGGTGGTCACGCTGCAGCGCGGCTGGCTGGGCAAGGCAGAAATTCTGGACATTGGCGATCCACTGTGCCTGACAAATCTGGACTATGAAGAAGGCGCTGTGGGCGCTTGGCAGGAAGCCGAGTCCCCCGCCATGACGGAGGAAGCCACGGCGG